>Ga0302319_10018098_pt1 | contig 12872 bp, 7 predicted proteins | sample Bog_T0_2_FD_203319 | JGI IMG/M metagenome (GOLD analysis project Ga0302319, IMG submission 203319) | Peat permafrost microbial communities from Stordalen Mire near Abisko, Sweden - Bog_T0_2 | ecosystem: Environmental > Terrestrial > Soil > Wetlands > Peat | place: Sweden: Abisko, Stordalen Mire...
CTTTCGACATGAAGGGATGGAACCCGCGCTAGCGGCGCGGAAGGGAGCTGATGATGCTGTGGAGCTCCGCGAACTGGACCGGCTTCACGAGGTGGGCGACGAAGCCCGCCTTCTGCGTGCGCACAAGGTCATCCTCGAGTCCGTAGCCGCTAAGTGCGATGCCCCGCAGCCCGTATATATCCCGAAGCTTCTCCATGAGCTCGGTGCCCGAGCCGTCAGGGAGGCCAAGGTCGGAGATAACGAGGTCGAAAGTCTCGCGCGACGCCGCGCTCAGCGCATCCGTCACGTTCCCGGCCGTCACCACCTCGTGGCCGCGCCTCTTAAGGAGGTGGCGCAGGCTCTGGAGCGTGTTCGCGTGGTCGTCCACGATGAGAAGCCGCAGCGGGGGTGGTTGAGGGGGCGCATTGGGCGCGGGGGCGGCTTGCCTGGCAGCCGGCGCCGCCCGAGTGCCGTCGGGAGGCGGCATCGCCCCCGGCAGCTCCACGACGAAGGTTGATCCCTTGTTGGTTCCCTCGCTCCTGGCGGTGATCCGTCCCCCGTGGAGGTCGACAATCGCGCGGGCTATGGCGAGACCGAGGCCGACTCCGCCGAACCGGTGGGTCCCCGTGTGCTCGCCCTGGTCGAACGGCTGGAAGATCTGGTCGATGAACGCGGGCCCGAAGCCGATGCCCGTGTCCGTCACCTCGATCCGCAGCCACTGCCGGTCGTCCTCGTTCAGCTCGTTTGTCGTCCTGATGGAGATTGTGCCGCCGGCCTCCGTGAACTTCACCGAATTCCGGAGCAGGTTCCAGATCACCTGCTGGAAGCGCGCGGGATCCGCATTTATGCCGCTCAGTTTCGCCTGGAAGTCCCTCGCTATGGACACCTGCTTTGAGGCCGCATCCGCGCGGACAATCTCGATCGCCAGGCCGATCAGCGAATGCGCGTCGCACTCCTGGGCCCTAAGCTGCAGCTTGCCGCGAGATATGGTCGTCAGGTCGAGGAGGTCGTCGATGAGCCGCGCTTCCAGGGCTATGTTGCGCTCCATCATGCCGAGCTGCTCCCGCACGTCCGGCGAGAGGCGGTTGTCCTCGCGCATCTCGGACACGGTGAGGAGAACAGGCGTGAGGGGGGTCCGCAGCTCATGGGAGAGCGCCGCCAGGAAATCGTCCTTGGCGCGGCTCGCCTTCTCGGCGGTATCGCGCGCACGCTTCAGTTCGTCGATGTCCGTGTTGGTGCCGAACCACTTCACTATGCGGCCGTCGGCATCACGCATGGCGCGGGCCCTTGCGAGAAACCACCGGTACGCGCCATTCCTGCCGCGAAGGCGGAACTCGACCTCGTAGGGTTCCCCGGTGGACAGGGATGCCTTCCATGCGGAGACGGCCCCCGTCAGGTCGTCGACGTGCACATACTGGGCCCACGCGTTGCCTAGGAGATCCTTCTGAAGGTCTCCGCCGAAGTACTCGACGCAGCCCTGGTTTGCGTAGTCGAGTTCGCCCGCGGGGTTGGCCGTCCAGACCTGGATCGCGACCACCTCGGACAGCAGCTGGAATCGGCTTGCTGACTCCGTTGCGGCCCGCGCCTGGGCTTCGGCGAGGTGTCCGCGAGCCTGGGCCTCGTCCTCCGCGAGCGACCTCTGGATCGTGGCCCAGCAACGCTCGACCACCTCGGCCACGAGGCTCACTTCCGGGACCGTCCAGGCCCTCGGGGACGCGCTGTGCACGGCCATCATTGCCCGCAGTTTGCCGTCCTTCATCAGGGGGTAGCACACGGTGGCGCAGATCCCGAGGGACTTGAACCCAGGCGCGCTTTCCGCGTACGCCGGGTCGGCATTGATGTCGTTTATCACAAGGGTCTGGCCGGCCTTAAGCTGCGCGGCCAAGTGTGCTCCAAACGCGGAGAGGTTGTACGTGCCCCTGAGCGGTGCGCAGCCGGAGCCATAGTCGTCGTAAATCGTGAACTGGTCCCCGTCCTCGGATAATTCCGAGTAGGCGCAGCGCGCGGCATTGAGGTGCTGCCCCAGCATCCGGGTCGAGACCTCCATGATCTTCGCCGAGTCGACGAGGGAGCGAGTGGCCTCGGCGAGGTTGTGAAGGAAGCGCAGCCGCCTCTCGCTCTCCCGCAGCACCTGGTTGGAAGCCCGCTTCTTGCTGACGTCCCGGAAAACGATGATGACGCCGGGCTTGGTCTCATTCTCTCCGCGAATGGGCGCCGCTGAAATCTCGACGGGGTATTCGGTCCCGTCGCGGCTGCGAAGCTTAACCCGGTCGCCCATCGCGACGATGCGGTTCTCCCGGACGACTTCTGCCGCCGGGTCCTCCGCGGGCCCTCCGGTTTCCTCATTGTAGATCTGGAAAATGGTCTTCAGCTCGAGGCCCATCGCGTCCTCGTTCGACCAGCCAGTCAGCGAGGATGCAATGGCGTTGAGGAACGAGACATGGCCGTGGTTGTCGGCCGCTATGACGGCATCGCCGATTGAGGCCAGGGTTACCTGGAGCTCGACGGCCCTCCGTTCTATTGCATCCAGGCTTGCCCGGTAGGTCGACTCCATTGTCCGCAGAAGCTTGCTGACCCAGAGCACGAGCATTGGAATCCCGATCGCAGTCGCGATCCCGATCATCGCAAAGATCGTGATGAGCTCGCTCGTGAAGTCCGCGCTACGTTCCTCGCGGATCCTCTGCTCCTCATCGAGGAGTCCCTGCGCGATCGAGGTGGGCGAGCCAGACAGGGTTCTCGCCGCGGACAGGAAGGCATACTGGTCGGCCGGGGGTTGGCCTGCCTCGAGGCGAGCGATGCTCTCATCCGAGTCCCGGGCCCAGGCGGTCTCGGATACTCTGAGTCTCCTGACATTGGCCGTCTGCTGAGGGTTGTCCGCGACAAGCCTTTCCAGGGCGTCCATGTGCGGCTTCACGTCCTCCTTGGCGCGGTTGTAGGTCTCGAGCCCCCCATGGTCGTTCAGGGTCCTGTAGCCACGGAAGCCTGACTGCATCGTCATGATGAGCTTCTCGACGTTGTTGGCCTCGGTGAGGACCTGGTCGCTGTGGTCGACCCAGTGAGCCGAGTGAAGGAGGAAGGCCACCAGCCCGACCAGCACCGTGAGGGGTATGCTCACCCACAGCAGCAGGCTCTTCGTGGCTTGTCTCAGCAGCCGCCTGAAACCCTGGTCATCCAGCATGCTCGCCGGGTGGCGGAATGGGATACTCGGCGAGAGGAATGCCATCTAATTGAAGCGTAACGGAAAGGCCATTGGCGGAAAGCAAATTACCAATGGACCCTGTTTGACTATTCTGGTGCCCGGCCGATCATATCTTTGTCGGTCAACAGAAGGAATACCCTATGCAAATGTATTATCCGACTCGTCGACAGGATCTCCTCGTAGGTTCGCTTGTTTCGACCCTACTGATCAGCACGGCGTTCTGGTTTGGGAATGGTTCCCACTTCGTACACGTGTCGACATCAACGTACGCGGAGCCACCGCATTTGCGCCCGTTTCCTCCGGCCGAGCCCGAGACGCCGGTTGAGGTCGACGAGGTTCAGCGGACCAAGCCAACCCCCGTCGTGGCCCCGGCGCTGCCGCAGCTCCAGGACATCCCCCGGCCCGTGACTCCCATGGATATGACTCAGCGGATCGAGCCCCCGCACCCTGAGACCGACATCAGGAATGTCTCCGTGATCTCGAATGTCGGGCCCGGTGGCGAGGCGGGGAAGATCTGGGAATACGGAAGCCTGGATAGGACGCCCACTGTCAGGTTCCAGATGGCTCCCCACTACCCGTCGTCAATGATCCAGTCGGGGATGAATGGGGAGGTGCTCGTCGACTTCATCGTGGACACGTCCGGCGCCGTCAGGAACGCCACCGCCGTGCGATCGACTAACCGCGAGTTCGAGGCCTCGGCCGTCGAGGCTGTCTCGAAGTGGAGATTCCGGCCTGGCATGAAGGCCAACCGGGCCGTGTTCACGCACATGCAGGTGCCGATCGAGTTCAACCTAACCGCAAATTAGTCTTCCAGGCGCCGCAGCCCCATGCGGCTGCGGCGTTCCCACCGGGTCGGGCGTGGCCTGCCCGAAGAAATACTCGTACTGTCTATTTCGGCAGGGCATGGTGCGGGACGAATGCGACGCCAGCTCCTAGCCTGCAAGTCGATTGACCGGCTGATCTCGGACTCGGAAAACCCGAAGCACAAACTGGCCAAGTCGCTCGGCCCATGGAGCCTCACGGCCCTCGGGATCGGGGCGATCATCGGCTCGGGCATATTCGTCCTGACGGGGACTGCCGCGGCAGGGGAGCACTTCGAGACCCCGTCCTACCTTCACGCACAGGTGATGGATCTGGTGATGAACCTTGTGCAGCATGGGAACCTCTCCGGCGCGCTGCTCCACGGTCGTCCGGCGGCGGGCCCGGCGATCGCGATCTCCTTCATCCTGGTCGCGGTGGCCTGCAGCTTTGCGGGCCTCTGCTACGCGGAACTGGCCTCGATGATCCCCATTGCGGGAAGCGCCTACACCTATTGCTACGCGACCCTCGGGGAGATCGTCGCCTGGATCATCGGGTGGGACCTCATCCTTGAATACGCCGTCAGCAACGTTGCCGTGGCCGTGGGATTCGGGGGGTACCTCAAGGCCCAGCTGTCGGCCTTCGGCCTGGACATCCCGGACAAGTGGTCGACTCCCGTCTGGGAGGCCGGACACATGACCGGGTCCTACTTCGACTTCCCGGCCTTCCTTGTGGTCTTTGTCCTCACGGTGCTGCTCGTAAGGGGCATGCGGGAATCGGCCCGCGCGAACAATGTGATGGTGCTGGTCAAGATCGGGGCGATCATAACGTTCCTCGTGGTCGGGGGGATGCTGGTGAAGCCGGACAACTGGCACCCGTTCGCTCCCTCGGGCTTCGCGGGCGTCCTCTCCGGCGGCGCGATCATTTTCTTCACCTACATTGGCTTCGACGCGGTCTCCACGGCGGCTGAGGAGTCCGGGAATCCGCAGCGCGACATGCCGATAGGGATCATCGCATCGCTGGTCGTGTGCGCGGTCCTCTACGTCGGCGTGGCGCTCGTTCTGCTCGGAATGATGCGTTACACAGAGTTTGGCTCGGGGCCCGCGGCGGACGCCCCGGTCGCCTACGCCCTGAAGGTGCTCGGGGCCCACCCGTTTTTCATAGCCGTCATCGTCATAGGGGCACTCACGGGCATGGTGTCGTCGATCCTCGTCTTCCAGTACGGCCAGGCGCGCATCTGGTTTGCCATGTCGCGCGACCGACTCCTGCCGGGAATCTTCTCGGCCGTGCACCCGCGCTTCAAAACCCCGCACTGTTCGACATGGATAGCGGGTGCGGTGGTCGGGATTCCCGCGGGGCTCTTCGACATCGGGGACGCGGCCGACCTCTCCAACATCGGGACCCTCTTCGCCTTTGCGCTTGTGTCCCTCGGGGTGATCATCCTCCGCAGGCGCCAGCCGGAGCGTCACCGTTCCTTCAAGGTCCCATTCGTGCCGCTCTTTCCTATCATATCAGTCATCCTGTGCGTTGTGCTCATGACGGGCCTCACAGTCATCACCTGGATCCGCTTCTTTGTCTGGCTCGCGATCGGCCTCGCGATCTATTTCGGCTACAGTCGGCGCCGCAGCGAGTTCTACGAGGATTCCCAGGCGAAATCCGCGGGCCTCAAGGGCTGAAGAAGTGCCCCAAAAATGCTTCGTTGTACTGGCATCCGTCGGGATTTGTGCGAACCTTGAAGCGAAATTATCCCTGATTTGAGAACCCCTCTCATCGCCTGGGCCAGCCCGGGCCAACCTCTTTCCAAAACCATGAAATTGATCAAGCGCCCCGCCACCCTCAGCCTGGCAATCCTCGGCTTCTTCGCCAACAGAAGCGTCGCCGCCGATCCAGAGCACGGGAAGCAGATCTATCTCCAGAGCTGCGCAGTATGCCACTCCGCGGGACTTGAGAAGCAGGCGCTGACAGGGCAGGGCCCCCTTCTCGCCGGGGTCGTTGGACGCAAGGCCGCCTCTCTACCCAACTTCGCCTACTCAAAGGCGCTCGTGGCCTCGGGCCTTACGTGGGACCAGGCGAGCCTCGACCGCTTCATCACCTCTCCGGGCACCCTGGTTCCTGGAACGACGATGGTGATCTCGGTTGCCAGCCCCGGCGACCGCGCGGACCTGATTGCCTTCCTTTCAACGCTCAAGCCGGTCGACCTTAAAGCTTCTTCGGGCATCAGGCATGCCGCGACGCCGGGCGACTGGCAGAACGATGCCCCGGGCGTCATCCACAAGGTGGTCGTTGCAGACCTTCCCGCCCCATTCGCGACGGCTTCTGCGGGCAACGGGCCGAAGGTCGTCGATCGTCCCGTCGGCGCCGGGCTTTCCGTCCCGGAAGGATTCAAGCTGCAGCAGATCGCTGCCGATATCGAATCCCCTCGCCTCATGAGGACCGCCCCCAACGGCGACGTCTTCCTCGCCGAAACCAACATCGGCGTCATCAGGGTGCTTCGCTTCAGCCCGTCGGGAGACTCGCTTGCCGAGAATTCGGTTTACACGAAGGGCCTGAAGGGCCCGTTCGGCATCGCATTCTATCCCTCCTCGGGAGAGCCGAAGTGGGTGTACATCGGGTGCAACAACTCCGTCATCCGCTACCCGTACCACAGCGGCGACATGGTCGCATCCGGCGAGGCCGAGACGATCGTACCCAAGATGACCAATGGCACCGGGGGCCACAGCACGCGCGACGTCGCGTTCTCTCTGGATGACAAACGCCTGTTTGTCTCCGTGGGCTCGGGCTCCAATGTCGCGGAGGGCATGCCGACAAAAACGCCCGACGAGGTGCGTGCCTGGGAGGCCGAGCACGGCCGGGGCTCTGCCTGGGGCTACGAGGCCAACCGCGCGAACGTGCTCGTGACCACCCCGGACGGGACAGCGCCTCTCAAGACCTACGGCACCGGTATCAGGAACCCAGTCGGGATCGCGGTCCAGCCGTCCACCGGCACGCTGTGGTGCTCGACCAACGAGCGCGACGGGCTCGGCGACGACTTGGTGCCGGACTACATCACAAGCATCAAGGAGGGCGGATACTATGGATGGCCGTGGTACTACATGGGCAACCACGAGGACCCGCGCCACGCGGGGGAGCGGCCGGACCTCGCCGGCGCGGCGCTTGTGCCGGATGTTCCTGTCCAATCGCATTCCGCGTCGCTCGAGATGACCTTCTACCCGGCGAAGGCCTCGGGAAGCAGCGCGTTCCCCGAGGAATACCGCGGCGACATCTTCGCGGCCTTCCACGGCTCGTGGAACCGCGCGGGCCGAACGGGCAGCAAGATCGTCCGCGTGATCCTCCACGACGGCGTTCCCACCGGCGAGTACCAGGATTTCGTGACCGGCTTCGTGGTCGATGACGGCCATGTGTGGGGGCGGCCCGTCGGTGTAACGGTCCTGGCCGACGGCTCGCTCATCTTCACGGACGACGCCAACAGCACGCTGTGGCGCGTCTCCTACGCGGGGCACTAGTACGGCGTCGGCAGGCCACTGAACCGGATGTCATCGGAGACGCGAGGCGCCCTGTTTGACCTAGCTTCCTTTGACAGCCCATTCGTGACCGCCGTCATGCCCCCGGTTGTGGCGGCGGCCGGTATCCTTGCTACGCTGAGCCCGGTGGGTTTCCTGCTCACGGGCTTCCACGTGTGGACCCACGAGTTCGGCCACGCTAGTGTCGCCTGGCTCACGGGCAGGCGGGCGCTTCCGCTCCCGATCGGCTGGACAAACATCGAGCCGAACCAGTCAGCCCTTGTCTATGTGGGGCTCCCGATCCTCTTCGTGATCCTCGGCGTCGCCGGTTGGCGCGAGCGCAAGGTGTGGCCCGTCGTCCTCTCTGTGTCCCTCCTGGCGCTCCAGACGTGGATGACGTGGTTCGTTCCCGCCGCGCGCAGCCACGAGTGGGAAATTTTTGGGGGCGTGGGCGGGGAATTCTACCTCGCGGCCGCCATGATGGGGCTTTTCTTCTTCGAGCTCCCGGAGGGCTTTAAGTGGGGAGGCTGCCGCTATTTCTTCCTCTTCATCGGGTCCGGCTGCTTCTACCAGGCGTATTCCCTATGGTACAGGATCAAGCACGGCCTAGAGGACATCCCGTACGGCAGCATGATCAACGGTGAGGACGACGGCGGCGGTGACATGAACATCCTGCGCGACGACTACGGGTGGACGCAGCACCAGATCTTCAACACCTACGTGCACCTGGGCAACGCGTGCCTCATCGCGCTGCTTGTCGTCTACCTCTATTTCACCCTTCGGCTGGACCGGGTGTTCGACCGCGTTCTTGCGCCGATCCTCGCCCGCTAGGTATCGATCGCTACGACTTCGTGGACGGCAATCGAGGGCACCTTGACCTCAAGCCACTCCCCCGAGTGCCAGAACTGCGGCGTCGTCGAGGACACGAGTAGCTTCACGCCGCGGACACTTAGGCCCGCGGGAATCCGAAGGTGGATGGTCTGGGCACCCACGGGGATGATCTTCCTCACGGGTCCCTTCATCATCATCGGGTTTGTCAGGTTCACCAAGTGGACGGTGAGGGAATCCACCTGCTTCCACAGGGTCACGTCGAGGACGCCCTCTCCCTCGACCCGCACGGCCGGCTCCTCGTTGCTGGCCCAAGTGACGGCGTTGCGCATGAGCTTGAGGTGGTCGGTCGAGAGCACCTCCCAGAAGGTCCTGTCTAGGTCCCAAGGGAAGTAGACGACCCTGCCCTCGGCATGGTCGCTCAGGTAGGCCTGCGCGATGTTCGTGCGCGGCTGCCGCGCGTAGACCTTCTCCATCGGCAAGTCCGGGTAGGAGGGGATGTGCGTCACGGGAGAGCGGTAGCCGGCGTTCCTCGGCTTCACGTCCACGCGCCAGACCCCGTGGATGATGCGAGGCGCATCCTCGAGCCCGTAGAAGAGCGGGCTGCCGGGGACGGAGTCGTGCTCAAGCCTGAGGTAGGCGTTCTTCATCGGTCCCTCCGTGGATCCGGCCCAGCTGGCGCCGAAGAGGTCGGCGAGGCCGAAGTCCTTTCTCGGCGCCCCCCACTCGTCACGGAGCGAGGTCTCCGACGTCGCGACCAGGCCGCCGCCGCGGATCACGAATTCCCGTATCTGGACGCATTGGCGGTCCGAGAGGGCGGTGATGTTCGGCAGGATGAGTGTCTTGAAGGCGCGCAGGTGTTCCGGGCCAAGCAGCCTGTCATGCACCATCTCGAAGGGTATGCGGGACTCGATGAGCGCCTGGTGCCAGCCGAGCGAGGCCTCCTCGGCGCTTCGGCCCGGTGTGTTTGCGTCGGGTGAGAACCACGAGGTCTGCTGCGAGTAGACGATCGCGACCCGCGCCAGAGGGCGCTCGTTGCGCAGGTATTTCTCGGCACCCATGTTCCAGGTGAACATGTCCTCGACGGGCTTGAGCCAGCGGGGATCGTTGACGCTGCCCCCGAATTTCGTGAACCAGGGCCTCATCCCGTTGGCGATGCCGTCGGCGACCCAGAGGCGTATCTCGTCCGCGTTCTGCACCGAGTCCTTCCATCGGTGCTCGTCGTCCAAGCCCACGGAGAAAATCCCGACGATCGGCTTTGTGCCCATGGCGGCGCGGTATTCCTTGGCGTTCTTGCCATTCGCCCAGGGGGCCACGAGCCCGTGGCGGGACTGGCGGTCGGCCATGAGGGTGGGGGCCAGCTGCCCGATCCGCTTCATGTCCAGCGAGCTGCCGGCGCCCCCACCCGTGTTGGGTATGACGCACGAGTTCGGGTTGATAGCCCGCACGGCCTCGTCCCATTTCCGCCAGAGCTCGAACAGCCTTTCCTGGCGCCACAATATGAAGGCCCTGTACCCGAGGTCCTGGGGATCGGTGGTATGCGGGATCTCCAGCCCGCTCGCCGCCCGGAAATTGGAGCGGCAATGCTCGCAGTAACACGTCCCGGATCCGTCCCAGCGGTTGATGAAGATGCCGTCGAGCTGGTAGCGCCTCATGATCTCGCGCTTCACGTCCGTCATGAAGTCGAAGTTGTAGGGGCCCAGCGCGCAGGTGAGCCACATCTCGGGCGAGGACCAGTGGCGGTGCTGCTTGCCGTCCGCGCCGACAAGGAGCCAGTCGGGGTGGGCCGCCTGCACGTCGTCATAGGTCGCATGCGGGTCCGTGCGGCCTATCACGACCATACCCATGTCCCGGCAACCCTTGACCAGGTCCCCGAAGACGTCCCTGTTCCCGAGCCACGCGCTGCGGTGGTGGAAGGGAACCTCCGTCGGGTAGTAGGCCACGCAGCCGCCGGTGCTCAGGCAGACGGCGTCGCAGTGGGTTCGGCTGAAGTAATCGAGCCAGAATTGTGCGTCGAAGGTGCCGGGATCATCCTCGACGAGGGTCAGCTGGCCCCAGCGCATCGGCCTGCCGGTCCACGTGGGATCAGCCAGCGGCGCCTCGGCTGCGCGCGCCGCGATTCCACCAAGGGTGATGGCGGTGCTCGCCAGGGCCGAGGCCCTTACGAATGAGCGGCGCGTTAATTCGGGCATAGGGTGGGCCTCCTGCGAGGCTACTGCGGGGACCAGACGTCAGTGCTCCCTCCGGGCGGCAATTGCAAGGGCGTCATTGGGTGTCGATGCGGGCGAAGGGGAGCGTCGTGGACGGGATCGCGTCCCGTGTACGTGAAGGACTCGAAGGAGACGGGAGCTGCGGTCCCGGCGCCACTCACTGCGAGGCCCAAGATGACGGAGGCCGAGCAAGCGCGGGAAAATCTCATGGGGAAGGTGCGTATATCCTGAAGCGACCCCCGGTCTCGAGGAGAGCCATCATATACAGGAGGCCGTTGTAATAGCGGTATTCGCCGGAGGGCGTCTCCATTGCCCAGAGACCCGACACGAAAGGCCGCGCCACTTCTGGGCTTGCCGCCAGGCCCGCCGTCGCGGCCATGGCGAATAGGCCCGGTGAATTGTAGTCCTTCGACAAGGGCGTCCCGTCGAGCTTGAACAGCGAGGCGCACTGCGGCGCTTGGGACGCGAGAAAGCGCAGCACGCGGTCACTGCGCTCTACGACCCACGGGTCGCGATTGAACCATGAGTAGTCGAGGGCGGGATAGCAGAGCGTCCTCCATGCATCGTAGCGGAAGTCCTCGTGGCCGCGCTGCACGTGTGGCTTGCCATCGAACTCGCAGTAGTCGGGCATGAGCCCGGTCCGCGGGTCCGTGGCATTCTTGAAGAGGACCCTGCTCGTCGCCGCGGCCTGCGCGCAGAAAGCGCGGTCGCCCGTGTCCCTGGCCCACTTCGCCCACAGCTCGTAGAAGAAGGGAAGATGGTACGAGGGGTCGGTGAAGTGGGAGCCGGGACCCTCCGGCACGAAGACGATCTGGCCGGCGTCCTTGTCGAACATGCTCGTGTACATGCCGCGGTTCGGGTCCTCCGCCTTGTGGATCATGCTGTGCAGGAGCGACTGCGCCTCGGCCTCGTAGTCGAAGATTCCCGTGCCATTACCCCACCGGTGGGCCGCAAAGAAGAGCCCCATGACGAACCACTCCTCGCCGTCTGGCGCCGGGCCAGGGTCCAGCTGCTTCCCGTTGAAGTCGCCGTGCCAGCCGAAGTAACCGGCCGCGGGGCCCGTCGCGTGATAGAGGTTTGTCCTCGCCCATTTCCAGATCGCGTTGAACTCCTCCCGGTGGTCGAGCTGCACGCAGATCATCATCCCGTAGGACAAGCCCTCTGTGCGCACGTCGTGGTTGGCGACATCGGGCACATAGGCCATTCCGCCGTCGACGGGATAGTAGAGGCGCTCGGTCTCCAGGGAGCCTTGGAAGAATTGTTTCCAGGCCCCGCTGATCCGGGCGTCCACCTCGCGGTCGCCCTTTCCCAGAAGCTCGTGAAAGAGGTTTCGGTAGGGTCCGCCTTCCGAGGGCAGGTCTCTCGACGAGCGCGCTGAAAGGGGCGCGAAAGCAAGGAGGGCGGCAACCAGAAAGCGGAGCAGAATTGCGTTCGGCCCGAGCATCGTTGAGTCGGTCATTTGTTGGGGTTCCTGCAAGCCGAGTACCTGTGCCAACGTGTCATTCACCGACATGGCTATCGAGCACAATTCCCTGGCGCGCGATATGTATCCTTGTAATTGCCCGCGCCGGAATTGAAATGCCTCTGAACCCGCTCTTAAAGTTTAGAAGGGCGTTCGTTCGTTACCCCAGTGATTACCCGCAGAGAAGCATTACGAGCCATTGTTGGGGCCGCCGCGATGGGGCCAGCTGGTCTCGTTGCTGAGACTAAATCGCCAAGCGCGTCCGTCACGCGAACTGCCATGCGCCGCGTTCGCGTCCACTCGGGAGGCCATTTCCTCGAGCTTGAGGATGGTGCGCCGTTCTTCTGGCTGGCCGACACGGCCTGGCAGTTGATCCACGACCTAACGAGGGAGGAGTGCTCATATTACCTGAGTACGAGGGCGCGCCAGGGGTTTACCGTCATCCAGACCGTGGTCCTTGCCGAGTTCGACGGCCTGAACCAGCCAACCCTGCTCGGCGAAAGGCCGTTCTTCGAGAATGACCCGTCAAGGCCGAACCCCGCGTATTTCGACAGGGTCGTCGAGATCGTGGACGAGGCCGCGAGGGAGGGGCTCTATGTGGCCCTTGTGCCGACCTGGGGCGACAAGCTGACAGCGCCCTGGGGGGCGGGACCACGCGTCTTTCGAAACGACAATCTTCCCGTGTGCCGCGGCTATGCGGCCTATCTCGGACGGCTCCTTCGCGAGCGAACCAACGTGCTGTGGCTCCTCGGTGGCGACAGGCCCGCGCGGATCGCGGGAATGCACAGCGAGTACCTTGAGGCGACGGCGAGGCAAGCGGGCTTTCCGCCGACCCAGGACTGGACGCCCATCTGGAGGGAACTGGCCGCGGGTCTCGCGGAAGGCGTGGGGACAGT
>Ga0302319_10018100_pt1 | contig 12871 bp, 12 predicted proteins | sample Bog_T0_2_FD_203319 | JGI IMG/M metagenome (GOLD analysis project Ga0302319, IMG submission 203319) | Peat permafrost microbial communities from Stordalen Mire near Abisko, Sweden - Bog_T0_2 | ecosystem: Environmental > Terrestrial > Soil > Wetlands > Peat | place: Sweden: Abisko, Stordalen Mire...
CCGGGGCGTTTTCGTGGCGAACATGGTTAATGGAAGGTTAATTCCACACGCCTGGAACGTGACTTTGACGCGTGGCTACTGCGCAGCGGCGAGTTGCTCGGGCTGCCAATCCATCGAGATATAGCCGGGCTCAGCGGCGACGCGATCGAGCCAGGCGCGCACCGCCGGATAGCGGCCGAGATCGAAATCGCACTGCGTGGCTACATGGGTGAAGCCGTAAAGTGCGATGTCGGCAATAGTGAAACGGTTGGCGACGAAAAACGGATATTTGTTCAGGTGCATTTCCATGACGCCGAGCGAGCGATAGCCGTTTTCCATCCAGTCCTCGAGCGAATGGCTTTGCAGGTCGCGCCCGCCCTTGATCAGCACCAGCCAGAAAAACGCCGCGCCGATGCTGGGCGTGATGCTGTGCTGTTCGAAGAACATCCATTGCAGCGCTTCGGCGCGCTCGATGCGGTCTTCCGGCGCCAGCGTGGTGCCACCGGCGACGTACCACAAGATGGCATTGGATTCGGCGAGATGGCGATTGGGCGCGACTTCCAACAGCGGTACATGGCCGTTGGGATTCTTGGCGAGGAATTCGGGCGTGCGGCTTTCGCCTTTCAGAATGTCGACCTCGACCAAATTATACGGAATGCCGAGCCGGGCCAGCGCCAGGCGGACCTTGTAGCTATTGCCGGACCGCTGCATCGAATAGAGCGTGTACATGTTCAGCCTCTAACGGCGCCCCGAAGCAGTCGCCGCGCGGGATAGGGCAGGCAAAGTTCGGCAATTGCGTGGCCGTCACAGGAACGAACGTCTGCGCGCGGCGCCGGAAGCAGAAATTTATTCCGCCGCTACCCTATGCGCGCGGGCATATTCTACCAAAGCGTCGTCTTCTACCATCTCGATCGGCGTGAAGTCGCGGTGCGCGATCCATTCCTCGCGCGTGAATTTGGTGATGTGATTCGAGCAGGCGCACAGCGTCAAATAAACGATCTTGCGCGGATAGGGCGTGATGTTTGGCGGCGAGGCATGCACCAGATTGCCATGGAACATCAGCACCGAGCCGGCTTTGCCGGTCGGTGCGACGATACCGACGCCGTCGGGGCCGGCGGCCTCGGCGCAAAGCCGCGTCACGGTGTCCTTGTCGAGCGTCCATAGCGGATAGGACGTCGTGGTCTTGTCATGGCCGGCGGCGAGCACGCCCTGCTTATGACTTTTCGGAATGATCATGAGCGCGCCGTTGATCGGCAGCACGTCGTCGAGAAAAATCGCGATATTCATCGCCCGCGGCTCCGGCATGCCGTCGTCGCGCGCCCAGGTGCCGTAATCCTGGTGCCATTGCCAGACGTCGCCCTCGAAGGCTGCCTTGGCGTTGAGCTTGAACTGATGGACATAGACCGGCTCGCCGAACAACTGCATCAGCGGCTCGACCAAACGAGGGTGGCGCGACATCACCTCGAATACTTTGTTGAACTTGTGCGCGGCGAAGGCGGTGCGCGGCGCGCCGGATTTCTCGCGCCAGACTTCCTTGCGCTCGAGCTTGAGAATGTTGCCGGCTTCTAGACGCAGCAGCGCAATCTCTTCCTCGGAGAAGCAATCCGGGAAGAAGACATAGCCTTGCTCGTCGAAAGCCTTGATCTGCTCCGGCGTGAGCTTCATGGGCAGCGCTCCCTGTGTTTTCGGCCGGTGGCCCGGCTCTTGAGTGCTATTTTACGGCACCGGCCGGAAAACGCCACTGGCTTGCGTCGCGCCGGTCTCGATTATGGCGCGGCGCAGCAACAGGACAAAGGCCAGCGCCATCGCCGGCACCGCCAGCGGTATCCATGTGTATTCCGGCACCGAACGGGCGATGAGCGGCACGATCCAGAGCGCGGCCAGCATGGTTTTTTCGTAAGGGCTAAAGCCGCGCGCCATTCCGTCGGCGGCGAGATAGGCGATCGCCGGCGCCAGCAGCATCAGGTCGTAGTCGAGGCTATAGGGTGTCGCCAGCACGCAACCGATGATCAGCGCCGCCGCCTTGAGCGCAAAACCCGCGCGGCTTCGCCACAGCCATGCGAGCGTCGCGGCCAGCGCCAGCGTGACCGCGCCTTGCAGCGCGTAGGCGAGCGTTATGCCGCCGCCCCACATGCGCACCCAGGAAAACACGCTCTGGATTTTGTACCAGCCGGTGCCGCCCTGTTCGAGCACGACCGTGCGCGTGAACTTGGTCGAGGCCAGAAACGCGGTCCATACATCTGGCCCGAAGGCGAGCGTGACGGCGAGTGTCAGCAGCGCCACGGTCGCGGCGGCGGCGGCCAAGACGCGCCAGCGTCCGCTTACGATCAGCACCAGCGGGATCAGCAATCCGAATTGCGGCTTATAGGCCAGGAGGCCGAACAGGATTCCTGAGATCCAAGGCCGGCGGTCGAGTTGCATCAGCGCGGCGCCCATCAGCGCCGCGGTGAGAAAGCCATTATGGGCCTGGCCCAGATTGATGAACACGGCCGGAAAGGCGAGCGCGAGCAGGAGCGGGAGCCAGTCTTTTTCCTTCATCTCGCCCTGCGAAGGAACGATAGGTAAGACAATCTTTCGCACGACCAGCAAATACATAACCAGCGTCACGCCCTGCCATGCCAATAGCGCGAGCCAATAGGGCATCGCCGCCAACAGTGTCGCGAGCCCGAAGAAGAATGGCGGATAATGCCAGCCGGTAAACGGTGTGGCGTTGCCGAAAATGGCCTGCTCGCGGGCGTAGAGTTGCGACGGGTCGTAGGGCGCGGCGGCGTTGCCCTCCAGGGCATAACTGCCGGCGGCATAGACGGCGGAGAAATCGGTCCCCAGCGGGCGGCCGAAACGGTCGTTGAGCCCGTCCGAGGTGGCGACCAGAAAGCCGATGGCGATGACCGAAGCGGCCAATAGGGCCAAGCCGATCAGCCGCATGCGCTCCCTGGTCAGCCAGGCGCCGGAGCGCAGAATATCAATGAATCCGGGCATAGGCCGGGTCTTAGCAGCGGTGAATTAAGGGAGGGTTAGAGCATGATCCCGAAAAGTGGGCCCCGGTTTTCGGATAAGATCATGCTCCAATAAGAAGACCATCAACAGGCTTGATGAATGCATCATATTTATGCGTCTTGCTGTCAGGCTTTTGCCCGATTACGACGCTATAACGAGTTCAGCGAACCCTAGATTCGGAGCCGTCGATGGCCTTCCTTTCCGACAACCTCAAGCGCATCAAGCCGTCCGCGACCATCGCGGTCACCGACAAGGCGCGCGCGCTTAAATTGGCGGGCCGCAACGTCATCGGGCTCGGCGCCGGCGAGCCGGACTTCGACACGCCCGACAACATCAAGCAGGCCGCGATCGAGGCGATCAAGAGCGGCCGCGCGTCGAAATATACCAACGTCGACGGCATCGCCGAACTCAAGGACGCCGTGTCCAAGAAGTTCAAGCGCGAGAACGGCCTCGACTACAAGCCGTCGCAGATCACCATCGGCACCGGCGGCAAGCAGGTGCTGTACAACGCCTTTGTTGCGACGCTCAACCCGGGCGACGAGGTGATCATCCCGGCGCCGTACTGGGTGAGCTATCCCGACATGGTGCTGCTGGCCGGCGGCGAGCCGGTGGAAATCGTCTGCCGCATGGACGAGGGCTTCAAGCTCAAACCGGCCGCGCTGGAAAAGGCGATCACGCCGAAGACCAAATGGCTGCTGCTCAACTCGCCGTCGAACCCGACCGGCGCCGCCTATACGCGCGCCGAGTTGAAAGCATTGACCGACGTGCTGGTGAAGCATCCGCATGTGCACGTTATGACCGACGACATGTATGAGCATCTCGTCTACGACGACTTCGTCTTCACGACGCCGGCGCAGGTCGAGCCGTCGCTCTACCCCCGCACGCTCACCATCAACGGCTGCTCGAAGGCCTATTGTATGACCGGCTGGCGCATCGGCTATGCCGGCGGCCCGGAGCCGTTGATCAAGGCGATGGCGATGATCCAATCGCAATCGACCTCGAACCCGACGGCGGTGTCGCAATGGGCGGCGGTGGAAGCGCTTAACGGGCCGCAGGATTTCATCGCCAAGCACAATAAGATTTTCAAGGAGCGGCGCAACCTGGTCGTGTCAATGCTCAACCAGGCGTCCGGCATCAAATGCCCGACGCCGGAGGGCGCCTTTTACGTCTATCCGTCCTGCGCCGGCACCATGGGCAAGACAACGCCGTCCGGCAAAAAGCTGGCGACCGACGAGGACTTCGTTACCGAACTGCTGGAAGCCGAAGGTGTCGCGGTGGTGCAGGGCACGGCCTTCGGGCTCGGGCCGGCGTTCCGCATTTCCTACGCCACCAAGACCGAAGATCTGGAAGAAGCCTGCCGGCGCATCCAGCGTTTTTGCGGGAATTTGAAGTGACGCGTTAGCGTCATTCCGGGACGGCGAGAAGCGCCGGACCCGGAATCCGGCAAGGGGCACTGCACTTATATCTGGATTCCGGGTTCGTGTGCTTATGCACACGCCCCGGAATGACAATTTGCGCCCTTGCCACTTCTGCCTCCGCCTGAAACGATACCCGCGCGGGCCGGTAACTTGGTCCAGTTCATTGGTCCAACTCCCGGCCAGTCAGGGAGGTTGCCATGGTACAGAACGGCAGTAGCCCAAAGGGTCCCCGGTGCATCGCGCTGGTGGGCCCCTTCCAGAGCGGCAAGACCACGCTTCTTGAGGCGATCCTGGCGCGCACCGGCGCCATCGCGCGGCCCGGTTCGGTCGATGCCGGCACTTCGGTCGGCGACGCCAGCAAAGAAGCGCGTCAGCACAAAATGAGCGTCGAGGCGAGTTTCGCCACGACCAATTTCATGGGCGACAATTATACGTTTGTCGATTGCCCCGGCTCGATCGAATTCATCCACGACATGCGCGCCGTGCTGCCGGCGGTCGATGCCGCGGTGGTCGTTTGCGAAGCGGATGAGAAGAAGGTGCCGCAGCTTCAGTTGATTTTGCGCGAGCTGGAAGACCAGAACATTCCGCATTTTCTGTTTTTGAATAAAATCGACAAGGCCGACAAGCGCGTGCGCGAGACGCTCAAAATTTTGCAGCCGGCCTCGCGCGTGCCGCTGCTGCTGCGGCAAATTCCGATCTGGAAAAACGACATCATCGCCGGATTTGTCGATCTCGCGCTTGAGCGCGCCTTTGTCTACAAAGAGCACGCGGCGTCCGAAATCGTCGAACTAGCCGGCGAAGACAAGGATCGTGAGAAGGAGGCACGCTTCTCCATGCTGGAGACGCTGGCCGATCACGACGACGAATTGATGGAGCAATTGCTCGAGGACATCGAGCCGCCGCGCGATAAGATCTTCGACGATCTGGCCAAGGAATTGCGCGAACGCATCGTCTGTCCGGTATTGCTCGGCGCCGCGATCCGCTCCAACGGCGTGCTGCGGCTGCTGAAAGCGCTACGCCACGAGGCGCCGGGCGTCGCGGAAACCGCCAAGCGCATCGGCGTTCGATCCGGCAGCGACTGCGTGGCGCTGGTGCTCAAGACGTTTCACACGCCGCATGGCGGCAAGATGTCGGTGGCGCGGTTGTTGGCCGGCGCCGCGGGCGATGGCGCCAGTTTCAAGACGCCCACGGGCGAAGCCGGCCGCGCCTCGGCTGTATTCAGCCTGATGGGCCAGCGCTTCGAAAAGCGCGGCCACGCCACGGCCGGCGAAACCGTCGCCTTCGGCAAGCTCGATGCCGCCAAGACCGGTGATACGCTGTCCACCGGCAAGCAGTCCCATGGCACGCTCGGCATTGTGCATGCCGTGCCGCCGGTGCTCGCCATCGCGGTGCAGGCCAAGGAGCGCAAGGATGACGTCAAGCTCGGCGCCGCCTTCACCAAGCTCACCGAGGAAGATCCGTCGCTCACCGTCGAGCACAATGCCGAGAGCCACGAGGTGGTGATCTGGGGCCAGGGCGAAATGCATCTTCGCGTGGCGGCCGAGCGGTTGGGCGAGCGCTACGCCGTGCCGGTGACGACGCGTCCGCCGAGCGTCGGCTATCGCGAGACCATCCGTAAACCGATCACCATCCGCGGCCGCCACAAGAAGCAATCCGGCGGCCATGGCGCGTTCGGCGACGTGGTGGTCGAGATCAAGCCGCTGCCGCGCTCATCGGGCTTTAGATTCGACGACAAGATCACCGGCGGCGTGGTGCCGCGCAATTACATTCCGGCGGTGGAGGAGGGCGTGCAGGACGGCCTCAAGCACGGGCCGCTCGGGTTTCCGGTGGTCGATGTCGCGGTGGCGCTGATCGACGGCTCCTTCCACACGGTGGATTCATCCGACATGGCGTTCCGCATTGCCGGCCGCATCGCCATCGTGGAAGGCCTGCCGCAATGCCAGCCGGTGCTGCTCGAGCCGATCCATCTGGTCGAGATCGTCTGCCCGAGCGAGGCCACCGCCAAGATGAACGCCATTCTGTCCGGCCGGCGCGGGCATATTCTCGGCTTCGACACCCGCGAGGGCTGGACCGGCTGGGACACCGTGCGCGCGCAGATGGCGGAAGCCGAGATCGGCGACCTCATCATCGAGGTGCGCTCGGCCACCGCCGGCGTCGGCTCGTTCGTCTTCAAGTTCGACCACATGGCCGAATTGACCGGGCGCACGGCGGACCAGATTGTGGCGGCCAAGAAGGGCGCGGCGGCGGCGTAAGTTGTCGCATCCGTGACTTGAACGGGAAGTGATTTGCCTGTGAACGCTTGTGCCCGTACCTCTTGGGTACGACTCCAAGGGGTAGAGCCATGAACATCATTCGCCGCCGCGGCTGGGAAATTCCGGAGCGCGAACTCACGCCGGAGCATTTGTTTTTCAACCGCCGCGGTTTTTTGGCGGGCGGGGCGAGCGTCTTGGCGCTAGGCCCGCGCGCTGCCATAGCGCAGCGCGTCACCGAATTGGCCAATCTGCCGGACCCGACCGCCGATCTTTATCCGGCCAAGCGCAATGAGAAATATGTCCTCGACCGGCCGATCACCGACGAGAAGATCAACGGCAACTACAATAATTTCTACGAATTCGGCTCGCAGAAAACCATCGCCGCCACTGCGCAGGCGCTCAACACGCGGCCCTGGACGATCAAGATCGACGGCATGGTCGAGAAACCGTTTGAGATCGGCATCGACGATCTCATCCGCAAAGTGGGATTAGAGGAGCGCACCTATCGTCACCGCTGCGTCGAGACCTGGGCGATGGCAATCGCCTGGACCGGTTTTCCGATGTCGAAGCTGGTCAAGCTCGCGGCGCCGCTCGGCTCGGCGAAATATCTCAAGATGCAGACGTTCATGGATCCCAAGGTTGCCTTCGCGCAGAAGCAGACCTGGTTTCCCTGGCCCTATACCGAGGGTCTCGCCATGGCCGAGGCCAGCAACGATCTCGCCTTCCTCGCCACCGGCGCCTATGGCCACCCGATGGCCAAGCAGCATGGCGCGCCGCTGCGCCTCGCGGTGCCGTGGAAATACGGTTTCAAGTCGGTCAAGTCGATTACGCATTTTACTTTCACCGACCAGCGGCCAAGCACTTATTGGGAAGCCTTGCAGTCGGCCGAATACGGCTTCTGGGCAAATGTGAACCCCGACGTGCCGCATCCGCGCTGGAGCCAGGCGAGCGAAGAGGTGATCGGCACCGGCGAGCGGCGCCCGACCTTGCTGTTCAACGGCTATGGCGAATTCGTCGCCGATATTTATAAGGGGATGGAGGGCGAGCGTTTGTGGGCGTGAGGCCCCTACCGCCGCCTGATCTGGATACCTATCTCGCCAGAAGAATATTCCAAACACGCTATGTGGGAGGTCTTCTTGCGCCCGATCTTTGCAATCATTGTCGTAACTCTCGCTGTTCTAGGCACGTTTCCGGCCCATGCCGCCGACGAACCCGATCTCATCTTCAAGCGCTCGACGGTGTTCAAGCTGCTGACACCGAACGACAAACTCGCGACCTACGGGCTCGACGATCCGGAAGTCGAGGGCGTGGCCTGCCATTTCACCGTGCCGGAACGCGGCGGTTTGAAAGGCTGGATCGGCGTCGCCGAGGAAGTATCCGATATTTCATTGGCTTGCCGGCAGATCGGGCCGATCAAGTTCAAGGAAAAATTCGCGCAAGGCGAGGATGTTTTCCGTAAACGCCGCTCGCTGTTCTTCAAGAAAATGCAGATCGTGCGCGGCTGCGACACCAAGCGTAATGTGCTGGTCTATATGGTCTATAGCGACCGTATCATTGAAGGTTCGCCGAAAAACTCCACCTCGACCGTGCCGGTCATGCCCTGGGGCAATGAGGCGTCCGTACAGAAATGCGCAGATTGGGTCGAAAAATAAGCTATGGTAATATTAGGGCTCTGAATTTCAACGCCGGAGTAAACGCCATGTCCACCAACCAACCCGATATCGCAAAGATCCAGCAAGCGGTCTCCAAGACGCTGCACCTGCATTGGAAAATGTATCTGGCCGAGGGCATCGTGCTCATCCTTTTGGGCGCCATTGCCATCGTGATACCGCCGCTCGCCACGCTGGCGGTGACGATCTTTCTCGGCTGGCTTTTTCTGATCAGCGGCATGGTCGGCCTGGCGACAAGTTTCTGGATGCGCCATGCGCCGGGATTTCTGTGGTCGCTCATTTCGGCGTTGCTCGGCGTCGTTGTCGGCGTGCTGTTGATTGGCTCGCCGCTGAGCGGCGCGTTCTCACTCACGCTGGTGCTGATCGCCTTCTTCGTGATCGAGGGCGTGGTCTCGATCATGTTCGCGCTCGATCACAAACGCGAACTGTCCGGCCGCTGGGGCTGGATGCTGTTTAGCGGCATCGTCGATCTGGCCTTGAGCGTGATGATCTTCGCCGGCTTGCCGAGCACGGCGACCTGGGCGATCGGGCTCCTGGTCGGCATCAATATGATCTTTGGCGGCGCGGCGCTCATCGGCATGGCGTTGCACGCAAGAGATGCCGCCTGATCAGGTGTCGATAATCGCCACCGCCCGGGTCCAACCGGCGGAGCCGCCGCGCACCTTCACCGGGAAGCAACTCACCTGGAAGCCTTTGTCCGGCAGCGCTTCCAGATTGTGCAGTTTCTCGATGTGGCAGTAGCCGATCTCGCGGCCGGCGCGGTGACCCTCCCAGATCAGCTTGGGGTCGTGCGTCTGCGCATATTTCTGCTTGGTGTGGACGAAAGGTGCGTCCCAGCTCCAGCCGTCGGTGCCGGTCACGCGCACGCCGCGCGATGTCAGATAGAGCGTCGCCTCGCGGCCCATACCGCATCCCTTGGCGACGTAATCGGACTGGCCGTAGGCAAGGCCTGCGCTGGTGTTCACCACCACGATTTCAAGCGGTGAAAGCATGTGATCGATGCGTTTGAGTTCGGCTTCGACATCCGCCGCGGTCGCGACATAGCCGTCCGCGAAATGGCGAAAGTCGAGCTTCACCGCGGGCTGGAAGCACCATTCCAGCGGCACCTCGTCGATGGTGATGGCGCGCTTGCCGCCGTCCATGGTCGAGGCGAAATGATAGGGCGCGTCGAGATGTGTCGTACAGTGGGTCGAGAGTTTGACCCATTCGAAGCCCCAGCCTTCGCCGTCCGGCAGGTCTTCTTTTTTCAAGCTGGGAAAGAATTTCAGCAGGTCGGGCGCCGTGTCTTGATGATCGAGATATTCGATTGCCGGGCCATAGCCCGGCGGATCGGCAAACACGGTATTTTCGAGTGGAACCGAAATATCGACGATCTTGCGCGGCATAATTTTTTTTCTCCCCGCCATGGCCGGGCTTGTCACCCGGAAGTCGGGTATACCCGACTTCCGGCTTTTAAATTTATTTCCGCATCTCGGGCAGGCCCGAGTTGCGGACGCCATCCACGACTTTAGTGTGCATAGGAATATTCAAGACGTGGATGCCCGGCACAAGGCCGGGCATGACAAAAAGAGAGGACTAAACTATGCCCGCTTATTGGGTTGCGCGTTCCAAGATCAATGACCCGGTCGAATATAAAAAATACACCGACTTGGTGCCCGGCATCATCGCCAAATTCGGCGGCAAGGTGCTGGCGCGCGGCGGGCGCTTCGAAATCATGGAAGGCCCGGATAAATTCCACCGTTTCATTGTGATTGAGTTTCCGACGCTGGAGCAGGGCGCCGCCTGCTTCAAATCGCCGGAATACGACCGCGCCGCAACATTCCGCCGCGGCGGCGCCGGCGAGGTCGAAACCGTCATGGTGGAGGGCATTTAACCCGTCGTTCGATTAGATCGAACCTCTAGCGTATTCCGGTCGAATACGCGTAAGATGCAAGAAAATAACAATTCATTGGGAGGTTAACGATGCTTCTTAAAATCAAATCGCCGAGCTTTGCCTGGATCGCGGGGGCAGCTGTTGCCGCCGTAGCGGGCGCGGCCTTTGTCATGACAGCCAATGCCCAGACCAAGGAGCCGATCAAGATCGGCTTCAGCATGGCGCAGACCGGCCCGCTCGGTCCTAACGGCAAGCAAGCCTTGCTCGGCATGAAAATCTGGGAAGACGAAACGAACGCCAAGGGCGGCTTGCTCGGGCGTCCGGTCAAGCTGGTCTATTACGACGATCAGTCCAACCCTTCGACCGTTCCCGGCATCTACACCAAGCTGCTCGACGTCGATAAGGTCGATTTGATCCTGAGCGGTTACGCGACCAACATGGTTGCTCCGGCCATGCCGATCGCCATCCAGCGCAAGAAAACCTTCATCAGCCTGTTCGCACTCGATGTGAACTCCGAGTTCCACTACAAGGACTACTTCTCGGTGCTGCCGACCGGACCGGATACCAAGCCTTCGTTCACCGAGGGTTTGTTCCAGGTCGCCATGCAACAGAGCCCGAAGCCGACGACGGTCGCGTTGACCTACGAGGATGCGGAATTCTCGCAGAATGCTTGCGCCGGCGCGCGTACCAACGCCAAGAAATACGGCGTCAAGATCGTCTACGACAAGAGCTTTCCGTTTAACACGCCCGACCTCTCGCCGATCGTGCGCGCGGTGCAGGCCACCAATCCCGACCTGGTGGTGGTGTGCTCCTACCCGCTCAGTTCGGTGAACATGGTCCAGGCCGTCACTGAAGCAAACTACATGCCGAAGCTGATCGGCGGCGCCATGGTCGGCCTTCAGGCCACCGTTTTCAAGAACAAGCTCGGGCCCAAACTCAACGGCATCGTGAACTACGAGACCTGGGTGCCGTCCGAAAAGATGATGGCGCCGGCCGCGGCCTTCTTCAAAACCTACCAGGCGCAGGCAAAGGAAGCGGGCGTCGATCCGCTCGGCTATTATCTCGGCGGCTGGGGCTATGCCTACATCAGCATGCTCGGCGACGCCATCACCGCCACCAAGAGCATCGACGACGCCAAGATTGCCGACTGGCTGCGCAAGGCCAGCATCAAGACCATCATGGGCGACTGGAAATACGGCCCGGGCGGCGAGTGGACCAAGTCCGGCATGATGCAGGTGCAATATCACGGCATCAAGGAAGGCGCGGGGCTCGATGTCTGGAAAGGCATGAGCTACCAGACCGTGCTCACGCCGCCGGATCTCGCCACCGGCAAGGTGGTCTATCCTTACGAAAAGGCGAAGAGCGCGAATTAAAAATCGCTCTCACCTTGAGACCGACTAAAAACGGCGCCGGAGCAATCCGGCGCCGTTTTGTTTCTTGTCCCGGGCGCCGTGCCGCGTCCGGAGCAATGGTCACATCCCCAGATAAAACTGCCGGATCAAGTCGTTATTGTTGAGTTCGTCGGCCGAGCGGCCTTCGAAGGCGATCTTGCCGTGCACGATCACATAGCCGCGGTCAGCGATGCGGATGGCCTGCGTGAAATTCTGCTCCGCCATCAGCACCGTGAGCTGGTAGTGATCCTTGAGTTCCTTGATGGCGTCGATGGTGCGCGCGACCAATAGTGGCGCGAGACCGACCGAAGGCTCGTCCACCAGCAAAATGCGCGGCGCCAGCATCAGCGCGCGCGCCAAAGCCAGCATCTGCTGCTCGCCGCCGCTCATCGAGCCGGCAAGCTGGTGCAGCCGCTCGGCCAGCCGCGGAAACGCCGTGCAGCAGAAGTCCATATTGGTCTTGATCTGCGCGCGCGCCTTGGGCCGGAACGCGCCCAGTAACAGGTTTTCCTCGACGGTCAATTTCGGAAACAGCCGGCGGCCTTCCGGCACCAGCGCGATGCCAAGATCGACGATTTTCTCGGTCGGCATGCCGACCAGATCGTGCTTCTCGCCGTCGATTTCCGCGACGATGCGGCCCTCGGCGGGGCGCACGATGCCCATGATGCATTTCATCAGCGTGCTTTTGCCGTTGCCATTGGTGCCGAGCAAAGCCACGGTCTCGCCGGGTTTGACGTCGATCGAGACGTCATGAATCACACGTACCGCGCCATAGGCGGCGTGCACGTGTTCAATGGTGAGGCTGCTACTGGCCAAGATAAGCCCTCACGACTTCGGGATTGCGCACGACATCCTGCGGCTTGCCGTCGGCGATTTTCTTGCCCGACACCAGCACCGCCAGGCGCTGCGAGAAACTCATCACCGCGCTCATGATGTGTTCGATCAGGATGATGGTGATGCCGCGCTCATTGAGCCGCACCAGCAGCGCCAGGATATCCTCGATCTCGGAATTCGACAGGCCGGCCATGGATTCGTCGGCGATCAGAAGCTTGGGCTCGGCCGCCACGGCGCGCGCCAGTTCCAGCTTGCGCATCTCGACCTGCGTGAGGTCGCGCGGCATCTGCTTGGCTTTCGCCAGCAGCCCGACCATTTCGAGCAGTTCGTGGCAACGGTCGTCGAGCGCGCCGTGCGAACGAAGCGGCCCCATGCGGGCATGCACCGTGTAGAGCAGCGGGATTCGCAAGTTGTCGGCGAGGTTCATGCTGTGGAACGGGCGCGGCAATTGGAAACT
>Ga0302319_10018101_pt1 | contig 12871 bp, 10 predicted proteins | sample Bog_T0_2_FD_203319 | JGI IMG/M metagenome (GOLD analysis project Ga0302319, IMG submission 203319) | Peat permafrost microbial communities from Stordalen Mire near Abisko, Sweden - Bog_T0_2 | ecosystem: Environmental > Terrestrial > Soil > Wetlands > Peat | place: Sweden: Abisko, Stordalen Mire...
GTCATTGAGGTACGTCCAAGCGCACAGGGAAGCGTATGACCATGCTGCGTGAGCAGCGGCCTCCAACTTCTGATCGGAAGCCGGGTGCCCGGTCGAATAGGCCCAACTCCACGTCAGCTCTTTCCAGCTACGACCTCTTGGCGGCATACGCTTGTGTGGACGCGGGGGGATTGACCACCGGTTAACTCGTAGTATAGACGACCTTTTTTGCGTTAAGTCCCGAGAAAATTCCGCGCGTTTGCCACAAAACTCCTTCTGGGGTGCCTTTAGTAGATATAGGGCTCCTTATGCGGAACCTCAGGGGAGCAGGTCAAGATTCCCCGGGATCCGGCGGCACGGATTGATCCTCAACGCGACAGAAGTGACGTCTGCTCCAGAGGGAGCAATGGCCGTCGCTAGCTGGATGAGACGTCGGCGGAACGAGCGGGGACTCTCCGGTCTGAAAGTGCCACACCTTCAGCCACTTTCGAAAATGACCTTCTTGGCCTTGAGAAAATCTCTATCGAGGCGCATATGGCAACTCTCCCCAAATTGCCGGAGCGCTCCAAAGAGTGGAGTGCGGAAGCCATGGCCATGGCGGCTCAGGCCAAAGTGCTTTCTGGATCCAAACTTGAGCAGCTTGTGGTCCGCCTGCAGCGCCACAGCGGGCGCCCAAAGGAAGCCTGCTGGCGCTTCATAATCCAGTACGGAATCAAAGGACAGCAAGATCATCGACGGTGGACCGAGACCGAGTTTGAAATCGTTCGCGAGGAGCTTGTGAAGCGATCGATTGAAGAAGTAGCGAGGAAGGTCAATCGGACACCGAAGGCGATCCGAAACATGCTCAAGAGAAACAACCTGAGCTTGCGCGAGATCCGGTGCGACCTGTTTTCAGTGGAGAGCCTAGCAAATGCCCTCCGGGTGCGAAAAGCGGAGGTCGTCTTCTGGATTGAACAGGGATGGCTCCAGGCATCCATTGCCTGCCGCGGCAAGCGGAGGTCCTACATCATCACGCCCGAAGCGCTGATGAGCCTGTACAAGCAGCATCATGGCGATGTTTTGAAGCGCGGCATTCCGAATCAGGCGCTCTTCGAGGCGTACGTTCAGTACTGCTTTTCCCCGAAACACACGGTTGGAGAACAGCTGTTGGATGTCCGGCGGGACAAACGCGAGCGGGCCGCCTACGCGGCAGCGGGAACGAGGGAACCTGATGACGATGAAGAAGAAGGAGAGGAGGGCCAAGATGCGGATGACGAAGAAAGCTATCGCGGCGATATGGAAGGTTCTAACGGGATTACGGAAGACTCACGGATCGAGTGTGAATGACGTCTGCCCGTCCTGCGGTGCAAAAGTCACTTTGCCTCGGCCATCGATTAGAGAGGTTATCGTGACCTCCCTTGGCGGGTGCCTCTTGGTGGTCATGCTGGTGTCCGCCTGCTGGATCACCGAACAATGGATCGAGCGGGAAGGCCACCGAATCCTCGACAACATGGTTTGGCACGAACCGCTCGATAGCTGGAGCTTATGAGAATTGGGGCGGGATTCGGTTAGGGCAGACCTCGATGTCTTTCCCCGTTCGAATTCTCGGCCTGGGCTCTGCGCTCGCCGCTCGCGATTCAAGATCAAGGTTGTCTGCCATATCTCGTAAACGCAGACTCGGCACTCGCCGGTCCACTGCGGCAGAAAAGCCAGCCCCAGACTCTTCCGCCACAGCGACTCGAACCACGTCTCTTCGCTGATCGGCCGCATGGCAGGCAACTATCGTGCAGATCGGTCGCCTCACCAATCCCGCTGACCCCGAACTGTTCGCTGCTCGGGTGCAAGTGCCGCTGGAGAACTCCTGTTCATGCGATAAAACCTCTGACGGGGCCGGCCCCAGAATCATGGCGCAACTTACCAGCACTTTTTGCCAACGGCAAGATTCCATTGACTTTGACAACCGTGGTCGCGGGTGCATAATAGAGGCGGCATTGGGAACTCTGAGTTGAGGCGGCCGAGGCGATGCATATATCTGAGCTTCGTATCGAAGGGTACAGGTCATTTGAAGATGCATTTGTAGTGAGATTCAACGAGGCCCTGACTGTGTTGGTCGGCGAAAATGGCAGCGGGAAAAGTGCAGTCATCGACGCTCTGCGGCTCCTATTGCTGGAAGATGAATATGGGCGCTCGGGCATTACAAGTTCCGACTTCTTCCGCCCAATCAATGTTCCTGCTCTGTCAAAGGGCGCCGACAAGATTTCGCTAAGGTGCGTCTTTGACGGGCTGAAGGAAGAAGAGTCCGTCGCCCTCCTACCATGGCTTAATGCTCTCGATCCGGAAAAGGCCTTTCTAAACCTCGTCATCGAAAATAAAGAAAACGAGCGTGGAAAATTTAAGAGAAATCTCTGGGGCGGCGAGTCGTCGGTCGCGCTGTTCGAATGGGACCTTTTGGAGCACATCAACTGTGTCTACCTTCCGGCTCTGCGGAATGCCGAAGACAGGCTCAACGCAACGCGGGGATCTCGTCTCGGTCGCGTGCTCAAGAACCTAAAGACTGAACCTGAGGCGGGCCAGCCTCACCCCCTTGAGAAGATGGCAGCTGAGTTCAACGAGAAACTCCTCAGCGAGAAGACGATCAAAGCGGCCAACGAGCACATACGAAAGTATCAGCGTGAATCCCTTGGTGCAGTTCTCGGTCAAGATGCTTTGATTCAGTTTTCGGAAACAACTTTTGACCGAATAGTGGAGAGACTGCGCCTTCTTTTCTACCCGCAGTCGTCTACGCCGGGTGAAGAAAGGCAACAAGATCTCTTCAGAGACCTCAAAGAAAACAGCCTTGGGTACAACAACCTCCTGTATCTCGCCACCGTATTTGCGGAGTTGGAGGGTTTCAATGAACAAAACACGTTGCATAAGCTGCTCCTCATCGAGGAACCCGAAGCACACCTCCACCCGCAGTTACAAACACGCCTGCTGCATTACCTCCAGAGGGTGGCGAGCCAAGAGCATACACAGGTAATTGTCACTACCCACTCACCCGTGATTGCGTCATCGGTCTCACTAGATGCAATCAACGTATTGGCGATCACGAAGAGCCAAAAGCCAGCTTCCATCCCGCTTTTGGAGTGTCGCCTTGAACCAAAAACGAAGTTCTTCTTAGAGCGATGGCTCGACGTCACGAAGTCGACCCTCCTCTTCGCCCGTGGGGTTTTACTCGTAGAAGGAATCGCGGAAGCGCTTCTTTTGCCTGAATTGGCGAAAACTGTCATCGCTCAAGATCCAGTTGCAAAGTCCAAAGGAACGAATCTGGAGGATTTTGGCGTCTCTGTTATTAGCTTGGGCGGAAACTATTTCCATCACTTTGTTGAGCTATTTCGGCATGGGGTTCAAGAGCAACCAGGGCGCATACCCGTCAGGTGCGCAGGTTTGTTGGACAACGATCCCCAAAAGGAAGCCAAGCCGGTGCCAATGTCGCCCTCCGAGAGCAAGAACCCCAACATCGATCTGATTGCCGATCTCAATGACGACATATATTGCCGCGTCTTCGCTAACCTCAAGACTTTCGAGTACGACTTAGCGATGGAGGGCAGCAACCTTGGATTAATGAGCGAAGTCCTCGCCGAGAATTATCCCACCGGCGGTCCGACAAAAGCCCAGCTTCTCATTTACAAAGAGGCCGATTGGCCCAATAAGACCGACACAGAAAAATCCGATGCTGCCGCTTTTTTCCTCGTTCACATCGAGAAGAGAAAGGGAGAATTCGCTCAAGCCTTGGCTTTCCGATTAAGCAAGAAGTCCCATGTTCTCCAGGTGCCGCCTTACATACGAAAGGCTGTTCTATGGGTGATATGAAGCGGGCAGAGGCGAATGCCAAAAGACGAAGTAGATTATTGGTAAGAGTGGCGAGCCAAGTCCTGAAACTCCGCACATCTCGGGACTGCGCAGAAATCCACCGCCTAACCCTGGAGCAACTGGACTTCATCAATCATCGTCTTACTGTCCCGTGTTACCTTGCTGCGTGCCCAGGGAGTGGCAAAACGGAAGTCGTTGGCATTAAGGCCGCGTACGAGTTCTCCAAATGGGCGAACCCATTTCGCGGTATCGCTATCCTCACGTTCACTAAGAGTGCCGCTGGTGAAATTCGAGAACGGGTTGTAAAATACGGCGGCGTTGGCGCGATGCGTCACCCCCACTTCATCGGAACATTCGATAGCTGGCTCCATAATTACATCTTTCAACCTTTCGGGCATGCGTACACCGGGTACACCGGTCGGGGCGGAGACAGAGGAATTCGCATCATAGACAACGATTCCAGCGCAGAATTCTTACATGCATTCAGGACGAAAGCGCTAAACCATGAACGACCCACCAACGCCGACCAGATTTCGCTGGACTCCGACGGAAATTTCGAAACCTCCGAAGAGAAAGCTCAACGGCCGCTCTGCGCCAATCAGTTCTCGTATGACGAGGATGGGAATCCCGAAACATCGGACAGACAACTTGTCGGGATCGTCGGCGCACCAGGAAACCGGCAGGAGCTTGACCGCTGCAAGCATAAGTTCTGGAAAGCAGGATTCGCAACGTATCAGGACGCTGAGTTTATATCTCTGCGGATACTATCAAACTGGAAAAGTATCGCCAAGCTAATAGCCAAACGATTTCCGTTCATCATCGTGGATGAGTGCCAGGATTTATCGCCTGCGGAATTGAGGCTGTTGGAACAGCTTCAAGGCGAAGGCGTGGTGGTCCATCTGGTGGGTGATCTGGACCAGGCTATTTACGAATTTCGGAAAGTTAGACCGGAACTGGTCCGCGGGTTTTCAGCACGACATCGGCTTATTCGGAAAGAGCTAACTGCCAATTTCCGCAGCAATCAAGAAATTGTGGAGGTGTGTCGGCGGATCATCGGCAACCAGGAGAATATCGTAGGGACTGGCAGCGGTATCTTGACGCACACTTGTGTGCTCTACGAGTACGTCAACCTTGCTGCGGCTGACCTGCCGGGACAATTCAGAACTTTAATCGAAAGACTAAGCTTCAATCCAATCAAATGCGCAGTGCTGGCGAGAGGAAAATCGACCCTTAAGAAGATAGCGCCCCAGTGCGATAGTGCACGCAAACCGGTAGAGTTGTATGCTGCCGCGCTCAACTCCTATTACGGAACATCCCGCAGCAGGACGGATGATCTAGCGAACGCACTTGAGCAAATTGGGAAGGCCGTCTCGTATCTCGCATATATCGGGAGGGGTAATCACCAGCAGCAGTACTGCCCCGACGAGATGGACCCAGTACGCTGGAGGGCGGCTCTGTGGGATCTCCTACGCCGGTCAGTCCCTCTATATCCGTTTGAAAAGAGCGGCGTCAGCCTGACCTGGAGCAAGTGGGCTGCTAGCCTGAAGGGATTCTTGCAGGAGGCGTGGGCGACCCTACCCGCGTCACCAGTAGCATGGAACCAGGTCGAATCAAGGGTCAAGGCACCGCGTGGGATGGCGAGTCAAAGTGTGAGTAGCACTCTCCACCACGCACCCAATCTTGCACGGGTCCGTACTACGACGATTCATGATGCCAAAGGAGAAACATTGGATGCGATTGTGCTTGTTTCCTCGCCTGACGAGCGCAGCCCTGGCGGACACTATGAACACTGGATTAATGCTGGGCCAGAGAACGCAGAGCATCGCCGCTTTGCGTATGTTGCGTGCTCAAGACCAAAGCATCTGCTGATTATTGCGGCCAAAAAGGGACGACAAGAGGACAAGCAGCAGGGCAAACAGAAACTGCTGGACTTGGGGTTTGTGCATCTCACGGATCTAGCCGAAATCATGGAAAAACGAGGCGAGTTGGCCGGCGACCCACCAAAGCGTACCGATACCAGATCACTCATATTTCGCGAAAATCAGAATGGGCAGTTTCTCCTGAGTTTTCCGAGCAACGATCCTGAAGCCAGCGACCCTAAGCCCCAATTTGGATAGCTTATGCTCTACTATTTCGCGATGGTGCGATGATTCCAGTGGTCTGTTCCCCATTAGTCCCCGGAAACACCGCGGAGTCCGGAGAACCCTTTCAGCGGGCGCGGGAGAGGACGATGAAGACTCACACAACCCTCAGATGCCATCCCCGGCGCACTTCCGTGCCGGGCACCTGCTCCTGGCGCAGCGCTGCCGCCTTGATTGCATCGGTGTCGGGCTTGGTCTCCTGAACCGACAGCTCCAAGCTCTTTGCAAGCTCTTCGGGCAGTACAGAGAGGACTGTCTCCCACAGAACTCCGTCGATCCGAGCGTCAATCTTGCAGTATGACTTCGGAAGCGCTGACTCGTCGTTGATTCGCACCGAGTCCTGACTGTTCTTCTGGGCGCGCAATGTAAACTCCATCCCCTCAATCTTCTTGAGATCGCGGCTTACCAGATAGAAGAGAACCATGGATTTGGTGCGATCCACCTTGCCGGCCGCGGCCCGAGCCCGATCCGCCAGCCGTGCGGCCTCACTCCTGCAAAACTGTTCGCGGGCCTCCATCATGCGCACGAACCAGCCAATTCGGTCCACTTTTTCACCGTGGGCTGCACAGAATTGTTGGAACCGGACCGTCAGTTCCTCAGAGGCCTGACCTTCGCACTCGATTTGCTCCTGAATTTCTTCAAGGAGCAAATCAAGCTCGGTGTCGATTTCAAACAGAGAGTTCCCTTCCGCAATCGATGCCATCTGTGTTTCTCCTTCTCGGGCGTTCTGAATTCTTCGCCGGGGTTATGCCGCTACCCTCTGTCGCACACAGAGAGAGCGGGCGGCTTGATACGCAAGCTCATCGGCGCGGGCCTGGTCGCGATGTCCGTTGTGACCTTTGATCCACTTCCATCGGATAAGAAGACTTGTGTTCAGCTCGATCAGCTCCGTCCACAATTCGCGGTGCTGCAGTTGGGTTCCGCGATGGTTTCGCCAGCCTTGGCGCTGCCAGCGGGAGACAAATGCGCGCATTCCATAGATCAGGTATTCAGAGTCTGAGTGAAGCTCGATCCGCGCTCGTCCTTCCACCGACCGAAGCGCCTGAACCGCCGCAACGAGTTCCATCTCCGAGATAGTCGTCCAGGGATGTGCGCCCGACATCTCCCATCGTTTCTTTCCCTGGATTACGACAACGCCCCATCCGCCAGGGCCCGGATTGCCGATCGCGGAGCCATCCGTGAAAATGCGATAAGACTGATCCACAGAGAGCCTCCTTCCCGAAAACCAATTTAGGGCGTTCATCGAAAGACTGGGGTGAGATCGAGATTTGCGTCTGCCACTGGGGACGCACGGCAAGCTTTCGGCTCTTTGGACTAGGCAGCCTGCATTGGAATGACCGCGCCGAAGGGGGCTTTTTGGCTTCCGGTCGAAGCCCATAGGACGGGATAGGCGGGAGCCGACGGCGGGAACGAGCCATACAGATCTGTCAGAAAGACGAGCGTCTGCGGCAGAATCCCGTGCTCATCGAGCCAATCAAAGCATGGGCCAAAATCGGTTCCTCCGCCACCAACCGGGTTAAGGTGGACGGGTTGGCCAGCTTCGTATGTCTCAACCTTGTGGACCGTCGCATCAAAGTACAAGACATGCACACGCAGAGGCCGCTGGCCTTCGAGAATCGAACGCACCTCGGCCTCGAAGAGCCTCAGTTGCCGCGCATTCACGGAGCCAGAGCAGTCGACGGCGATCACGATCTCCCCGACGCCCTCGCGTATCACTCCTGGCAAGTAGAGACCTGCCCAGACATGGCGACGGTTAGGGCGCATCCAGCTATAGTCGGCCGGGATCGTATCCGACCAGAGCCGTCGTAGCATTTCCCGCCAGTCGACCGAAGCCTCTGCCGCCCCTTCCAAGGTCCGGTTGAGGCCAGCCGGAACCTTGCCCGCCTGCCGAGCAACCGTTGTGGCCTGGTTGACCGCCACGTCCCACTCCCTCGCCTGTTCTTCAATGGTTGGGGTCTCCTCGTCCGGCGCTGGCGCATCGAGGACCTGGCCAATTCCGCCTTCGGTAACGGGAGCTGAAGGTTCGTTTGAATCGCCGCCAGCGGAGGTCTCGTCCTTCGATTCCTCTCCTCCGGGCTCATCGGCCCCATCCTCATGGCCCGAGTCCTTCTCTGTTTCCGACTCTGATTCCGATTCAAGGAGGTTGTAAATTTGCTCCGCACTCATTCCACGGAAGCGGTTGTCGATCAGAACCCCATCGGGCAGGCTGAGTCCGGCGTCAACAAGCAAGGGATTGATGGCGAAGTCACAGGCTACATTCCACAGTTTCGGATCGCGACCGGAACGGCGCACATGATGGTGCAGGGCCGGGTGCATGACCTCGTGAGCCAAGGTTCCGGCCAGTGTCGCCGCGTTCAGGGTTTCAACAAAGTCAGGATTGTAGAAGAGTGACACACCATCGGTGGCCATCGTTGGAATCGACCGGCTCTCGCGCCCCTTCAACCGGAACAGGAGCGAGCCGAAGAATGGATGGTCCAGGATGAGAGTGGTGCGCGCCTTCTGAATACGCAGTGAGGTTGGCGTTTCATGTTTCATGCCGCCGTTGGCGCCTCCATATACGCGGACATGCGGTTAAAGATTTCGTCGGCGCTTGGTCCGTCACTTGGTTCTGCCGCTTCGCGGCTGCGCAACAGGCCATCCATTTCGGCAACTATGTTGGCGGCGTCCGCAGCAGTGGTGACGCGCAGGAGATCGTGCTTCTTGAGATCCTGAGCGGAGTAGTTGCACAATCGCTCTTTGACTTGCTCCGCAAAGCGGTTAAGGTCCGTGTCGCCATTGACGTTGAGTCGCGGCAGGATCTCCACCAGGTCCAGGACATTGGTGACCAGTGAGCCGTGGAAGCGCGACTCCGGCTCGTTCAGCCGATCGACCATGTGGGCGACCACCTCGCGCAGCCGCTTCCAGAGGTCTTCAGTTCCGCGCATCAATGATTCGCGGACGTTGGCATCGATCTCGCGCGAGACCCTCGCCTGCTCCTCGGCCGACATCTGGACGCGGAAGTCGGCGCCAGACGGGATGGGCAGCACTTCGAGTTTGACGCCGAACTTCTTACGCAGCTTTTCCGCGGTGGGATAGTCTTCCTCCCGGAACAGCCCGTTCAACTCCGGCCTCACTTGCTCGATGTATTGCGGATAGACACGGAGAAAGCTCCCGACCCCTTGCTCGAAGCTGGCCTCGAACTCGCGCATCCGCGCCATGAGATCGAAGTAGAAGTTCGCCGGCAGGAGCCGGAACCCCTCGTCGGACCAGGGAAGGGTGATCTTATAGAAGTGCTGCCGGATCTGCCCGGCGAGCGTGCGCAGCTCATCCAGCTTGTCTGCGCCGCGCAGGAGCTGCTTGTTATAACGGCCAGCGCCTTGGTGCGCCCCATGTTGATCGGCGACATCGCGGCTGACTTTGCGGTCGTGTTTGACGGCCGTCCAGATGCTGATGTGGACGGCGGCGAGCATTGCCCGTTCCGTAATCATTGAATGACCTCCCGGTATTCCACTCCGAAGCGAACGAACTCCGGAGTGTGGGTTATGGCGGTGTCCCGCACCGCCGCATCGCGCATGGCCATCACCCGCATCTCAGTTGGCATCCGGTCGAGATACGCGATTCCTCTTCCTACCGAGGTGTCGCTCAGGACCCTGCCCAGAGCGGTAGCAATGGCGATTTGCGCGGAAGGCTCCGTGGGAAGCGGCGCACTTATGGGATTCAGAAGGATTTCGTCAATCGAAGGTAACTGGCGAAACAGCCGAATGAAAGCGACAAGTTCCGAAGCCGCTGCCGGCCCCACCGTTCCATCCAGGAGCTGCGCCTCAAACTCGCTGGCCCCCGAGAGAAACTGCGTCCTCTGGCGACGGGCGATACCGCAAAGCACCTGCGAGGCCATCTCCCAGGAACGGGGAGTCGGCCACGCATTGGCATCCGAGGTCGTGTCGGCCGTGTGCAGCAATTCCGGCTTGAAGCGCAGGAAGGCAATGATTTCAGGACGGACCTGGGCCTTGACCGCCCACCTGCACCAGTCGTCGAGATCCGGTTCAAGGTCCAGATGCACGAACCGGTTGCGCAACGGCCGCGGCATCGCGAAGTGGACGCCACGCTCCGAGGCCGGATTCCCAGCGGCGATGACGACCCAGCCGTCGGGCAGCAGATACTCGCCGAGCTTCCTGTCCAAGACCAACTGATAGCAGCCCGCCTGGGTCATCTGCGGCGCAGAGGTTAGTTCATCGAGAAAGAGAATGCCTTTGCCTGTAGTGGGGAGAAACTTGGGCGGGACCCATTCGGTCTGGTCTTCGGCGATCCGCGGCAGCCCCCGAAGATCGACCGGGTCAAGCTGCACGGCGCGCACGTCGAGAAAGTTGTAGTCGAGATCGTTGGCGACCTGGGAAACGATCTGCGATTTCCCGACCCCGCATGCACCCCAGATATGCAGGGGCACACGTTCGCCGATCAGCGCGTGAAGCGCCTCATAGAGTTTCGATGGTTTCATGGAGTTTCCTCGATTGGTTGGAAATGTGCTGGAATGAACTTCTGTTCAAGTACGATAGCTGGCTGGAACCTGGTGGGCTTCCTGGTTGGTCGGTCCACCCGGAACCCGCGGTTTGAGAACCAGATGGGCTAGATGAGCGCCTCGGGATCGTCAACCCAGGATCATGCGTAGGCAGATCGGCGAACACTGGCCGACATCGGGACCTATTCCGATATTTTCTTCGCATCTCCGACGAAGCGGGGGATCGTGGCGCGTTGAAGGTTGTGGACCACCCTCTAGAGGTTCTGTTGAGGTACTGGTGCGACGGAAGCGAATCAACTGGCAACTCAGTGCCCGAAACGATGCAAGCGCGCATATAATTAGGCCGCTACCCAAGAGACCAAAGATCCTGCCGCGAGGTCCATTACACAATGAAGATCACCTGCCTAGATAAGAGCGTCGGTAAGCTCCTCGCCGAATCCTTCTATCGAATCCCGCGGTTCCAGCGACCCTATTCCTGGGACCGGGTAAATGTTGAAGATTTTTGGAATGACGCGATAGTCGAAAACGAAGGGCAGTATTTCATTGGCAATTTCGTCGTGTACGACGATAAGACCGCGATGGGGATCGTCGATGGCCAGCAGAGGCTTACTACGATTACCCTTCTCCTGTGCGCCCTTAGGAATGCCTTTAACGAAGAAGGCTTCCCAAATCTCGCAAAGGGAATCCACAATCTAATCGAACGTCCGGATATTTCAGACCAGCTCCTCTATGTGCTGCAGACCCAAACTTCTTATCCCTATTTTCAAGAGCACATTCAGAAATTCGGCGAAATGCCGGAATCCGATGATGAGGCTGGCCCGGAAGAGCAGCTCATGAAGCAGGCATTCGATTTCTTCGTCTCCAACATTGACGAAATCATCACCAGCATCGAATCCCTGCCTAATCTGTCAGCAGAGAAGAAGAAAGCTCGCGTAAAAGAGGACCTATCCAAGATTCGAGATAAGATTCTCAGTTTGAACTTGATCTACACCGCACTTGAGAACGACGACGACGCATACGTGATCTTCGAAACCCTAAACACGAGGGGCAAAGATCTCAAGCTATCTGACCTCGTAAAGAGTCACTTGGTTCGCCTTCTGAAGCCGACAAATAAAGGCGTCGACATCACAAAGGACAAATGGGATAAGACCAGTCAAATGCTCGAGCAGGCGGACCTTGACACTTCGACATTCATTCTTCACTTCTGGCTGTCGCGCTACGAATACACCACCGAAAAAAAGCTATATAAGGCGCTAAAAGCGCGAATCAAAAAGGACTCAGCCAAAGCCTTCCTCAATGATCTCGTTAGTGAATCAGAAATCTATCGATATATCCATGATCCCAACTATAGAAAGTGGAAGAAGGAAGAAGCCGAGATTCGTAACTCACTCATTGCCATGAATCATTTCAGAATCAAACAGCAGCTGCCGATGGTCCTTAGCGTGATGCAACAGTACGAGAGCGGTTTAATTAAGGTGAAGCATGTGAGAGGAATCCTTGAAGCGATTGAGAATTTTCATTTTGCATTTACGGCGATCGCTTCGCAGCGCTCATCTGGAGGAATTTCCTTCATGTACGCCTTAGCCGGGCGCGATCTTTACAATGCCAAGGATCTAACCAGCAAAGCAAGCTGCCTAACGGAATTCCGAAAGACCAAACTTGCTCCAAAGCGCCCGTCGTACGCCGAGTTTGAGCCCGGATTCCTAGAACTAAAATTCTCAACTCAATATCCAAAACAGCGAAATCTAGTCCGATATGTCCTTCTGAAGATATACCAAGCGAAGTCGATCGGCCTGCCCATAGATCCGGAACAGGCGACAATCGAGCATCTTGTCCCACAGAGCGCGGCCAAGAGTGCCAACCTAAGCCATGAGAGCGTTGCTTCGATTGGGAATCTGATCCTCGTCGATAAGAAGCTAAACGAGAAGCTCGCAGATAAGGACTTCGCCGAGAAAGTCAAAATTCTCAACGCGGCTAAGGTCTGGGTAGATCCGGTCATCCTAAAAGCTAAGACCTGGGGAGCGGCCGAAATTGAGCAACGCTCAAAGCTGCTGGCAGAGGCAGCGTACAAGAGTGTTTGGGCGCTCTAAGCAAGCGCGAGAGACTCGGTTCCTCCTCCTCTCCAAACCACAAATGGCAGTCCTTCCGGTCCCTCGCACTTAGGGACCTGGGATGCCACAGACCCCAACCGCCCGGGTCGAATCGCGATGAGGTTGTCAGTCCTCGCAAACGCCGCAGCGTTAGGGAGCCCAGGGCGCCCTCTCTGCGACGGCATGCCGGGAGATTTCAGGCGCGACCTATCGGTACCAAAACTGCGCATTCGCAGCCGAGTCAACGTGATCGACTCTGATCGTGGCTGGCGCTTGCCGGGAGAGCCGCTGAGGTAAGGACTGGACCTTCTATAACCTCATGCCTTTCAAGAAAG
>Ga0302319_10018103_pt1 | contig 12870 bp, 24 predicted proteins | sample Bog_T0_2_FD_203319 | JGI IMG/M metagenome (GOLD analysis project Ga0302319, IMG submission 203319) | Peat permafrost microbial communities from Stordalen Mire near Abisko, Sweden - Bog_T0_2 | ecosystem: Environmental > Terrestrial > Soil > Wetlands > Peat | place: Sweden: Abisko, Stordalen Mire...
TAAATTGGCAGCATCCCATTCCAGCCAGCTATGTTTGTTTATTTTCTTTCCGGCAACAGCATGAGTTATAGCTTCAAGCGTTTTTGACTTCTCGCGCACAGCGATTACGTCACCTGCTTTCAGCGTGTACGATGCAATATTTACAACCTCACCGTTTACTGTAATATGTTTGTGCCCTACCAATTGACGTGCCCCTGAACGGGTGCGTGCGATTCCAAAACGATAAACCGCGTTATCTAAACGGGCTTCTAAAAGTTTCAAAAGGTTTTCACCTGTAATTCCTTCTTTTGCAGAGGCACGGTGGAACAAATTTTCGAACTGACGTTCCAATACACCATAAGTGTACTTAACTTTTTGTTTTTCCTGCAACTGTGTCGAATACTCCGACTGTTTTCCCCTTCTCTTGGAAACACCGTGCATGCCGGGAGGGTAGTTTTTTCTTTCTAACGCTTTGTCCGGACCGAAGATCGGTTCACGGAAACGACGCGCAATTTTTGATTTTGGACCTGTATATCTAGCCATTTTTGTTGTTTTTAAAGTATCAGGCAGCCCGCAGCTACCGACTCTTAGCTTTAAAAAATATGTTAATTAAACTCTTCTTCTTTTTGAGGGGCGGCAACCATTATGCGGCAGCGGGGTTATATCCCTTATGGTGGTTACCTCGATACCTGCAGTTTGCAAAGTACGGATAGCTGATTCACGACCGGCGCCAGGGCCTTTTACAAATACCTCAACCTTGCGAAGGCCAAGATCGTAAGCAACTTTACCGCAATCTGCTGCAGCTTGTGAAGCAGCATAGGGAGTATTCTTTTTTGAACCTTTAAAACCCATTTTACCTGCTGATGACCAGGAAATTGCCTGACCACTTTTGTTGGTAAGGGTTAGGATGATGTTGTTGAAAGTAGCGTTGATATGTGCTTCGCCAACAGGCTCAACAACTACAACACGCTTTTTGGTAACTTTTTTAGTTTTAGCCATTCTTTTTTTAATTACTGAGTTAGTGAATTACTGAATTATTGAATTTTTAATAACTCTGACCCATTAACTTGACTTATATAATTCTTTTATTCCTAGTGATTAAAACTTGATTAACTAATCTCTGTTCTCTAATCACTAATCACTTTTTTAATAACTACGCTCTATTCACCACTCACTACTTAGTTACTTTCTTCTTATTAGCAACTGTCTTACGTTTTCCTTTACGGGTACGTGAGTTGTTTTTGGTACGTTGGCCGCGCAAAGGCAATCCTTTACGGTGACGTGTTCCACGGTAACAGCCAATGTCCATTAACCGCTTAATATTAAGCTGAACTTCCGAACGAAGTGAGCCTTCAACCTTTACCTGGTCGTTTATAATAGTACGAATGGCAGTTAATTGCTCATCTGTCCAATCCTGAACTTTGGTATCAAAATCAATACCAGCTTCAGTTAAAATTCTTTGAGCAGTTGAACGACCAATTCCATAAATGTAAGTAAGTCCGATTTCGCCCCTTTTATTCTTTGGTAAATCAATACCTGATATCCTTGCCATATTTTTTTATTTATTGATTCAGTGAGTTAGTGAATTAGTGATTTTAAATTCAATCAATCAATAATTCAATAATTCAAAATTATTCTCAGCCCTGGCGTTGTTTAAACTTTGGGTTCTTTTTGTTTATAACATAAAGTTTACCGTTACGGCGTATGATTTTGCAATCAACACTACGCTTTTTAATGGATGCTCTTACTTTCATCTCGTTATTATTTATATCTGTAGGTTATTCTTCCTTTAGTTAAATCATAAGGGCTCATTTCAAGTTTTACCCTGTCGCCCGGCAATATTTTTATATAATGCATCCGCATTTTCCCGGAAATATGTGCAATAATTTCATGTCCATTTTCCAATTCTACCCTAAACATCGCGTTAGATAATGCTTCTTTAATCGTTCCGTCTTGTTCAATTGAGGCTTGTTTGGCCATATCTTACAGATTATTACTTTATTATCCACCTTAAAAGCGGGATGCAAAATTAATAAAATTATTAAGAAAAATTTAATTATTATTTTTTTCTTTTAAAATGTTATCAACGTACGAAAATGTAGAAAGAATATCCGGCTTACCCTTGTTAATTGCAACCGTATGCTCATAATGGGCTGATGGTTTCCCGTCAACTGTTGAAACAGTCCAACCGTCGTCCCAAAATTTAACCCTGGCACGCCCGGCATTTATCATCGGCTCAATTGCTATTACCATACCCTCTTCTAATTTTATTCCCGAACCGCGTTTTCCATAATTCGGAACCTCAGGTTTCTCATGCAATTGCAAACCAACGCCGTGGCCTACAAGTTCTCTTACCACCCCAAAGCCATGCTTTTCAGCATGCTCCTGAACGGCATATCCTATATCACCTATTCGCATCCCTGCTACCGCTTTTTCAACGCCTAAATCGAGACATTCCATAGTAACGCGCATCAACGTTTTTGTATTTTCGCTAACTTCACCTACGGCAAAAGTATAGGCCGAATCCCCAATATATTTGTTTAAAATAACCCCGCAATCTACCGATACCAGGTCACCGTCAACCAATTCACGCTTTCCGGGGAAGCCATGAACCACCTGATCATTCATTGATATACAAAGTGAATACGGAAAACCGTGATAATTTAAGAAAGCAGGAATCCCGCCATTATCACGGATATATGTTTCAGCAAGCCGGTTTAATTCAATGGTTTTAATGCCTGGTCGTATTATTTTTGCAATCTCGCCCAGTGTTTTGGAAACAAGTAAAGAACTTTCTCTTATTAGTTCTATCTCAGCGACAGACTTATAATGGATCTTCGGCATGTTAAAATATAATCAGATAACAGGCTGACTGGTCCCGCTCGCTGTTGTAACTGCGGTGCGGCCCTTAATTCTTCCAGTTTTCATTAAACCATCATAATGACGCATTAACAAGTGGCTTTCAATCTGCTGCAGGGTATCTAACACAACCCCCACCAGGATTATAAGAGAGGTTCCGCCAAAAAATCTCGCAAAACCGCTGCTAACACCTACCATACTCGCAATAGGCGGTATCACAGCGATAATTGCAAGAAAGATAGAGCCGGGAAGTGTAATTTTAGAAATTACGCCATCTATAAATTCCGCTGTTGCCTTTCCCGGTTTGATACCTGGAATAAAACCGCCGTTCTTTTTCATATCCTCGGCCATTTGGTTAGGGTTTACTGTAATTGCCGTATAGAAATAGGTAAACAGAATAATTAATATCCCAAACAGTAGATTATGCCCCCATGATGTCCATTCAGACAGGGACATTACCACGCCGTTTGATGCTATTTTGGGGAAGACAGAAGCAATAGTTGCCGGAATAAACATTAACGCCTGAGCAAAAATAATAGGCATAACGCCCGCAGCATTCACTTTTAAAGGGATATACTGGCGTACGCCGCCATACTGTTTATTACCCACTATTCTTTTAGCATACTGAACAGCAATTTTACGGGTACCCTGAACAATTAATATAGTAAACATTACTACACCAATTAAGGCAACAATTTCAACTATAAATGTAACTAAACCGCCGGCGCCAGCGTTTCGTGACTGGAACTCCGTTAAAAAGGCACCAGGCAAGGCAGAAATAATACCCACCATTATAATTAGTGAAATACCGTTACCAATGCCTTTATCGGTTATTTTTTCACCAAGCCACATAACAAATAATGTACCTGCGGTTAAAACGCACATGTTTAAAATGGTAAAATACGGATTTGCAATCAACATCTGATCTGCAGTAATCTGCGATTTCAGGTAGGCAATTGCCTGCAATGCAGTAATACCTATAGTAAGGTACCTTGTCCATTGGTTTAGTTTATTACGTCCGCTTTCACCTTCTTTCTGAAGCTTGGCGAAGTAAGGAACAGCGATACCCAACAATTGCACTACTATGGAAGCAGAAATGTAAGGCATTACCCCCAATGCAAAAATAGAAGCCCTTGAAAAAGAACCGCCTGCAAACATATTCAGCAAACCTGCTATCCCTTCTTTTCCCTGTTGGTTGACAAGCGATGCAGAGTTAACGCCCGGAAGCACCACAAATGAACCTACACGATATATTAAAAGAAATAAGAGTGTGTTAGTAATACGCACTCTCAAATCATCGATCTTCCAAATATTGGATAATGTGGTGAAAAATTTTCTCATTGGAATTTATAGCTTAACTATTGTACCCCCGGCTGCTTCAATCGCTTTTTGAGCTGTTGCCGAAAACGCGTGTGCTTTAACTTCTAATTTGGCTGTCAGTTCGCCACGGCCCAAAATTTTAACCAGGTCGTTTCTTGAAGCTAAACCATGTTCCTTTAATGTTTCCGGATCAATTGACAAAACTGAATATTGTTCGGTTAGCTTTTGTAATACATCGAGGTTTACACCAATATACTCTACACGGTTTGGGTTTTTAAAACCAACCTTAGGTATACGGCGCTGCAAAGGCATCTGACCGCCTTCAAAACCTACTTTAGTAGTAGTTCCAGAACGTGAACCAGCGCCTTTATGACCGCGGGTGGACGTTCCGCCACGGCCTGAACCTGTTCCGCGACCAATTCTTTTTCTATTCTTAGTAGAACCTTCTGCAGGTTTAAGATTACTTAAATTCATGTTATTAAATATTTTCTACCGCTACCAGGTGATTAACTTTTCTAACCATGCCGATGATAGCCGCAGTAGCTTCAACTTCCACGCTGTGGTTTATTTTCCTTAAGCCCAATGCTTCAATGGTCTTTTTTTGGCGCTCACTCCTATCGATCACGCTCTTAATCTGTGTTATTTTGATTTTTGCCATGACTGATTATCCGTTAAATACCTTACCCATACTAACGCCGCGCTGTTGCGCCACAGTATACGCATCACGTAATTGTGAAAGCGCTGAAACTGTAGCCTTAACTACGTTGTGCGGATTGGATGAACCTTTTGATTTTGCTAACACATTATGAATACCTGCAGATTCTAATACGGCACGCATCGCACCGCCTGCAATTACACCGGTACCATTTGCTGCAGGTTTAATAAATACAAAACCACCTGAGAATTTCCCGATTTGCTCATGCGGCACAGTACCATTAATGATCGGAACCTTTACAAGGTTCTTTTTTGCATCATCAATGCCTTTGGCAATAGCTTCGGTAACTTCCTTGGCTTTACCTAAACCGTACCCAACCACCCCGTTTTCATCACCTACCACAACAATTGCGGAAAAGCTGAAAGTACGGCCGCCTTTGGTTACTTTGGCTACACGCTGTATGCTCACAAGACGGTCTTTCAACTCAATCTCGCTTGTTTTAACCCTTTTTATGTTGATTGTTGACATCTTCTTCTTAATTAAAAGTTTAAACCACCTTCACGTGCACCTTCAGCAAGTGATTTAACACGACCATGATATAAATATCCGTTCCTGTCAAAAACCACATCCTTTATACCTGCAGCAATCGCTTTTTCAGCTACCAGCTTGCCAACTGCAACAGACTGATCTATTTTTGTGCCTTCCGGCGCTGTAAAGTCTTTTGATAGCGAAGAAGCAGAAACTAATGTCTTGCCGCTTACATCATCGATGATTTGCGCATAAATGCCTTTATTGCTCCTGTATACCGACAAACGCGGGCGTGCTGAAGAACCTGAAAGGCGCTTCCTGATCCCCATCTTAATTCTGTCTCTTCTTGATAATTTTGCTCTGGCTCCCATGACAATTATTTTTTAGATGCTGATTTACCTGCTTTTCTTCTCAATGTTTCGCCTACAAACTTGATACCTTTACCCTTGTATGGCTCTGGTGCACGTAACGAACGTATCTTCGCCGCTACCTGCCCTATCAGTTGTTTATCAATTGATTCTAAAATTATAGTTGGGTTTTTGCCCTTTTCAGCAGTTGTTGAAACTTTAATTTCTTTTGGCAATTCAAATACATAGTGGTGAGAATATCCCAGCACAAGATCTAACGTATTGCCTGTATTTGTAGCGCGGTAACCTACACCCACTAATTCTTGCTCCAGTTTGTAACCAGTGGTTACCCCTGTTACCATGTTATTAATCAGCGCACGGTATAAACCATGTAATGCTTTATGGCGTTTTTGATCAGAAGGGCGTTTTACAACGAGGTTTCCTTCTTCTTGTTCTACAGTGATATCACTGTCAACCGACTGGTGCAACTCTCCCTTGGGGCCTTTTACAGTTACAACATTATCTGCTGATACTGAAATAGTAACTCCCTGGGGTAATGCTATCGGTGCTTTTCCTACTCTTGACATTGCTTAATCCCTCCGGTTAATAAACGTAACATAAAACCTCGCCGCCCACGTTCAGCTGACGCGCTTCTTTATCAGTCATTACACCTTTTGAAGTCGACAGGATGGCGATACCTAAACCATTTAATACTCTTGGCATATTATCCATGCCTGCATATTTTCTCAAACCTGGTTTGCTGATGCGCGAGATGCTGCGTATCGCAGAAATTTTTGTTATCGGATGATACTTCAAAGCTACCTTAATAGTGCCCTGTACAGTATTGTCTTCAAACTTATAATTAGCAATATAACCTTTGTCGAAAAGCACTTTAGTGATTTCCTTTTTCAGATTTGATGCAGGAATTTCAACAACCCTATGGTTGGCCTTAATAGCATTCCTTACTCTTGTAAGATAATCCGCGATTGGATCTGTATTCATTTTTTATTGTTTTATGATAGTGGTTTCCGTGGACCTGCTATCGGTTAATTTTCTTTTAGGTAAAAGGTTAAAGGTGAAGGGTGAAAGGTTTTTAAAAAGCGACTACGATTTATTCCTACCTTTCGCCTTTTACCTTTCGCCTTTTACCCCCCTTACCAGCTTGCCTTTTTTATTCCCGGTATTTTACCTGCCAGGGCCATTTCACGGAAAGTTACACGCGAAATACCAAACTGGCGCATATAACCACGCGGGCGGCCTGTTAATTTACAACGGTTATGCAATTTTACCGGCGAAGCAGCTTTTGGTAATTTATCCAAAGCTAAGTAATCTCCTTCAGCCTTAAGGGCAGCCCTTTTTTCAGCGTATTTAGCTACTAATCTGGCGCGTTTAAGTTCACGTGCCTTTACACCTTCTTTAGCCATTATTAGTTTGATTTTTAAATGGTAACCCAAATTGTTTCAACAACTCCAATGCTTCAACATCATTTGTAGCAGAGGTTACAAAGGTAATATCCATACCCTGTATTTTATTGATTTTATCGATATTGATCTCCGGGAATATAATTTGCTCTGAAATACCCAATGTATAATTGCCCCTGCCGTCAAAACCCTTGTCATTGATGCCTTTAAAGTCGCGTATCCGCGGTAAAGCAACGGCTATTAAACGGTCAAGAAACTCGTACATTGTATTATCACGTAAAGTAACACGTACGCCAATCGGCATATTTTTACGCAACTTAAAGTTCGAAATATCCTTTTTAGACCTGGAAGAAACAGCTTGCTGACCAGTAATGGTAGTTAACTCAGTAATAGTGGCTTCAATCAGTTTTTTATCAGTGGTTGCACCGCCTACACCCTGGTTAATCGCAATTTTTTCAAGTTTAGGCACCTGCATAACGCTCTTGTATTGAAATTTATCTTTCAATGCTGTGCGAATCTCGTCCTTATACTTTGTTTTTAATCTTGGTATGTATTCCATTACTTAATTTCCTCCCCGGTTATTTTGGCAATTCTTACTAATTTGCCCGCATCGTTTCTTTTTCTGCCAACTCTTGTTGGTTTACCTGATTTTGGATCTATCAGCATCAGGTTTGAAATGTGTATGGCAGCCTCTTGTCTAACTATCCCACCGTTAGGCTTAGCCGCGTTTGGCTTGGTATGCTTTGATACCATATTGGCCCCTTCAACAATGGCACGGCCTTTATCTATTATTATCTCCAGTATTTTACCTTCTGATCCTTTTGAATCACCGGCAATAACCTTAACCTGATCACCCTTTTTGATCTTTAATTTGGTAGGCTGTTCTAATTTCTTCTTATACATTTTACAATACCTCCGGTGCTAATGATACAATTTTCATAAATTGTTTTTCACGTAATTCTCTTGCAACAGGGCCGAAAATACGTGTTCCTCTCGGCTCATCCTGGTTGTTCAATAAAACAGCTGCGTTATCGTCAAAACGGATATATGAACCGTCTTTTCTGCGAATCTCTTTTTTTGTCCTTACCACAACGGCTTTTGAAACAGTACCCTTTTTAACGTTGCCGGATGGCAAAGCGCTTTTTACGGTAACTACTATCTTATCGCCGATAGAGGCATACCTTTTACCGGTACCGCCCAGCACACGGATAACTAAAACTTCTTTAGCCCCGCTGTTATCAGCTACGTTCAATCTTGATTCCTGTTGTACCATTTTATTTAGCCCTCTCTAAAATTTGAACTAACCGCCAGTTTTTGTTTTTACTCAGCGGGCGTGTTTCCATAATCAATACGGTATCGCCTATACCACAGGTATTAGCTTCATCATGCGCCATAAACTTGGTAGTTTTCTTAACAAACTTACCATAAATGGGGTGTTTCACCTTCCGCTCTACAGCTACAACAATAGATTTTTCCATCTTATTGCTAACTACCAGGCCAGTACGTGTTTTTCTTAAATTTCTTTCCATTGTTCCCTATGCTTATAATATTATTCAGAAGCAGACGCCGCCTTGCGCTTAGTTAATTCGGTATTTATACGGGCGATATCCTTACGTACTTTTGTAATACGCAATGGGTTTTCAATAGCAGAAACCGCATGTGCAAATTTCAGTTTAGTGAGGTTTGTTTTCTCTTCACTAACCCTGGCAACCAATTCTTCCGTTGTCAACTCCAAAATTTCTGAGTTCTTCATTTTTTTATTTTATTAGTTGTAGTGGTTGTAGAGGTTGTAGAGGTTGAAAATGTTACAACTTTTACAACCCTTTTTACCCTTTCAACTTTCTTATTCTGCTTCTACGTAATCTCTACGTACTATAAACCTTGTTTGTACCGGTAATTTTTGCGCTGCAAGGCGTAAAGCTTCTTTTGCAGTTTCCAATGGTACGCCTTCGGCTTCAAAAATAATCCTTCCCGGACGAACTACGGCAACCCAATATTCAGGGGCGCCTTTACCTTTACCCATACGTACTTCGGCAGGTTTTTTAGTAACCGGTTTATCCGGGAATATCCTGATCCAAACCTGTCCTTCACGTTTCATAAAACGTGTTACAGCAATACGTGCAGCTTCGATCTGGCGACTGGTAATCCAGGCCGGCTCGAGTGATTTTATACCGAAAGATCCGAATGAAAGCTCCGCGCCACGACCGGCGTTTCCCTTCATTTTGCCTTTTTGCATCTTTCTGAATTTCGTTCTTTTTGGCTGTAGCATTTTCTTAAGTTTTGGGATTGGAGATTAGAGGTTAGAGGTCAGAGGTTAGAGAATAGAGGCAGGAGAAGTTCTCCAATCTCTATTCTCTAATCTACAATCTCTTATTTCATATCTTTTATCCTTAATTTATTATTCTATCCTATCGATTGAGAGGAGGGTTCAGATATGAGATTCTCTAATCTCTAATCTCCAACCTCTAATCTCTAACAATTATCTCTTTCCTGGTCCGCCCGGCCGGTTGCCGCCGCCTTGTCCGCCTGGCCTGTTACCGCCGCCTTGTCCACCTGGTCGGCTACCGCCACCCTGGCCTCCCGGACGGTTTTGTCCACCCGGACGACTACCACCGCCGCGTTGGTTTCCACCGCCGCCTGGTCCGCCTCTGCGATCACCGCCGCCCTGGTTTCTGTCACCACCCCTGCGTTCGCCGCCACGTTCACCACCTCTTTCATTACCACGGCCACCAAAAGATGCTGCGCCTTCTGGGCGGCCACCTTTACCGCTGCTTGCGCTGGCTCCTCCGATATTTGGAGAAAGGTCACGTTTGCCATAAACTTCGCCCTTGCATATCCAAACTTTAACGCCTATTTTACCATAAGTAGTTAAAGCTTCGGCCAATGCGTAATCTATATCGGCACGGAAAGTATGTAATGGGATTCTTCCCTCTTTATATTGTTCTGTACGTGCCATTTCAGCACCGCCTAAACGACCGGATGTCATTATTTTTATTCCTTCAGCGCCCATTCTCATGGTCGAAGCAATAGTGGTTTTCATGGCACGGCGGAATGAAATACGGGCCTCGAGTTGTTTTGCCACGCCTTCAGCAACTAATTGCGCGTCAAGTTCCGGCCTTTTTATCTCGAATATATTTATCTGTACTTCTTTCTTAGTCAGTTTCTTTAATTCTTCTTTGATCTTGTCAACTTCCTGACCGCCTTTGCCTATAACAATACCCGGACGGGCAGTGTGTATAGTTACGGTGATGCGTTTTAAAGTGCGTTCAATAACTATCTTCGATACGCCTCCTTTGGAGATACGTGCTGACAGATATTTCCTGATCTTTTCATCTTCAACTAATTTGTCGGCATAGTGGTTTCCACCGAACCAATTAGAATCCCAACCTCTGATGATCCCTAACCTGTTACCTATTGGATGTGCTTTCTGTCCCATTTCAAATTAATTGTTGTCGTTTTTACTATCTACGATCAGGTGTACGTGGTTTGAGCGTTTGCGGATACGGTATCCTCTTCCTTGCGGAGCAGGGCGTAATCTTTTTAACTGGCGTCCACCACCTACTGAAACTTCTTTAACATATAAATCGCTGTCTTCAACGCGTTTGTCTTCGTTTTTTGCTTCCCAGTTTTTAATAGCCGATAACAAAAGCTTTTCAACACGTATAGCTGCTTCTTTATTAGTATACTTTAATGTGTACAACGCTTTTTCCACGTTCATTCCACGGATCAGGTCAACCACCAAACGCATTTTACGCGGTGAAGTTGGGCAGTTCTGCAACTTTGCTTCAGAAGCACCGCCGGTAATGGCTTTTGCCGCTTCCTTTTGCTGCCTGATGATTACAGACTTTTTAAATTTTGTTCTTGCTTCTTCCATTGCCTGTTATTTTTTCTTTTCTGCGTGACCGCGGAATGTACGGGTTGGTGCAAACTCTCCCAGCTTGTGCCCAACCATGTTTTCTGTTACATACACAGGGATAAATTTATTACCGTTGTGTACCGCGAATGTATGACCAACAAAATCAGGGGATATCATGGAGCGTCTCGACCATGTTTTTACTACTGATTTCTTATTTGAATCATTCAGCACCATAACTTTCTTGTCTAAGTTATGATCGATGTAAGGTCCTTTTCTAATTGAACGAGCCATTATTTTTTCCTTCTTTCAATGATATAACGATCCGATGTTTTCTTTTTGTCACGGGTTTTAAAGCCTTTGGCCAATAAACCTTTGCGTGACCGTGGATGACCACCTGAGGCCCTTCCCTCACCACCACCCATAGGGTGGTCTACCGGGTTCATGGCAACACCACGTACCCTCGGCCTGCGGCCCAGCCAGCGCTTTCTGCCAGCTTTACCCAACACTGCATTTGACCTTTCGCCATTTGAAACTGTACCGATAGTTGCCAAACATGTCGACAATATCATACGGGTTTCGCCTGAAGGCAATTTAATAACGGCATACTTACCATCACGTGCTGCAAGCTGGGCATACGTGCCCGCGCTACGCGCAATTGTACCGCCCTGGCCTGGGTTTAATTCAATATTATGAATGATAGAACCCAACGGGATGCTCTTTAGCGGCAAAGTATTACCAACTTCAGGTGCAACGTTTTCTCCGGATAAAACAACCATCCCAACGGTTAACCCTTCAGGGGCTAACATATACCTTTTTTCACCATCAACAAAATGTAACAAAGCTATCCGGGCCGAACGGTTAGGGTCGTACTCTATAGTGGCTACCTTTGCAGGGATATCAAACTTATTACGTTTAAAATCAATCAACCTGTATACTTGCTTATGGCCACCGCCCATGTAGCGCATGGTCATTTTACCGCTGTTGTTACGTCCGCCTGATTTCTTGTTCAACGCCACTACCAACGTTTTTTCAGGAACGTTTGTGGTGATATCGGAATTGTCAATGTCAACACGGAAGCGGGTACCGGGCGTAACCGGTCTAAATCTTTTTACTGCCATCTCTTTATTTATATTCCGCTATAAAAATCTATTACCTCTCCGTCTTTCAACGTAATGATCGCTTTTTTGTAAGTAGCAGCGCGGCCGCTAACGGCGCCTGCCTTAGTATTGCGGGTCTTTAGTTTACCAACGTATTTCATAGTGTTTACAGCTTTAACAGTAACACCATACATTTGCTCAATTGCACCTTTTATCTGAATTTTATTAGCCCGGTGGTCAACTTTGAAGGCATAACGGTTAAGCTTCTCGGTTAATTGAGTTATTTTTTCAGTAAGTAAGGGTTTCTTTAAAATTTCCATATTACTTAGCTAATGCTTCCTCCAAAGTTTTAAGCGCGCCGGCTGTTAATAAAAGCTTACCTGCGTTTAACACATCATAGGTGTTTAACTGGTCGGCAGTGATCACCTTTGTTTTTTTAAGGTTGCGGCTCGATAAATAAATATTGTTATTTGCTTCGCCTAAAACCAGCAATGTTTTCACGTCGGTAACATTAAGGTCGGCGGTAAACTGTACGTAGTTCTTAGTTCTTACAGCGTCAAAACTGAAATCTTCCAATATTACGATGTTGTTATCTTTTGCTTTGTATGATAAGGCTGATTTGCGGGCAAGGGCTTTAAGTTTCTTGTTTAGTTTGAAACTGTAATCGCGCGGCTGGGGGCCAAATACACGGCCGCCACCATTAAACAACGGTGACTTAACACTGCCTGCACGGGCGCCGCCTGTACCTTTTTGCTTATATAATTTGCGGGTTGAACCTGCAATTTCGTTACGCTGTTTTGATTTGTGC
>Ga0302319_10018104_pt1 | contig 12870 bp, 7 predicted proteins | sample Bog_T0_2_FD_203319 | JGI IMG/M metagenome (GOLD analysis project Ga0302319, IMG submission 203319) | Peat permafrost microbial communities from Stordalen Mire near Abisko, Sweden - Bog_T0_2 | ecosystem: Environmental > Terrestrial > Soil > Wetlands > Peat | place: Sweden: Abisko, Stordalen Mire...
TACCCGTCGAGCAGGTCTTCTTCGGGTTCAAGTTCGATTTTGGAATGCAATATGATCTCTCCAAGATTCCCGGCTATACCCAGCGGCTCAAGCTGGTCGACGCCTATCACACTGGATCGGGTGACCTGTACACCTATCTTCAGCCCAAGCTGGTCAGTGGTGAACTCGATATCGCCAAGCTCTGGGCGCTGAATGGGGGTAGAGACGGAGCCCACCCGGACGATCCCGGCTACCAAGTCTTCTTCGAAGCCGTGCGCGATGGCTTTGTAGACGCCGTGCAAAAGAAAATCGTTTGCAGCGTGCCGCCTCAACCCTTCTATTCCGACGCCTATCACCAGCGCAGCCGGATCATCCTGGTCGACGGCACCCTGCCCGCCGGTTGGAACCGGACCAAAACCTTCCGAACCTCCGCATGGTTCGACGGCCTCACCAGCCGTTGGATGGGCGACGTGGCCATGTGTGACGCTAAAGACAAGGCCATCATCCAGCCTCTCAAGGTCGATTTCACCGGCACCATGGTCGGCGTCTTTGGCGAAATGTCGGAGAACGGCCTCGACTTCAAGGCGTATGTGGATGGCAAGTTGGTTCAAGATGTCGGAAACAAAAAAAGCCCGCCCAAGGACACCTGGGCCTTCAACTCCAGGGTAATGAAGGGAAATCTTTTCGGGTGGCGTGTACTTTCCGACTCCCTGCCGCCCGGCAAGCACACTTTGGAAATCACTCCCGTCTTCCCTGAAGTCACTCCCGCGCCCACCAGTTTACCGGGAAAAACCGCCCCAGTTGCTCCCGCTCAATTGCGCATTGAAAGCATTTGTTCTGCCGGATCGTAAGCCCTCTCGAAACCTTCCGGCCAAAGCGGAGTTAGGATCATCAGGATAATTGCATATGTCTTCGACCAATCACCAAAGGATTGCTTTGTAGGCTATTGATTGTAATGTCTGCGTTGGAAGATTGTAAGCCCCCCAAAATGGATCTCCTGCTTCAGCCGCTACCCGAAAATGCCTCTGTTGCGAAGTATCGGCACATTACGGAGTACGTCCGCACCCTGATTGCCAACGGAGATCTTAAGCCGGGAACGCGCCTACCCCCGATCAAAGTCTTAGCAAAGCGTTGGAATACCAATTATTTCACCGTCCGCCTCGCCCTCACCCCCCTGGCGAATGAGGGCTTGATCGAACGAAGTCCTGGGCGCGGCAGCTTCGTCCGCGACCGCCAGTCGCAATTGACTTCGGTCGCTATTTATTACGGAGGAAATCTCTGGACTGATCCGGAAGGCAGCTTTTATCAAAAGCTCTACTACGTCCTGCAAGGCTTGCTGGAGAAAAAAAACGTTCGCATCACAACCTTCATCGACACCCGCCCCGCCCCCAGCCAGGTCGTGCCCCTCCCCGAGCTGGTGAAGGCCATCGAAAAACGGGAAGTCCAGGGCATCATCGGGCCCATGCTCTCGCCGGCTGAGGTGGATTGGCTTGAGACGTTGAGCGTTCCCCTGAGCGTTTTCGGCCGCCGTGGCGTCACAGGTGATTATGCAGAGGCGGTCGCCCTCGCCTTGGATCGCCTCGCCGCCGACGGTTGTAAAACGGTGGGAACCGTCAGCTCCAACGAAGGCCAGTACGAAGTTTTCGAGCAGTCGGCCGCGGCTCGCGGGCTGACGACGACACCACACTGGTGTCATTTTCAATCTCCCACCGCCTCCGCGAACTCGGAAACCGTCGGATACCGGGGCTTCAAGGATATCTGGGCCCAACAAATGAGGCCCGACGGCATCTTCATCCAATATGACTGGGTTTGCCGGGGTGCGATCACCGCCATTCTCGAATTGGGAGTTCGCGTCCCTCAGAATTTGCGGCTGGTTCTCTATAAGAATGAAGGCGTGGAGTATCTTTGCCCCTGGGCGATTCCCTTCGTCGTTCAAGACACGGCCAAGGTGGCTGAGTTGCTGGTCGAGTTCGTGGAAAAGCAGCACCAAAGCGGAAAGCTGAATCTAAAGGCTTCCACCGTTCCCCTGCAAATCATCGGGTAATAACCGGGGATGGGTTTCGGGCGATCTTACAGTTCCCGGATAAAAACCACGCTCCATGGTTGGATGGGGCGCTTCCAAGCAAACGTCCCCTTGGGATCGCTGACGTGAGTTTCACGCAAAACTTCCATCGACTCACGCCGGATCGCTTCCGTTTGCTCGCGCGTGGGGGCCTCGGGCCGGCCGGCTTCCTGCCAAGCGTGCATGGCATTGCCGTGCGCATCATCGAGCGTCTCGACCACGATCGACGCGTTGGGGCGCATCCCCTTAATCTTGACCAAAACCGAGTCCGGCGTGCCGGAAGCAAGAATCTCATCCGCCCTCTGCCGGGTTCCCGCGGAGATGGGAGGAGCTTGTTTCACTTCCTTGGGATAATGGTAAAGAATCGCCCGAATGCGGTGGGTCGATTTCTCACGAGTGACAATCCCTCCCTTGACCCGCGCCAGGACTTCGTCACCCAAGGCATGTAAAAAGCGGTAAGCGTGAAAGGCGGGCTTCACGATTCCCTGGTAATTGATCATCCCAAATCCGCCATGAAAGATGGTGTCGCCCGCGCCCCATTCCTCAAAGACATCGGTGAAGGTCCAGTAGGATAGCGACTGAACAAGACCGATCGACTCCAGATTCGTCTTGATGATGAAGGTCGCCGCCTGGAGATAATCGTGGCTGAAATCGCGCGGTGACGGGCTGGAATTCCACTCCGTCAGATGAATTTCCGCCTGGGCGTAAGGACCGTGGTTCATCAGCTTGCGGAGCAGCTTGAGATCGGTCGCAGTGGCATCGACTCCTCGCGTGAATTTCTGCAACGCCCCCTTTTCATCCAGCGGCCAATCGGTGGGATAGGGATGGGTTGAAACGAAATCAACCGGGAGTTTCTCGCTGGCGCAATAGGCCAAGAATCGCTCGAGCCAGACCGGGCGCCATTCCAGCAAGTCCAGTTTTTCCGCCTTCGTGACCACGGCATGATGGGAGATGTCCTCCTTTTCCCCATCAAATCTTTCATCGGGCACGAAGTTGCTGGTGGCCGGGCCGCCGACTCGTAAAAGAGAATCGACGCTCTTCAGCGCAATGGCAGTTGCCTTGTAGAGTTCGAAGTACTGGGTTCGGGTCCCGCTGAAGAAACCACTCAGGTTCGGCTCGTTCCAGACCTCGAAGTACCACTTTCGGACTTCGTCGAGGCCATAACGGTCGATCCAATGAAGGGCGCAGGATCGGATCAGGCCCGCCCATTTGGAGTAATCTTTCGGCGGGGCGACGTTGCCCTTCCACCAGAAAATCGTTTCAGGTCCGCTCGCCAAGTCCTTGGGACTAAACCCAAATTCGACGAATGGACGAACACCGATGTCCAGAAGCCGGTCGAATAGATCGTCGACGTACTGAAAATTGTAAACCGGCCGGCCGTCCTTCTCCCGATAGACAAACATGTCGTCGTGAAAGAGGCCGTGAAAGCGAACGTATTGAAATCCACAATGTTCGCTGACGACCTTAAGATGCTCCAGCCAGGTCGCACGCAGCCCCTCTTGGGCCCGGCCAGCCCCCACGCACACGCTCCAAAAATGGTTCAGAGGCTTTCCCTCAGCTTGGATGTCGACGTCCAGTTGGATAGGCATGGAGATAGGATAGGGAGATAGTTACAAATAAATTATTTCTTTTTATGTGCGCAACAAAGAGAGGTTGCAATGTTTAATTCCTTACCTGAGTATTTTCGCGCCCCAAAAGCGTCAATGTAAGCCCCTTCCTTTCAGCCAGATCGACCTGCTCTCTCTTTTTCGCAATGAAATTCTTCACGTTGAATCACCGCTTTCTATTCCGTATAGCGCGCCTCGATGCTCCCCGTTCAGTCGCTGGAATTAGTGTCTGGTCTCTGGCCGCGGTCTCGGCGGTGGCGCAATTACCCGCTGCCACACCCGCTCCGGCGCCAGCAGCTTCCTCTCCGACTGCATCTGGCGGTATGAAGTCAGCCGGATTTCTCGTTAAACCCGGCCAGCAGATCGTGTTTCTAGGTGATTCGACCACCCAGAGCGGTTGGGTATCTGCATCCGGGTTTATTCATCTCGTCAAGTTGGGCTTGGCTAAGGAAAACATCGCCATCGGCACGAGCCAGTTCGGCAAGCTGGGCAGCCAGACCAACGAGCTCCCCAATCTTTATAATAAGGATGTGGCCACGATGAACCCCAAACCCGACTGGCTGGTGGTGAGTTGCGGGTTGGATGAAGTAAGCCACGCCACGATCGAACCAGACTTGGCTGCATATCAACAGAACATGAAGTCCCTGGTGACCGAGGCCAAAGCGGCCGGTCAGCAAGTGATGATCCTGACCACGAGCGTGGCAAATGAACGGGGCGATGGCATGGACCAAAGATTGGCTCCCTATAACGATGCATTACGGGCATTGGCCAAAAGTGAGAATTGCGTGCTGGCGGACGTCAACGCGGCGATGAAAGCTGCATTGCCAGCGGCGCCTCCCCTGGAAGGCGGCCGGAGGCTTCTGCTGAATGATCCGACCCTGAACACCCATGGGCAACGGGTGGTGGCCACGGAAGTTTTGAAGGCGCTCGGTGCGAATGATGCGCAATTGACGGAGATTCAGACGGCTTGGCTGGATGCGCCAGCCTCGGCGGAAGCAACGACGAACATTCCCCTTCAGGCGGTGACATTGCCGATCACACTGCGGGAATACGAAGGCTTGGAGTCACTCGCGATAAGCAAGCATCAATCATTGCCGCCCATGCTGGGCAACTTGTGCGCTGAGGACACAGTATCAGCTTTGCGAAACGCACCGGCAGATGCAAAAACGCTGCAGGATGCGGTTCAAGCGTCGTTTGAAAAAGATGTAAACGCCGATCTAAAGATCATACCGCCCACGGCTGTGTCCAAGTCTCCGACTCCAAATTCCACACCGGTCACGCACGACGGACTCTTGGTGAAGAGCGGACAGAAGGTCGCCTTCATGGGGGATTCGATTACCGCGTTCGGCTGGTCGCACCCCTATGGGTATGTGAACTTGGTGGTACGCGGGCTCGCCAGCGCAGGCGTGCCGATCATTCCTGTTCCGGCGGGCGTAAGCGGAAATACGTCAAGAGACATGCTTGCGCGGCTGCAAAAATCGGTGCTCGATGCAAAACCCGATTGGTTGACGCTCAGTTGCGGAGTGAACGATGTGTGGCACGGGGCGGCCGGCGTCGACTTGGAAACCTACAAAAAGAACATCACGTCGATCGTAGACCAGGCGCAGAAGGCAAATATCCAAGTGATGATCCTGACACCGACGATGATCCAAGAGGGGGATAACCCCTTCAACCAAAAGCTCGAAACTTATATTGATTTCCTGCGCGACCTGGCGAAGGAGAGGAAACTTCCACTGGCGGATCTGAACGCGGCGGAGCACGCGACACTTAAGGCAATCCTGCCTGACAGGCACTTGGCGGCGGACGGCGTGCACATGAACCCGCGAGGCGACCACATGATGGCGTTGGGAGTGCTAAAGGCTTTCGGACTGACAGACGCTCAACTGGCAAAAGTTGAGGAGAGTTGGCTGGACGAGCCCAAAGGGGCAGTCGCCGAAAGTGCCGTCAGGCTGATGGGGTCCGCGTCCATTACCCTGCGGGAGAACGATACCTTGGAACAACTGGCGCAGGCAAAAGAACAGACGCTCACTGATTTCCTGTCGCCGATTTATTTCCAGGCATTGACCGAGCAAGCAAAAGCGAATGCGTCAGAGACGAATCTCACCAAGTTGCAGTCGCTGGCCCAGGTGACGTTCGCCCAGAAGGTATCCGATCTGGTCAAGAACGCGACGCCTACGACGGCATCCACGTCGAACAAGTAACAGCCCTTCAAAAGATAGCCCGAAAAGCTAAATTGAGAATTCACCCATACCGCACCATGCCCTCCATCTCTAATCAACTGATCTCCGCAACGCTCGATGAATCGTGGCCCAAACTTTTCCGTTTGGTCCGGCTCGATACATCGGGTCAACTTGCCGCCTCAGGACCGGACGTGCCCTTCGGCCTGGAAGCCAACGGACGCCTTTTTTCGCAAGACGTCCTGCAATCGAAGCTGACGGACTTACAGGGCAATGCAGCAACTTATCAAGTCACGATTCCCGAGTGGAAGATCGATCTCCATTTCCACTTCGCCCTGGAAGGCCAGGAACTGATCTTCACCATTCCCGAAGTAAAGGAAGGTGGAGAGATCCTCCTGGAGCGATTGAGGATCATCGATCACCGGCTGGTTTCGGGCCTGGCCTCGTCGGGCGATTCATTTCTGCGCCACGGCGCCCGCCGTCTCAATTGGTCCCGCTCCTGGTGCCCGGGTACCGGCACCATTACGCAGTGGGAGGATTGGGGCGAAGTTGCCGGCGCCACTCCGGAGTTCGGCCCGCACCACGCCTATCACGCGACCGTGTGGAACGACAAAATTTGCGCAGCCTTCCGCTGCTCCATCCATATCGAGCCCCTCGTCCTCGAATTGTCGCAGGAGGGCCACCAGCTTCCCGGCCGCGCGGGGCGCATCTCCGTCTCCACCGGCACGTGGTATTACCGGCTGCGCGGCACGCTCGCTGAACCTTTCAAGCTGCGACTCGCCCTGCTGGCCGACTACAACGGCGACGGCAGGATCGACTGGGCCGATGCGGCCAGCTGGGAAGGCGACAACACGTATCAATACAATCCGCTCTATCACGAGGCGATCATCTACAAACTCTGGCTCGATACTCTCCATTGGGAAAAGCCCAGGATGACCTACGCCGATTGCCTCCCGGTCATCCAACGGTTGCATCGCATCTCCGGCGGCGTGAAACAAATCATTCATCTCTTCGGCTGGCAAAAGCGGGGCCACGACACCGGTTTCCCCTGCCACAACGAGTTCAACCCGCGCCTTGGCTCGCAAAAAGACCTGGTCCAACTCATCGAGCAAGCCCGGGAGTACAACTGCATCGTGTCGCTGCACGCGAATTTCGACGACTCGTACGCGGGCAACTCCGAATTCGATCCGAAATTGCTCAGCCGCGATCCGGCCGGTCCGAAAGTGTGGTTCTACAACACGATCGTCAACGAACCGACCTACAGCATCAACCACACTCTCGCCAATGAGTCCGGCTACAACGAATACCGCATCGAACAAATGGTGCAAAATCTGCCCCTGCGCGAGAGCATCCATTTGGACGCGCACCGTCCCTACAACGAAGTTTGGCTGGAAGACGGAACATTCATTTCCGCCGAATGCGAGGTCCAACGCGGAATGATTCCCATTTGGGAAAGCTTCCACCGGCGCGGCCTTGATCTTTCCGTCGAAGGCACCGCCTCCGAGAAGCGCGGACTCTACACCTGGGCATGGATCATGCCGGACTATCATCATCCCTACATGACGCTGTTGACGCACGGCCGCTTACCCGGCGTCTGGCGCGGAGGCATGCCCCGCGACTGCCCCCGTACGAAGATCGAGGGACATGGGCTCGGCCTGTCCGTCGCGCAGCTCGACCATCCCAACCAGACCGAAGCCGAACTCACCGCCCAGTTTTATCTCGATTGGATGTACGCCGAGATTCTGAAGCGCAAAAAAATGGTCGCGTATCGCATGGGCGACTGGGACATCGGCATCGAGGCTGAATACGCGGATCAAACGCGCGTCTCCGCCGGCATGAGCGCGCCCACGATCGAGGCCTGGTATGAAGGCATTCCCATTGCCCGTGGAGACGATCGCTTCCTCCCTTGGCGCGACGACACCATTTTCGTCTTCAGCCTCAAGGGCGGGTCGCAGGAATGGACTCTGCCCGAAAGCTGGGATCAGCACGACGTCCAGCTCACCAGTCTCCTTTCCGGCATCGAAACTCCCGGCCCAAAAGTCGACCGGCGCGAAAGAACCATCCGTATCGACGTCCCCGCCGGAACGCCCCTCCGTCTCAAACGTCTTTGATTATGAGCAAACGCCTTTTCCTCTCCCCTCTCCTCTGGGTCGCCTTGAACATGTTCGCCGTGGCCGGCGGGACGATCGCCTGGCCAACACCCGCTGCGCCACCAGATGCCAACCCGGCGACAACCGTTGCTTCCCCCGTCTCCGGATGGCTGAATGCTTTTGAACAAAACCTGCAAAACTCGCGGAAGATGGCAAAAGTCGACCTCATCTTCGACGGCGATCAATGGGCCATCACCAACGGCAACTACGGCCCGATCGGCGGAATGTGGGACCGTTATGGCAAGCTGAACGCTTTCGATTTCGGAAATCGGGCCGATACCACCCAATCTCTCCTTTGGCGGCTGCAGAATGGCCAGGTCGAAGGTCTCGATCCCAAGCTCGTCGTCCTCGAGATCGGCGGCAACAACCTCAACACCAACACGCCCGAGCAAGTCGCGGAGGGCATCAAGGCGGACGTTGCGGAGTATCAAAAGCGCTGCCCTCACGCCGTGATTCTCCTGCAAAGCGTGTGGCCGAGACTCGGGAAACCGGCCGATCCGATCCGCGCCAAGATCAAGGCCGTCAACCAGGTCATTTCCTCCCTCGGCGACGGCAAGAAGGTCATCTACCTCGATTTCGGCGACAAATTCCTTCAGCCCGACGGCACGCTCAGCAGCACCGCGCTGATCTATTCCACCTATCCCACCGGCGACGGCTACAAAATCTGGGCCGACGCGATTCAGCCCGTCATCAGCCAGTACGTTCCCCAACCGGCAACCACTCCCTCTCCGGCACCGGCTCCAACCACGACGACCGGCACGACCCAGGCCGCGACTGCCACAACCGAGCCCATCATCGGCGGAGGAACCGTCACCTGGCCATCGGCGCCGATCCCGCCTGGAGGTAATTCCGCCGTCATCCCCGAGCCACCGCTGGGTTGGCTGGACCAGTTTCAAAAGAAAATCGACGAGTCCCGCAAGATGCCCCGGGTTGACCTCATCTTCGACGGCGACTCCATCACCGCCGGTTGGAAAGGTGGCGGCGGCGGCGTTTGGGGGCATCACTACACCAAGCTCAACGCCTATGATTTCGGCAATCCGGGCGACACCACGGGCGGCCTCATCTGGCAGGTCGGAACCGGTGGCCAGGTTGACGGCCTTCATCCCAAACTCATCGTCCTCCTCATCGGCACGAATAACCTGGGGCATGCCACCCCGGAACAACTCGCCGAGGGCATCAAGGCGGTGATCGCGGAATACCAAAAGCATTGCCCCGGCACGCCCATCCTCCTTCAGGGCATTTTCCCGCGCGGAGAAAAGCCTACGGATCCGGCTCGCGACAAAATCAAATCGATCAACAAAATCATTTCGCAATATGCGGATGGCCAAACGATCCTCTATCTGGATTTCGGCGATAAATTCCTCCAGTCCGACGGATCCATCAGCAAGGACATCATGCCGGACTTCCTTCATCCGTCAGCCAAGGGCTACCAAATCTGGGCGGACGCGATCCAGCCCGTGATCGACCAATTTTTCCCCCCAACCACTGCGCCCGCCAGCAGTGCGCCGACTCCGGCCACCCCTCCTAAAACTTAGCCCGACGAAATCAAAGACCGGGCGGGAGGCAAACCGTTGCCACAGCTTTTATGTGTCCAGCGCCTCTTGTCAAAGGCCTGACCTCTCCAAGTTGTAAAGCGCATCGAGGCTTTCCTTGGTTGGCAGGAAGGAGTGAGAGATAGGCCCTAGAAAAACCGCGCGGGAACCAGTCCAAGGGTCGGACACAAAACGCCGAAAGGCTTCGACCAATTCCGTTTGGGGAAGACGCAGTTGCTGGTACCCGCGATCAGCCTGCAGTTCCCTGTCCATCGCTTCAGGTAGCACCGCCCCCAAGCGCACCGCCAGGGTGTCGCAGCCGTGGAGAAAGTGAAGCATGCGGCAAAGCATCTCACCGTAGACCTTTGTGCAGCCATAGACGTTGCGCGGACGGAATGGACCATCAGGGGCTATGGCTTCATCGTTCTGGATGCGACCGAGGAAGGCCTCGCAGCTGCTGGCGAAAATCAATCGCCGGATGCCCCCTGCCGCGCACCATTGCAGGAATGTGGTGCAGGCGATGATGTTGGGACCGAGCAGTTCTTCGAAACTGTGGGATTCATCAGGATCTGCGGCGAGATGGATCGCCACATCAAAATCTGTCGGCACCAATCCAGACGTTTTTATAGAATTAATATCACCAACCAGCACGCGCGAGTCGTTACCCGGCCGGGTGTCAATTCCCACGATATGCCACGTATCGGGAAGACCGGACATCAGGCAACTGCCGATGTTTCCATAAGCGCCGCTCACTAGAACTCTCATTGTGCAATTTAGGGAAAAGGAAAAAAGCGGTTTAAGAAAGAGGCCGGACCAAAAGATCGATCCTCATGCCGATAGCGTAAGCCCTTTCTAGTTCGTTTACCAACTGGGAGTCACAGGGGATATGCTTAGGACACCAGGGCGCCTTATTTCAGGGGCGGCTGGGGATGGTCGTCCCACTCGTCCGTGCGGAAAAGTGACGCGGGGACGGTGTTGAAAGCCAACCCCCTCAATCAACAAGTGACTTGCATCTCCGAAACGCCGTAAATCCGAGCCTCAGTTGTCACATGTTTGGTCAAACATTCGTCTGTAATGTCTGTATGACTGACACTTTTCAGAGGTGAAAAGGGGGTGCCCGAGGCGGGAGTCGAAGCCTCCCCCGCGAAGATTGCGAAGGACTCCATAAGAGCCTTTCTTGATTTTACCTCTGAAAATTAAAAGTCGCATTGTTTGGAGTCTTATGGAGTCATGGAATATTTGTGTGCATTTGTGTGTAGGCATGGCATCGCGATTCGCAAAACGAGTATTGAGGCCTCATGACTCAGGCGGCCGGTACATCCTGATGTTGTGGTCAATCACCCCATTCGGCACTTCGCTCGGCTCATAAGAATGCAACATACTGTAGGGACGTGCAATAAAGCCGGTTTACTGCCTACCTTTTAAAGAAAGGGCTGCCAAACCTTCCGATGGTCCAAACCAGATCTCGCGAAGTCATAGGCCCCGGCCATTTACTGAGCGCCGGTCTGAAGATGGGGCAATGGGATATGGCACCATCTGCACCCGAAAGGCAACATTCCCTAGCAGGCTTACTCATTGCGGTTTTCTCCTGGTGGGTTTAGAGCCTGGGGACCGTGCGCCCTTCGGCTTCGTTCGAGGGCGTCGGCTAATTTCATTTTTCAAATTCTTCTGAGATTTGCCTAGTTCCGCTGTTTGATGGGTAAAGCGTTCTTCCAAGTTGGAACGGGATTTCCTGGCCGCTGCCTCCAATTTTTTGGTCACGGTGATGTCGGCAAAGGTAATGACCACGCCGCTGATGCGGTTGTCCTGCGTGCGGTAGGGCATGATGCGTACCGTGAACCAGCGTTTGTCACGAGCGGCGACCTGATTCTCGGCGAACACGAGCGTCCTCAGCACTTTTTGACAGTCCTCCACCAGTCCTGGATATTCCAGAGCCGTGGCGATGTCGGTTATGGGACGACCAACGTCACCCGGGATCAGCTTGATGATGGTGGTGGTCTGGGGAGTGAAGCGCCGAACGAGGAGTTCGTCGTCCAGGAAGAGCGTGGCGATCTCGGTGCTGTCGAGCAGGTTTTTCATGTCGTCGCTCGCGTGGGATAATTCGTCCACCTTGGCCTGCATCTCGTGATTAACCGTTTGCAATTCCTCATTCATTGACTGCATTTCTTCCTTGGAGGTCATCAGCTCCTCGTTGGTGGACTGCAGTTCCTCGTTCATCGATTGCAGTTCCTCGTTGGTCGATTTGAGTTCCTCCTGTGAGGTCTGCATTTCATCGCGTGAACTCTGCAATTCCTCGCGGGACTTTCGGAGTTCCTGCGCCATTGCGGACAAACGGGCATTGTGAGTCGTCGCCCGTTCGGATGAGCTGGGCAATTTGACGGCAGACTCCTTGGCTACGTCCGTAAATATAACCATGACCATTCCTCGCAAGGCTTCCGGGTTGGTCATGGGCTGGACCGTGATATCGACGACCTGCGTGCCGCCATTGGTTTCGACTTTTAGATGCTTAAGAGTGACGACAACTTTTTGCCGGACCGCCTTGTGGAACGCTTCGCTCAAGGCATCACCCATGCCCTCACGGGACATGGCAAAGAGGTTCAAGTTGGCCTTACCGGCCGCGGGCTCAAGGTATTTGCCCGTCTTTCCACTGAAATACAGAATATCGCCTTCGTTTGTCACCAGGACCGCTGCCGGGGAGTAGTGTTGCAAAAGCACCTGATCCGCCAGGGACTGGAGGTTTGGGGCGGCAGGCGGCGGCTGATCCGTCGAGACTCCAGCCGTGGCCATTCGGGGGAGGACAAACGAAGAGGGAAACTCGATGAGGTTTATTTGCGGGGCGGTATCCAGGCGCCGGTAGAGCCGGGTCTTGCCCGGCAGCGGGGTAAAAAGGTCGGTCGCCGTGCCAATAGTCTCCGCGCTCCCCAGGAGCAAAATTCCTCCGGAATTAAGACTGTAGTGAAAGAGAGGCATGAGCTTCTTCTGCAACTCCGCATCCAGGTAGATGAGCAGGTTGCGGCAAGTCACGAAATCGAGTTTGGTGAAGGGCGCATGCATGACCAAATTCTGGGGCGCGAAGATGATCATCTCGCGGATTTCCTTTTTCACGGAGTAACCGTCGTGCTCGTTCTTCAGGAAAAATCGGCGCAGGCGTTTCTCCGAGACATCCTGCCTGATATTGGCCGGATAGGCCGCCGCCCGTGCCTTATCGATGGCGTCCTTGTCCAGATCGGTGGCAAAGATTTTAAGAGAAAAGGGCTTGGCCGGCTTGGCACGCTCCAGCGCTTCTTTAAACACGATAGCGAGGGAGTAAGCCTCCTCTCCGGTCGAACATCCGGCAATCCACGCCCTCAGTACACCTCCTTG
>Ga0302319_10018105_pt1 | contig 12870 bp, 9 predicted proteins | sample Bog_T0_2_FD_203319 | JGI IMG/M metagenome (GOLD analysis project Ga0302319, IMG submission 203319) | Peat permafrost microbial communities from Stordalen Mire near Abisko, Sweden - Bog_T0_2 | ecosystem: Environmental > Terrestrial > Soil > Wetlands > Peat | place: Sweden: Abisko, Stordalen Mire...
AAAATGCCCGTCCAGATCAGATGAAAATGTTCCTTACACGCATGGGTTTTGATTCGAAAGTGGTGGTTATTGGGGATGTGACGCAGAGTGATTTGCCGGCACCCGAGTATAATGGTTTGGCGGAGGCTGATCGGGTTTTGAATAAGGTTCCTGAAATCAAATTTATCTATTTGACCAGTGAGGATACCGTTCGTCATGAATTGGTGCAAAAGATTATAGAAGCTTATGCTGCCAAGACCAACGGTAATAATCATAAATCAATTCCACATTCATGAGCGTTGGGGAAAAAATACCATTTACTCGTGATGAAAATGTCATGGTGGTAGTTACCTTCCTGGCCTTGATGGTTTTTTGTTATTTTTCAGGGCTACCTTTAATCATTCCTTTATTAGTGTTCTTTTTTGGCGTCCATCTTTTTTATTATAAAAAAGTAAAGCCTCGTCTTTTTTTGCACCTGATACTACTTTTAGCGTTGCTGGTATTTGCAGCCCAAGCCCTTAAATCGTATACGCATCTTAATCATTTTTATTTGCCCATCGCTTCGATCGCTATGCTTTCCATGCTGCTGTTTAATGATGTGCAAATTAGTTTTATGATGGCTTTCATGAGTGCGGTATTGGCAGGGAATGTTTTTGGCTTTGATTTAAATGAAATGATAATCTTTTTTTTAGGAGGTTTAGCCGGTGCCTATAAGGTCAAGGACGCGCACACTCGAGGGGTTTTAATTGGAGCCGGGATTTTAGTATCTTTGATCCAGGTGATCAGTGCATTATTGATTAATCCAGTCGTAAATAAAGATATATTAACCTACATTTTATTTCCTTTAGCCTGGAATGGTCTATTATGTGCCGGGGTTGTTTTAGTCACATCCAAAGTTTTTGAGATGGTATTCGGCGAAATTACAAATTTTACCCTTTTGGAACTTTCAGGGTCTGCAAATCCTTTGTTAAAACGCATGGTCCTGGAGGCTCCAGGTTCCTATCATCATAGCTTGATTGTAAGCAATTTGTCAGAATCAGCGGCTGAAGCCATTGGCGCTCATTCCCTTTTGGTCAGGGTGGGCGCCTATTATCATGATATAGGCAAGTTGGTTAATCCAGAATATTTTACTGAAAATCAAATGGTTGTCGGGAATAAACATGATGTTCTAGAGCCTTCGATGAGTCGTTTAGTGATCTTTAATCATGTCAAAGAAGGGATAGATCTTGCCCAAAAGAATCATTTGAATCAACGCATTATTGATTTTATCCCCGAGCACCATGGGACTAGCATCATGCATTATTTTTATCAAAAAGCCTTGTCGGAAGGTCATGCCCAAGAAGGATTAGATGAGAGGGATTATCGTTATCCTGGCCCCAAGCCCCAAAGCAAAGAAACAGCCATTGTTCTTTTGGCAGATTCTGTTGAAGGTGCTACACGGGCGATGGATGAGCATACGCCTCAGCGTGTTGAAGATGTGGTGCGTAAGGTTATCAATAATAAATTTATTGATGGCCAACTTGATGAATGCAACTTAACACTTAAGGAAATTGATTTGATTGCCGCAACCTTTGTGCGAGTTCTAAGTGCCATGTATCATGGCCGTGTCAAATATCCTGGTCCTCAAGCCGGACACTCACAGAAGTTCGAAAAATCCAATGGAAATAATCCTAAAAAATCTCCAAAAGAAGACCCCCATTCCTCAGACAAAGATTCGCAAGGCGACGAAGGCAGCGTTTCGTAAGCTTAAATTTTCGCTACGGGGGCTTTCAATTGTTTTTGTCGGCGCCGAACGTATGTGTGCGATCAATAAACAATTTTTGGGTCATGATTATGTGACCGATGTTTTGACCTTTGATTTGGGTGATGATCAAGCTGAAATCATCATCTGCCCCAAGGTTGCCAATGCCAACGCCAAGGTGCATCAATCAACGGTTGAGAATGAAATTATTTTATACGTGATCCATGGGGTCTTACATCTGGCCGGTTACGACGACCACAGTCCTAAGGACATTCAAGAAATGCGTATGATGGAAAGTCTATTGCTCAGGCGAGTGAAATAAAATATGAAACGCGTCGCTGTTATAGCTTTACTTGCTTTCTTGGCGTATGTCCTAGAATTCCTGTTAAATAATTTCTGGGGACCTTGGGGAAAGCCCGAGCTATTAGTTTTAGTGGTGATATTTTTTAATCTGTATTTAGGGATTAGATTTAGCATTATTGCGGCTGTTATTTGCGGGGTTCTTAAAGACGCAAGTGGGGTGGCACCTTTTGGGACTTATGTTTTGGTATACATAGCTGGCAGCTATTTTACAACCTTCGTGCGCCGGTATTTGTATCAACCTGGCTCTAGATTTTCCAGGTTGGTGGTTACTTTTCTGGTGGTAGTGGGTTGTTTTATCGTTCAAGCTACATTGGCAAATATGAATCATGAAATTCATCTCAATGAACTTTTGGCATACCTGTTAGTCCCTCAATTGTTGACCACCATCATAGCCGCTACCTATGTGTTCAAGCTGTTAAAGGAGATCAGCGAATTCTTTGTTTTAAAAAGCTAAAATGCGTCTAAATCTTATCCAATCATTTATTTTTTTCTTCTTGGGGTTGATTATCTGCGGATTATTTTACATGCAGGTTATTCATGGCGAGTATTACCACCGCCAAAGCATGAATAACCGTATCCGCGTGGTTCCGATTGATGGGCCTCGAGGAAGAATATTGGATCGCCATGGGCAAGTTTTAGCCGATAATCTTATTGTTTATAATGTGGGGGTTATCCCACAGGACGTGGAGGATAAAAGCGCGCTGTTTGCATATTTAGGGCAAGTGCTCAACCGTGAACCTGATTATCTTGAGCGTCAATTTGAACGTAAAAGAGTTGCCCCATTTATCCCGGTAATCTTGGATAATATTACTCGTGAAATGTCTGTACGGATAGAGGAAGAAAAATTTATTTATCCTGGACTTATTGTTGAACAAGGTTTTGAACGTGTTTATCCTTTTAATGAAGAGGGTGCTCATATTTTAGGTTATGTGGGGAAAATCGATGAAGAAGACATTGAAGATAATCAGCAATATGGCTACACACCTTTAAGTTTGGTAGGTAAAACTGGTGTTGAAAAGAAATACGATGCGTTTTTGCAAGGAGAGCCTGGCGGTCGTCAAATTGAAGTCGATAGCCGCGGTACCCAGGTGCGTTTGCTGGGGTTCAAAGATCCTCTGCCGGGTCGTGATGTGGGGTTAACCATTGATCAACGGGTGCAAAATACCTCACAAGAATTATTACGTGGTTATCGAGGGGGGATTGTGGTGATGGATTTATCAAGCGGAGACTTGATATCACTTGTCAGCTCGCCCTCATATGACCCAAATGCTTTTACGGATAAATCTAAGAATGAAGCATTATCCTCTTACTTTAATGACCCCTTGACGCCTTTGCTAAACCGTACTGTTTCAGGCCAGTATCCTCCAGGATCAGTATTTAAAATCCCGGTGGCTTTGGCAGCAATCCAGCTACATAGAATAACGCCATCGACAACCTTTGATTGCCCAGGGTATATGATGGTGGGAAAACGGAGATTTGGTTGTTCTCATGTGCATGGTGTCCAGGATTTACAAGCTGCTTTGGCACATTCGTGTAATGTTTATTTTTTTCATGTGGGACAATTAGTTACGCCGTCCATTATAGGAGCATTTGCTAAAGCTTTTGGCTTGACCAGACCTACAGGAGTTGATTTGCCGTTTGAGGCCAAAGGAAAATTAGTAACAGCTGCTTCTGAAAATAGAGCTTGGTATGGGGGAGATGTTCTAAATTTGTCCATTGGTCAGGGGGATACCTTGACAACTCCTCTGCAATTAACGGTCATGATGGCGGCAGTAGCTAACAATGGGGTTGTTTTGCGTCCCCGAGTTGTCAAAAGAATAGGGAGTGATGAAATCTTGCCTCCCAGTTTTTCAAAAAGGCCATTAATCCGTTTGCGTGAGGAGACTTGGGTGGAGGTGCAAAAAGGATTAAAAGCGGTGGTGGATGATCCGGAAGGAACAGGGCATGATTTAAAAGATGTGCCAGGATTGGGCATTTATGGTAAAACAGGTACAGCTCAAAGTGTGCATGGAAAGCCCAATCATGCGTGGTTTGTGGGCTATACCAGATCATCAAAGGGTGGCATTGCTTTTTGTGTTTTTCTGGAATACGGCGGTTCATCCGAGAATGCTGTAAAAATTGCCAGAGATCTTCTTTTAAAACTTCAAACTTATAATATAATATAATTAAAATAGTTTAGAAACCAGTGGAAGATCTTTCCTGGGATGTGGTAAAATACTATTACCAACACGATTTTATGAAAAATAAAATAATCTACTTATATATTTGTATTACGCTATTTTCAACTGCAAGAATATTTGCTGATGATTCTAGCGTTATTAACTCCGCTACTAATTCTTCTGTAAAATCAGTTGATCAATCAGCAAAAAAACATGATCTTGAAGCCCAAGAACTTTATCTTCAGGCATTAAATCTTTACAAAAGCAAGAGTTATGAAGAAGCTAAAAAGAAATTTGAAGAAGTCGCTTTAGTTATTCCCAATTTTAAATCAACGACAAAATATTTAAATCGCATTGACAATGCTATTCAACATGAAAAGCAGCGACTGGCCGAAGAACAACAAAAGGCTTTAGATAAAGCCCAGGCAGAAGCTTTACGGCAGAAAAGGTTAGCCCAAAAAGAACAGGAAATTAAGCGTGAGCATGATTTAAAGGATCAAGAATCGCAGCATAAAAAAGAGCTTGAAGAACATAAAAGATTGATGGAAAAAGCTCAAGAAGAGGCTGAGCAATTACGTCTGAAAAAGTTAGAAGATCAACGTGAGCAGGCAAAAGTTTTAAAAGATAAAAAAAGTCATGCGGATAAGATCTATGCCCAAGCCATAAGATTATACCGCGATCAACAATATGAAGCCGCGAAGAAAGAGTTTTTATCTGCTCAAGAAATAATTGCCAACTATAAATTAAGCAATTCCTATTTGAACAAGATTGATAAGAGAATCAAAGAAATGCAGCTAGAGGATCAACATCGTAAAGAATTAGCGGCTCAACGCCTGCGTGACGAAAAACTTAAGGAGGATAGGAATAATCAGGCTCGAAATATGAAGGTAAATCCTCCCGATAGTACAGTTAAGCCTTCTATTGTACAAGTAAAAGTGACACCACCTGCTAATAAATCAGCTGTTGTGAAATCGTCAGATCCTATTAAAGAACAGCAAAAGCAAGCAGAGCAAATTGCGGAATTGGCCAATAATTCAGCAATTCTTTATCGTCAGATTGCTGACATAGCGGATGATAGGGAGACCTTTCAAACTAAGAAAAAAATAGCCAAGGTTGACCGGGTTTTAAATGATTTGAAAGAAAAGAAGGAACGATTATTAACTCAAATGTTAGCAGAACAGCAAAGGCGTCATGATCAAGAGCGCAGGGCTGAGGCTCAAGAATTGTACAGCGAGGGGCAATCTTTTTTACGTTCAAATGATTATGCTAATGCCAAGATCAAATTTTTGGGAGTTGAAGACATAATACCAGATTATAAATTTACGCGCAGTTATTTGAGCAGTATTGAAGATGAGCAAAAGCAAGCAGGCATAAGAATAATCATGGAAGATAAGGAAAGAAAAGTCCAGTACTTGAAAGATTTAAAAGACAAAGAAGCTGCTGAAATCCAGCGTCATGCTCAAGAAGAACGGGAAAGATTAGAAGGACAGCAATCAGCTTTAAAACAATTAGCGCAAAAGGCTTCTGATATCAACGATGAAATTATTCGTTTGTCTAAAATTCAGGATTTTGAAAAGATAAAAGAAAAGTTTGCTGAACTTGAAAATACTGTTGTGGCTTTGAAGACCCTTAAAGATATTATTAATAAAGAGAAAAGGGTTCAGGAATCTGAAAAACAGCCTATTGAAAACAGTGTTATTGTAAGTTCCAAGCGGCATGTGACGGTTGTCCCTGTATCATCAGCACATCCTTCTGATATCGATGTTTTAAAACATCGGGATATGGTTAAAGAACAAAATGCTTTGTTTAAGGAAGGCGTTGATCGTTATGAGCACAGGAAGTTTGTACAGGCTAAAATTTTGTTTGATGAGTTAGACCAGCAACAGGATGCTCGCGCGAAAGCCTGGCTTAAGAAAGTGGATCGCGCCATCACCCGGGATCTACTGAAGAATGAAGCGGCTGATGAAAAGGAACGTTCTTCTTATCTGTCAGACCAATTGAAGGCCCAGCGTCAACTTTTGGTTATTCAAGAGAGCGAACGGCAACGTCAAAAGAAATTGGCCGAAGAATTAGAACGTCAGAAGCGTCTTTTTGAAGATAATCATTCCTTTGAATTACGTAAAGAAGAAACTTTAAAAATTCAAGAGCGGGAACGTCAGCAACAGGAAGAAAAACAATCGATATTGTCTAAAGAAACTTCAAAACAAGAGGAAATGTACCGTTTTCATAAAATTAAATTTACTCCAAAACCTGCTCTTAAGCCTACTGTTGTAAAGACTAAGGCAATTTTAAATCCAAAGACAAATTTTAATTCAAAGGTTTCTGCTCCAAAAATTAAATGGCTTTTTCCTTCAAACGTAGCCGCTAAGCAAATTCAGGAACAGAATCAAAAGGTTCGTCAAGCTAAAATGAACGCTGAAGACGCGGAGCGTCAAGAACGTCTAGATGAGCAGCAACGGCAGAGAGAACGACAAAAAGAATTAATTTCCCAGCAACAAGAACAAAAAGCAGAATTGATACGTCAACAACAACGGCAACGCGAAGTGTTGATCAGGCAAAACGAAATTTTACGTGAGCAAGAAAAGCGCAGGCAAGATTTGTACGCCCAAGAGCGCGAACGTCAGTCCCAATTAGAATCTCAACGAGAAGAAGTTCGCAAACAATTAGAAATAGGGGTTGAGGAGATGTACAAGGAGGCTTTAAGTTTATATAATCAGGGAGATTACTCCCAAGCGGCTGACAGGTTCAAAGATGTTCAGGATATCATCCCGGGGTATAAGCGTTCAAGTCAGTTTATGGATGAAGCTCGTATGAAAACCATGACAACACAACCTCAAGCACCTATTGCTTCTAATGAAAATCAAGCTTCTCCCAATGGAACAGCTCCAACATCAGTGTCTCACCAGGATGATGTTTCTAAAGCATTAGATTTATTTGATCCTAATGCAAAATAATTCTAATTTTTCCAACCACCTTATTAACGAAAAAAGCCCTTACCTGCTGCAACATGCCCATAATCCGGTTAATTGGTTCCCTTGGGGGGCTGCTGCTTTTGATAAAGCTAAAAATGAAGACAAGGCTGTTTTATTATCAGTTGGTTATTCCACCTGTCATTGGTGCCATGTCATGGCCCATGAAAGTTTTGAAGATGAAAGTATAGCTAAAATTATTAATGATCATTTTATTGCTATTAAGGTTGATCGCGAAGAGCGCCCAGACATTGATCACATTTACATGACGGCTGTCACGGCTTTGACAGGTCAGGGTGGATGGCCTATGACAGTTTTCTTAACCCCTCAAGGTAATCCTTTTTACGGGGGGACATATTTCCCTCCTTATGCAAAATGGGGAAGCATAGGATTTGTCGATTTGTTAAATTCTATTGCAATGGGATGGAAGCAGGATCGTGCGAATATTATTTTATCTGCTCAATCTATTACTGAAGGATTACAGCGACAGACCCGGAATGATGCAAGATCTCCTAAAATGGATGAAATGACTTTAGATAAAGCTTTTCGACAAATGCGGGGACAATTTGATTCGGCAAACGGAGGGTTTGGCGGTGCTCCTAAATTTCCTATGGGGCATAATTTGTCTTTTTTATTGCGCTTTCACAAGCGTCGAGAGGATGTCGAATCTTTAAGTATGGTTGAACAATCGTTGACTGCCATGAGCCGTGGGGGCATTTGGGACCATTTGGGCGGAGGTTTCCACCGGTACTCGACAGACAAAAACTGGCATGTGCCTCATTTTGAGAAAATGCTTTATGATCAGGCATTGTTATCACGGGCGTATTTAGAGGCTTATCAATGCACGGGTTTAATGGATTATGCTCAGATTGCCCGTAAGATCTTTGATTATGTGTTAAGAGATATGACTGGCAAGGAAGGCGGCTTTTACTCTGCAGAAGATGCGGACAGTTTGGGAGGGATTGGTGGGCACTTGCAAGAGGGAGCTTTCTACGTTTTTTCTTTGTCCGAGATAGAAGAGGTTCTTGGTAAAGATGCGGCTGCTATCTTTAATTACTGTTACGGAGTCTTGCCTCAAGGTAATGCTTCATTCGATCCTCATGGTGAATTTATAGGTAAAAATATACTATACTGGGCTCATTCATTGGATGAGGCTGCTGTTGAATTTGATAGGCATAAAGATGAAATTCAAGGTATACTTAATCTAGGAGAGAAAAAGCTTTTTTCTTATCGTGCCCAAAGGCCGCGTCCGCACCTTGATGATAAGGTTTTGTGTGATTGGAATGGTTTAATGATGGCAAGTTTTGCATTTGCCGGTCGGGTCTTAGGAGAACCACGGTATTCTCAAGCGGCAATAAAGGCTGCAGATTTTGTTTTGACCCATATGATGACAAATGGACGCCTTTTACATCGCTGGCGGGATGGTTCAGTAGGGATTCAGGCAACCCTTGAGGATTATGCTTTTTTTATTTATGGACTTATCGAGTTGTATGAAGCCACATTTCAAGATAAGTACCTTATTGCTGCTGAAAACTTAGCTGATGGGATGATTGAATTTTTTGCTGACACTGCAGGAGGTTTTTATATGACAGCAAGTGATGCGGACAGTCTGATCATACGTCCCAAGGAAGTCTATGATGGGGCTGTGCCTTCTGGCAACTCAATTGCAGCTTTAAGTTTATTGAAATTATCAGCTTTTACTAACAAAGAGATCTATCGACAAAAGGTTGATTCCTTGTTCGATTGTTTTGCTTCTTTAGTTGAACAAGCTCCTTATGCGCATAGTTTTCTATTATCAGCATTTGATTGGGATCTACAAGGTGCGACAGAAATTTCCTTTCATGGGAGAATAGAAGATCCGACGATAATTAAAATGTTAAAAGTATTGTATAAGCACTTTATACCTTCAAAAATTGTTAAATGGACTTCTTCTTTAGAAGCTGGGCAAGCACATATTTGTTTTAGGGGGATATGCAAAGCTCCTAGCGACAGTGTTGATATTTTTGAAAAAGAACTCTTATCGAGGGATTGATTATGGGACAATTCATTTTCTTGGTTTTATTTATTATTACTTTAATAGTAGGTGGCTTTGCCTATTTTGCTCCGCCCAAGATGAGCTTAGATCCAATGAGATTCATGATGGACAGAAGCGGGTATACATCAGAAGTTGAAACTAATCGTAAAAAATCTCAACGTTTGAATATGTTAACTAATAAAGGCCTCGTAGAAATTCGTCGACAAATGGATGATATTGCCTTGAAGCAGAGTAAGTTTTTAGATACGGTGCGTGATCAACAGCAAGTGTTAAAAGATGCCAGTAAGCAGGCTGAAGATATTATGTTATTAGCCCAAAAACAGGGTCAGGCCGGCAGTAAAGATGTCTTACAGCTCCAAGCATTGGCTACGGAAATGCAAGATGAACAGCGTTTATTAATTGCCCATGGGAAGGATATGATTTCTTTGAATGATCAATTAACTAAAGGCAGGCAATGGATTGCGGAACAAATGGATTTAGTTAATATTAATAATGATGCTGCTTCCAGAGAGCTTCAAGAACGTTATGACCAGCTTAAAAATCAGGCAGCAGTTTTTTTTGACAGGGTGGCCGAGCATAATCAGATAGTTCGTGATCAAATGGCTAAAATTCAAGACCGGATTCATGATTTTGCCAATAATGCAGCTTATGATAGCTCGGTACAACAGCAAAGTGCAAAGGATCGTATGGAGCGCATTTTAGATAAAGAGCATGAAGATATGATAAAATTAGCGGACAGTGAAGAACGGAGTCGGAATTTATTGAAGGATGCTCAAGCGAATCTCGCTGATTCTAAAGAATTGTTTGAAGATACGCTGCAACGCTCTAAGGATTTGATAGAGCAGGAGCGGCAAAGTGCTGAGGATCAGACTTGGATAAATCAACAACGCGTCGCAGATCAATTGCAGCGCTTGAAAGACCAGCAAAATCGATAGATCCATGAAAATTATCAAAATTTTATTTATTATTGTTATAGCTTTATGTTTGTTAGTTTTTATCGGCGCACCCATACTTTTAAAGACCTTTGGTGCTGATCAATATTTATTTCAAATAGCAAACAAGGCTGCCTTGAGCTTAGGGCGAAGTGTTTCTTTTGAAAATTTAGGTTTTGGCATCTCTCGGCAAGGGTTTAGCTTGGATGCTGGGCCTTTAGTCATTTCTGATGACCCAAGCTTCACCTCTCAGCCTTTTATCAAAATTGATCATGTGCGTGTCTATCCTAATTTGATAAAGTTAGTTTTAAATCACGAAATTGTTATAAACAGCATCCTTTTAAAATCATCTCAAATTCATTTTATTCGGAATGAGGATGGTGTTTTGAATGTGCGAAGTATTTTTCAAGCTAGCCATCCTAATATCCCTAAAAATACTGAAAATGTTTCTACAACCATATCGATTCCTCAATCATTCAGTAAGGACAAATTAGAGGTCAATATAAAATCCCTAACTGTAGAGGATGCAGATATTTCATTTATCGATCAAAGTCAAACCTACCCAAAAGATATTTGGTTAACAGGTGTAGAGGCAAAATCAGATGATTTCTTATTATTAAAACGATCAGTTCAAATCAATGGTTTTAATATGCATGCAGATTTAACGCGCATGGATATGAAATTGTTTAATGGCATTTCTTCTCAAATACCAGATACTTCTTTTTTAAAGAATATGGTCGGTATTGTGCAATTAAATCTTGATCATGTTGAAGTCCCAACTTTAGGCAACGCTAATGCTAGTGGGGAAATTTTCATTTCAGGGGTTGTAATTAAAGATTTTAATATCATTAAAACTGTATTCTCCCAAGCATTGGGTAGCTTTAGCGGAAGTGTTGAAGGTCTTTTGAATGGCTCATTAAAAGATAAATTAGGCCCACCCGATACGAATATCGAAAAGGCAGAGATTAAATTCGCATTTCACGATAAAGTATTAGATATCAGCGATTCCACCATACAAACCAACATGCTGGAGTTTAACGCTAAAGGTTCAATGGATGAAGGGTTCAATTTAAATATGGATACCATGCTTCACGTAAATAACGATATTTCTTCTGTTTTAGTAGGTGAACTTGATGGGTTAAGGTATTTATGTGATGATAGTAAACGTATTACTATAGGAGCAAGTCTGTCAGGGGAAATCACTCATTTGAAATATAAGCCAAATAAAGATTTTAGAAAGAAGAGTAAGAGGTTTTTGATTGAAGAGGGTGGCGGTATTTTAGGTCTTCTTTTTAAATAAACTTTCCATGTTACGCATGATCTCTAAGTCTACATATTTCAGAATATTCTCAATACTTTTGCCCAAGCGTATAACGATCCTGCAAGTTCGTACTATGAACAAGGTAAATACCTTCAAGCCATAGCAGATTATGGGAAGGCTATTGAATTTCATCCGAATTATCCTGACGCTTATCAGAATAGGGCAATTGCTTATTTTCAATTAAAAGAGTACGATAAGGCTTGGGAGAATGTACATTTAGCCCAAGGATTGGGATTTGTTGTCAATCCTGCCGTCATCAAAGCGCTTAAGCTGGCAACGGCAAGCTCGAATTAAATACAATGAAAGTGTAAAATAATTTATGCCATGTTCCGATAGTTCTTCTGGGCTAAATATACGTTTAGACCTAAATGAACGTTTAATCAAATTCGATTTCGCCAAAATCACTTGTTCGAGTGAAATTGGAGGGGATAAGCGATTATCTCAATTTTGTGTCGGTAAGACCTTGGATGAGATCCTGGATTTGGATTTCCGGATGCTTGTTTCAGCATTAAATCTCAATGCTGATGAAGAAGCTCAGTTTATCCTATACATGGAATTAGATGCCCTAAAAGCCGCAGTCGCCCAATATTTGGGTGTTGAACATGAAGGGGTAGACGTCGACCGCTGCAAAATCTCCTCTGTCTATCACAGCGACGAATGCATCGACATCGCTCTCGTCATATTACCCCCAAAAGAACTCCCCAAAATTCTCCCGTGCAGTCTTAGTGATCGTACTGATAAATAAACGCGATATATTCTATTCGAACATTGTATTTTCTTCGCAGGCACACTTGCTGCAACCAGCGTTGCAGCTTCGTTAGTCACCAGGCTGCTTTTTCCCGAACTGTACGTTCGGGAACCAGCAAAAGCAGCCTTCTACTACCTGCGAAGAAAACACAATGTCCGAATAGAACGCATGAATTTTATAATAAAGAAGTTATTCATCTTGAAGGATTATAAGTTGGAAATTTGTTATTTGAACGACACTGTCGATTTTAGTCAAAGCAGCTCATTATTTGAGGGTATCCTGAGCCGAATGGCGAAGGATGGCTGAACTTGCTCGAACCTTGTAGTTCTAGAGAACTACAAGGTGAGTTGTTCAGACACCGAAAAGAATGAGACCTTTGACGTTAAGAAATCGACCGTGGAGTGAAAAGAATAAATTTCCACCTTATAATCCCTGCGAGAGTATGAGAAAGGATTAAGTCTTATTCTTCCCGCGGGTGATGAGGACTTTTCCGGTGCGGACCATTTCCAGGATCCCGTATTTCTTGATGAGGGCCTCGAATTCGTCTAGCTCGGTGGTGGTTCCTGTTTGTTCGATGATAAAACAACCTTCAGAGGTGTCATCGATGCGCAGGTGATACTTGC
>Ga0302319_10018108_pt1 | contig 12869 bp, 12 predicted proteins | sample Bog_T0_2_FD_203319 | JGI IMG/M metagenome (GOLD analysis project Ga0302319, IMG submission 203319) | Peat permafrost microbial communities from Stordalen Mire near Abisko, Sweden - Bog_T0_2 | ecosystem: Environmental > Terrestrial > Soil > Wetlands > Peat | place: Sweden: Abisko, Stordalen Mire...
CTTGATCTTCACAGCAGCAATTTCGATAATACGATCACCTTCCACAGGTGAAAGACCGGTTGTTTCAACGTCAAAAATCACAAATTCAGCTAGCTTAATATTCATGTCTACTTCTTTCTAAACACCGCCAACGATAGCAGGTGTCTTTAATGAAACCGTATAGGACCCAATTAATTCCGAGGGATGATACGCTAACTTTGCCCGAGTAACATTAGGCATCGCAAAATCATCCATCGCATTGATCCGGCTAAAATATTTTAATTGCTCATCCTCACAAAAACTCTTAAATAGAAATGCCGCGCTCCCAGTCACCTTGAAATCCGCAATCTCTGCATAAACGCAAAATGTATGCTCATCAACGGCAAATCCCAAGGTATACCCAATAATTCGACCATCCACCTTCAAGACCCTGGCTATAAGCCCTAGGCGTTCCCAGAATTTTAATAAACGCGCATGCACCAGGCGATTTTCCTGCAACATGGAACGGTAAACTTCGTCGCTATTCGTACTAGCGCGATTGCTCGCCCAAGCATCAAAAACGGCCATGCATGATTCAAAATCAGCATCCGTATACGGCTCAAAAGAATGCTCCGGATGATGCGCCCTAAAAGAATTGCAATCATGCCGCTGCGATTTATAGGCATTGCCTTTAAGGGCAACTAAATCTTCTTTTGCGTACACATACTCCGCAGGCTTTAAGTAATGATTATAACTACCTTCAGGGAAGGCTGACAATAAATTTCCAGGAATATTTTCAATGCGGTTGACTGGCTTTAATTTGCCGCCTTTAGACATGTGCTCAAAAACAGATTGTATCGTCGATGAATCAAATCCACTTCCCAAAGGGGGCAAATACAAAAAACTCCCCGTTTCCCCATGAGCAAAGATACATAAAGAGCTGTTGATCATTTTAAACTCAAAATCAAAAAAATCACACCAGGCAAATATACTTACAAAAGAATAACTGGAGAGCGGTCGAGGCCCCAGCATTAAAAACGAATCAACCAAATATTTTTCTTCTAGGAGAGCATTATTCTTCATAGAAAGGATAAATCGAATAAATGCAGTAATTCCGGGGCATAAATGCTGTAGTCATGAAACATCCCTTTATTACGCAATAAAAATCCCCTAATCTCCTCTTGACGGAAAAATTCCTTCAAATAGGCCACATGATTATCATAATGTGCCCTGGACAAATGATCTTGGACATAAGGACAGCTTAAATGCACATAGACCTTAACGGTGTCATGAACCTTAGAGAGGATAAAGGGGTAAAACGAACATTCAAAAGGTCGTTTGGTGTAGATCCCACAGGTGTTATCCCCGCCATTTAAAAACCTGCAAAATTGCTCCCCGCAAGTCTGGATGGTCGTTATATATGCATTCTCATCTAATACGTCGCCCGCTGTTATTAGATCAGCTAAACCTGCCTGATCCTCTACTCCCAATTTTGGCCGCCAAGGAGAATCTGCCTCTTTATAACGGCAGCAACCCTTACATTTCAAACAAACTTCCGAGGGAACAAACTGTTTAAGCGAGGATTCTGTCATAACTTAATTCCAGACACTATTTAACAATGCTTCCAAGAGTCATGTCTTTATCTGGAGCAAGAAGGGCCATGCCGTTAGCGTCCGAGGCTGCTAAAAGCATCCCATTCGAGGCCTCCCCACGGATAACCGCTGGTTCCATATTCGCAATAAGGATGATCTTGCGATTAATCAACTGCTCAGGGGTGTATGCTTTGCGAATCCCCGCGACGATCTGACGGACATCCTTGCCCGTATCCACTTGCAAAACATACAAACGATCCGCATTAGGATGCTCTTTAACTTCTTTAATCTGTGCTACCACTAATTCAATTTTCTTAAACTCCTCTACCGTTGCCATTAAAATCTCCTTAATTGTTTTAGGTGTCAAAAGGCGTAAGTAACACTCGCTTGGTCATCGTAACCTAGTGTCATTGCGAGGAGCGCCTGCCCCGCCAAAGGCGGGGAAGCGACGAAGCAATCTTTTAGATGACACAGTTCTTTTATTATACCAGCCAAAAAGGATTAAAACCAGCATCAACGAAAATCATCCATCCTGTCGAAGCCAAGCTCATCACTTGGGGATCATGGGAATTCCAGCCAAACGGAATCTCTCCTCGACGGGATGAATAGCTGTAAGCAGCAAGGCTGTCTGAAATCTGAGAATGCAAGCTCTCCATATTTTTACGGATTGAGATTTTATCGGCAACAGCTTGGAGAGCCCAGTTTGTATTCTTAGTATTATAATAATCAGCTAATTCCCCAAGAGCCACCATCGCCCCAGCCGACCATTCCACTGAAATCCGGTCATGCTCATCGGTAAAGCCAACACCTAAGACATTCCCCTTCTCATCAAACACCCCGGAATGTGCACGACCAGACTGCCAGGCTCGCCAAGCGGCGCCTGTACCAAACCAGGCATCCAAATTTTGAGCCCCCAAACAGGCAATGCTCCAAGTTTGCACATCAAGCGCGAAATTATCATTACTTACAACCCATTGACCATTCATGTGCACAGCCCCTTGATAAAAATAACCATCGGTCTTATCCCAAACCGATTTCAAATAGCGCTCTATGCCATCCATAGCTTTTTTATACTGCAGGTCACCTGTGATTTGATACAACATGCGAAATGCCGCATACCAGGAAATATTATTCTCTGTTGAAATATGGTTATACCACCAGTTATTCTCCGTAAAATTCCTTTCTTCCCCTTTTACTAAAGTCCGGTTTGTCCCCAACGGGGCCATGCGGATGCCTCCATTATCGCTCTGAAGCATCATGGCAGCCCTGGCTAATTCTCGCGATAATTTCAGTTCAACATCCTCTGGATGCCGGGCATAAACGCGTTTTTCGGCATCGTAGTACATCTTATGATAAATCTGCATCGCCGCAATCACGACCCAGGCATTCTCACCCGCCACCGGTTTCCAATCTACCCAGTGCAGGCGATCCTGAGTTGGAAATCCTGCCAGGGTCTTTTTCCCATCTAAAGGATCAGTGACCAAATATTGACCATCCGCATCAATGATACGAAAAATAAATCCCCGCTCACCCAAACGGCTCACATCAGAACTGACACTTTCTGGATTCTTAGGATCATACACAAAAGTATTAATAGGATAACCTGCACGGATGTTCCAGGTATCTCCGACCGATCCCTGCCAATAATAACGGTCTGCAAGGGAAGCCTGTTTTAAGTTTTCTGGACCACCTGCCATGCTCAGAACAATCTGATAAACCGCGCCATCATAAATATCCATCCCCTCATGGGTGATCGTCCGCTCAATACTACCCTTGAGGGCCCCCGCTGATTCCATGTGGCGGTACACGATAGCCTTATCTTTTTCAGGAATGTAGAAACTATAAGGAAGACTGGTTACAGGGCTGACATTAAACTTTAACCAATTTAATAAATGCCCATCAAGTGCAAAAATTGAGGATTGAGCCCAAACCGTTGGGGTGTTAGAAGTGACAAAACAAATGCAGATGAATAAAAGAAATATCCGTTTCATTTTTCGGTAACCTGGCGGTCCTTAAACAAGGATCCATGGCTTTGCGTCCCCAAGTTGCCCTGGGTTTGCCTTTATCGTTAATGTGTCTCAAAAGAGCGCTTTCCCTAACTCCACATTTTAAGTATACCCTATTTTAAATTTTTTACAAGGCGCTAAGACATTGGGAAATAATAGGATACAAGACCTTCTAAATTAGGGACCAAAAGCCAAGGTTATGCTTTACATTTTCAATCCTCTCCCCTAAAATGCCCCTATGTCATTTTTGAAACAACATTCCAAATCCCTCGTTTTACTAGCTGTTCTGATTGCCGGGATCTTTATCACCGCTCCTTATGCCAATTATCAAAATTACCTATCCCAAGGTGATCATGGGCGAGATCTTTATGCGGCCCAAGCGGTTCTTCGAGGAGAATTGCCTTACAAAGATTTTTGGTGGGTATATGGCCCCTTAATGCCCTATTATTACGGGCTTTTCTTCAAAGTTTTCGGGACTCAAATAAGTAGCATGATCTTAGGGAAACTTGTCCTACGGGTCATGGGTGGCATTCTCATCTGCTTGGCCATGATGGAAGTTTCTTCAGAAATAGCCGCCTTTCTTTGTGCCTGCTGGTTTATGCTTTTCCACCAAGACTTTTTCTTCACCTATAATCATATAGGCGGCATTGTCATGATCTTGGGGGTGGTTTATTGCCTCTTATCCTATATTCAGAAAAACTCTTCAAAAGCAGCATGGGGAGCATTGGCGTTTATTTTTACCCTATGCCTGATTAAAATCAATTTCGGTTTAGCGGCACTAGCTGTCACCACCCTCACCGTGGCCTTCAATGATTTAGTTGTTAATAAAAATAAGGACGTCTCCCAATTAATAATCGGCAGACGTCCCTATTTTTATGGCGTTGCTCTCATTGGACTTCCACTTTTAGTTTTTATTATTTACTGGTCTTTGCTAAAAGGCTTATCGGTCATGGAAATCCGCCAATGCCTTCCTTATATGGAAGGCGACCAGCCTTATGTCATGAGCCCCTGGTTAGCCATTTATAATTTCTTAGTCAACACCTTGCATACCATCCAATCCAACTGGGAAAATTTTAGTTTTGCCGTGATTCTCATCAGCAGCATTTTGCGCTGTTTTTATTTATTCCTAAAAAACAGATTAGCCATAACACAAGTATTCACCATCCTCATGCTCTGCGTCTTTTACATGGCCAACTTTCATGAATATCTTAAAAGCGGGGTTTGGTACAGGGGATTTTGGGCTCAACCGTTAAGCATGATACTGACCTTCCTGATCATTGATATGGCAACTCAAAGCATCCCTAAAATAGCCCGACGGATCATTTTCTCATTCTTGGCCTTCCTGGCGATTTTCTGCTGGTTCTTAGTACAAACACCTGTTAATCAAGCAAAAACTCCCAAGCAATTTTTATCCCTGCCGCGGACTGGCGTCTATGTCACCAATGCGCCGTCCTGGATTTGGACAGTCACCAAAACTACTGAATTTTTAAACAAAACATTAAAACCCAATGAACTTTTCTTTGCCCTGCCCTATGATTGCCTATATTATTACTTGACTGATAAAAAAACACCCACCCGTCAGCTGATTTTCTTTGAACATATTAAAATTCCAACGGCACAAGAAAAATCTGTGATTGCCGAACTTGAACGGAATCATGTCAATTATATCCTTGTTTCCAACCGTGCTTTTGCCCACGCAGAACCAGGGTTAGGCGTATTAGGCAAAAGCTATTGCCCTTTAATCGGTAAATATATCAAAAATAATTTTCAAGTCATAGCCAGCATTGGGGATTGGACCCAGGAACCCGGTTGGGCATGGAATCATGCCACCTTAATCTTTAAACGCAAAGGTATCTAGTGTCATGGTAAAACTTAATTCAAAAACAATTTTCCTTCTCCTTACCATCCTAGTGTCAGCTCTTTTTGTCTGGCCTGAATTAAATTATCAGGACGCTCTTTCTCAAGGCGATCATGGCCGTGATTTATATGCTTTTGATGCAGTGACTCATGGAAAATTGCCTTACAAAGATTTCTGGTGGGTATACGGCCCTTTAATGCCTTATTATTACGGCATATTTTTCAAAACATTGGGAGTTCATATCACCAGTGTTCTTTTAGGACGGGCCTTGTTGATCATTCTTTGTTCTATTTTCTTCTATTTATGTGCAGGCTGCCTGATGGCGCCGGGCCTGGCCTTCCTTGCCAGCGTCTGGTTTACCGAAAGCCGCCTGGAGTTTTTCTTTACCTATAATCATATCGGCGGGATCGCCGCAGAATTGATTATCTGTTGGTGCCTATTAAGCTATATCCTGTCTTGTGCCTCGCGCTATTTATGGATCGCCCTTATCGCTGATTTTGTCCTTGGACTCATTAAGATCAATTTTGGGCTTGCAGGTTTATTCGGCATCATCCTTAGCGTTCTCTTGATTGATTATATTAAAAAGAACCCTGCTGATGATGAGAAAAAGAAATTTTATATCACTGCCGCGGTGCTGGTGCCTCTAGGACTTGGGATCATTTACTGGTTATTACTTCATGATCTGCCGCTGTATGCCATACGCCAATGCATGCCTTATTTCGGAGATGATCAGCCTTATCACGCTTCTCCGCTCATGACCATCCCTTATTTTCTCATGCAGCATTGGATGACCTTTATCCGGACACCTGCTGGAATCCCCATTGGTATCGTCCTGCACGGGGCAACCATCCTTGGCGCCTATCTATTGATCAGCCGTAAAGTTGATCCCCAATACCGTCAAAATGTATTATTAGCCCTGGCCGTTATTGGGATATTTTTCGTTGTTTATTTCCATGAATTCTTAGTCAGCGGTGTGTGGTATCGCACCTTTTGGTCCTTCCCATTCTTGACCCTTTTTCATTTTGCCATGATTGCGATTGCCTTTACCTTTATCCCAGAATTTTTACGCACAACCATCTTTATCTTCTTCGGGTCATTGATGCTTTTAGGATTGGTGTCTCATATCGGCATTATTCAAAGCCAAAAAACACCAGATCGTTTCTTAAACATGGACCGCGGCCAAATTTATGTCGGCAATGAACTGCAATGGACGGATACTGTCAATCGTGTTACCTATTTCTTAAACACGACGCTTAAGAAAGATGATCTGTTTTTTGCGTTGCCCTACGACTGCCTTTACTACTATTTGACTGCTCGCCCTAGTCCAACGCGCCAATTGATTTTCTTTGACCACATCAAAATACCGCTTAAGCAAGACCTGTCTGTCATCAGGGAATTAGAAAACAATAAGGTGGGATACGTCTTAATGTCCAGCAGGTTTATTTCGCCAGAAACGGGTTTGGGTATATTTGGAAAAACATATTGCCCTTTGCTTGGGCAATATGTTCATGAGAATTTTAAGCCCATCATCCGCCAGGGAGGAGATTGGACCCAACCCCCCGGCTGGGCGAATAATCACGGCGTGATTATTCTAAAAAGAAAATAAAAAAACACCTTGGAATTAAACTGCTACTTTAGGCTTTCTTTTAAGCCTGGCTTTTTTAAATTGGCTTTGAAGTTCTTTTTCTTTATCCTTATTACCAATTTCCAAATCTTCTTCAGGGGCAATAAACCGCTTATCCTGACCAAAAACTTTAATACGGTATTGATACTCACAGCCACGCTCACCAGTAAATATCAATTTCATCCGAGTCTGCCCATCAATAAGCCCTTCATAACCTAAAATTTTATGTTTCACCAACGTATCATTCTCAATCATCGCGTACTCCTTCTTTCAAAAATCCGTTACTAAAAAAGCCTCGTAAAAAAATACGAGGCCTGAAATAAATTAGCCGTTCCAATCCGCTTAGATTTCATTATACCCTATTATCTAGATTAAACAAGGGCTAAGTCCGTTTCTTCCTAAGCCTTTATCAGCAGACCACTTCCAGCAGATGTGTCCCCGTATTTTGTTCACTCTTTATTGAGCTCTATATCATAGCGAAACCCACACACCATTTGTGTTTTAGGCATTTCAAAAACATGTTTTCCTTTAGAAAGATAAATAATCCCATCTTTAACGGGTTTCTTATCTATTAGCGCTCCTTTCCAACCTACAACCCTATAATATCCATCAACAATAATATCCTGATTGATTAATTTATTCCTGCGCGCGCTCCATATTTGTCCTGGAATATAGAAAAAGCCCTTATCAAGAACGTAATCCTTGTCAATCAACGAGGTAAGTTGTGGCATTAAAGAATATGTCCAAGAGGGTACAATCACAACAATGTTTTGGTGTAAAATTTCATCAATCAATATTTCTTCCTCAAGTTTATTGATTGACCTTGATTTAAGCCACGGTAATGACAAACGATAAAAATAAACACTGGGTCGAAATGGGCACGAGTATTCAGTTGATAAACACCTATCCTTTTTCTTGGTAGATTCAATAATTCTATCAAAGTAACTTAGCCGCCATCTCAAGTTGAATTTTTGCTCGTGATATGCTTTGATTAAAGGCGGGAGGCAAAGAAGCATAATCATAGACACCAATAGAAACAAACTAAGAATTCTTTTACCTTTTTGAAATAATTCAGCAATAAATTCAAAAAAAGTTAATAACATGGGGGCGGCTAGAAGAACAAGATACTGAGAAAATAACAAAAATTCTTGTTCCCAGGGGTTTAATGTTAAATATAAACCCACCAATGACACAGACAATAATATGAAAATCAAAACACAAGCCCTAAGAAATCTTTGTGAACACTTGCCAACCTTCATCAAAAGCAAGCCCGCTAAAATAAATATCATGAAATTTGCATAAAATATAACCGACAAATATTTGTTCATTGAAAAATTCACATATTTTGTTTTTAACATTAATCCAGTCTTCAGGACTTCGTTGTTGCATGCCCATTGTATAAATGCCTCATAAGCTCCCTGAGTAAAAAGAAAAAGAATAAAAATAATACAAGGCAGCAGGCACCCCAACATAAAAAAGAAATAATTTTTTGAATTAAATCTTTCTATTGAAAACATATCTTTATTTTCAGGCATTCCATTTTGCATCAAAACATTAACAATAAGAAATACACCCTCCCCCATAACAAAGAATATCCCCGATTGTTTCGAAAGAATGGCAAATGCTCCACAGACACCCGAAACAAAAAAAGATACCCCAGGTGATAATCTTACGTTTAATAAAAAAATAAGGCTTAAATTTGAAAAAATGACTACTAATGTATCCGGTCTTATTTCAGTCATCTTATCCAGTACAGGCAAAAGAGTTAGATACAATAAGAAACTGAGAATTGCTGTTGTTTGTTTAAAAAGACGTTTGGATATAATAAATACAAGAAACCCGTTAATTAGTAATAAAAGAAACATTACTAATCGTCCAGCGTAAAAAATCTTCATTGTTGTAAAAAATAAAAATAACGGCGATAGAAAATAATAAAAGAAAGGAGTGTGCATTTGCCAAAAATCTCTATAAATCATACTGCCATTATAAAGATACGATGCCGCTGAAAGGCTTTCCATTTCATCTGGATCAATTGCCCTGTTCCAAGATAAATGCCAAATAAACAATAATAAAACGAAAATGCTTATTGATAATAATGCAACAAAGATTGTTCTATTTATTTTCACTATTTTATCTCTCTTAGGCTAAATTTAGAATTGCTCCAAGCAACTTCTTTTGAAGAATCTTTATTAAAATGTTTCAGCATGATTTAATACTTTCTTCCATAGCTCGACCACTTATATATGCAACTAAAGTTTATCACTTAAATTATTAAAAACACCTTGAAAAGCAAGAAATGCTGATGACAAATCACTAGTTATGACATGATTCGTGGTTAGCTTTTTAACACACCAGATTATCAGTGCCTTTACAATGCCTTTTAATATCTTTTTTATGATAATTGCTTAGTATATTGAAAATCAGCGCAGAAAATAAAAAAATCCTATCAGCGACGATAGGATGTAGAAAGAATGGCGGGGATATTTCCTATTTCTTGCTGTCCAAAGCGGTTACTCATTCACTAACGCTCTAAGCAATTTCTAACAGCTCAACCAATCATTAAAAAGGCCCCGTCAAGCGGGGCATTTTTAATGGCGGGGTCGACGCATGTCACTTATAACTCTATCTCTATACTACCGCGTAAAACCAAAGCGTAATATAAAAAATTACCGCAAAGCAGAGATAAAAAGGTTCGAAGACTTATTCGCTTTCATTAATGATCCTTTAACGGCAGAAAATTTCCACTGGAAACAACTTTTTTCCCTGTTTTTGCCTCCAAATCCAGCCGCGCTTTCTTGGCGATACCGCCGCCCTTCTTTCCCGCAACCTCGTTTTCCGGCATCCCTGTGGCATTCATTGTTTCAGCAATCTGTCGTGTTGAGAGTTCAGCGAGTGCGGTAAAGATCAATTCTGCTTCACTCATATGGTCACGCAAATTTTGTGTTTTCAGACCTTTAATCTCTTTATGTCCCTTGACAGAGACACCGGACCATTCCTGATGGATGATATTTGTTAAAATAGCAAACTCGTCATCTTTCTTAATACCGTGATCTTTCCAGTAATCAGTAAGCTTGTTGCGGGTCTCCTGCCCCATCATCCTTTGCTGAACCCACTTTTCACTGCGCCCATGCTTCTTCCATGTTTCCCTGGCACGATCCAGTGAACGAGCCGGATCGGCCATTTCCTGCATACGTTCATACCCGACCTTGGCCAGCCATAGCTTGATCGGCTCGGCCTTCGTGCTTGGAACAGACTGCACCAGACGCAAAAGTGTTTCGGCACTGGCGACATCGGTCAGATATTTCTTTCCGTCAGCAGCTTCCAATTTCAGTTGGTTACATTTTGTAACCAACTGACTGCCTTCCTTATAATCCAATAATATCGAGAAACTGTCGGGGAGAAACTAAAGGCCACTTTGGAGATAAAGAGATAAGAAAGCTTCAAATTTGGGCGAGATATGAGGCAATGCAAGAAGAGAGATACTGATAAGATTTGTGTCATTGCGAGCGAAGCGAAGCAATCTTGTTTTTAAAAGATTGCTTCGTCGCTTGCCTCGACCACCCGTCGCTGTGAAACAACTTTACGATGCCGATGAGGTTGGGCCTTTTGACACGGGAGTAGTTATCGCATCCAATAAAAAACCTCTCCGTTTTGGGAAGAGGTATTTTGATGCGCGATATGTATGGCGGGGATATTCCCTATTTCTTGCTAAGCAATGCTTTCATAAATGCGTTGCTTTGAGCAATTTCAAACAGGCCAACCAGACATAAAAATCGCCCCGTCAAGCGGGGCAATTTTTATGTCTGGTCGACGAGATTTGAACTCGCGGTCTTCAGCGTGACAAGCAGTCCAGGTAATCGAAAAAAACTTAGCTACTACTAAGCCAAACTATGTACCCAAACGGCTTGGGTTATCTTTAGAATTTCTCTGATTATTTTCAATAGCTTCCAATGCCTTTGAAGCGCCTTTTACATATTAAAACAGTGACACTTGCAACGGTTTTTGAGTGAGCTTGCTAACATTCATAACGGAAAAACCAAGAATATTCCCCTTACTATCAATCTTTTCCATTACAGCATCATTCTTAGTCTGTCTAAAAAAACCTGCTTTCTTCTCAAAAGCAACTTCCAAGTAATCGCCTTCTTTATCAAACCAAAGCTTGATTATTTTCTTAGCCATAGAATTTCCCCTTTTTTAATCGTATCTGTTAAGTATGCAGTGAGAATAAAAGCATCCTTCTTTATCATTTTTACAACAACACACAAATATTTATCACCAACCATTGTTCCAAGATAGTATTTGTAATACAAATTAGCGTCTTTATCACTTAATGACTGAATAACCCTCTGTGGCTCTGACAAAGTTTCTTCAATACGAGGCATTAACGATTTCATTTCAGGATGCTCAAGAATGTGTTTGCGCCTCTCCTCTGTCAAACGAATACTTTGCCCTTTATAATCACGATATACTTTCATTGATTTAATTTTATCATATTTTGATGGTTAAAGCATTGTTTTCTCCAGCAACGGAACGACAACTAAGAAAGTGCTACTTAAGCCTTTTGATAATAGAGCTTGTGAACTATTATTAATGAATCGGGTCTGTCACTACTTTATTATTTCCAAAAATATTCTTTGCTCTATAAATCTTATCCGCATCAGTGCTTTGCAACGCATGCTCTAAGAATATTTTCTTAAACACTGCAGGAAGAAGATTCATATCTTTTGACTGATAAAAAGGAATATCCGAACCAAAAAATCTTGCTGCTCCTTCAATTTGTTCTTTTGTAAGATTTACTTTCTTAATAGCACTAATAATGTCTTGTGTTGGATAATCAAATAACAAGCCTGTTGCATATGACTCATACATTGGGTAACCGCTCCAGGGACCTTTTCCTGAACCATACCATTTCAGAAGCTCTAGAATGCGAGTACTCTTGTCAGGAGAATCATTATTCAGGGCAATACGGAAAGGTTTGAGAACATTGTTACGCTGTTCACTTACTCTATGATTAGGGTCATAGAAAGGATGTGGGCTGGGATTAAAATCTTCACTAGGTGGTGGGTTTGAATTTTTATCTGTCCAGAGCGGGAGAATTGACTTAGGCATAGCCGCTAACCAACGAGCATAAGAATCTTCATCATCTTGTATGCGTTTCTTTTCGGCTGCTTTATATTCTGGGCTATAAATATATGAAAGTGGTATATGCGCAGCAGTAAGCATCCCGTTAAGAACATCCGGTGAACCTGTTATCCCAACTCCCGAAATATATTTTCCATCTATATATACCTCCATTTGTTCACACATGTAACACAACAAATAATCATACACATGTCCATTTGATTTTAATCGAATAGCATGGTGAGGCTCAAAACACAAATTCCCCGACCGATCCCAATTAGAAATAGCATCTTGAAATGCTGTCGTAGCTTTTTTTGCCTCTAGATTCTGTAATTCAATCTTGCCAAGAATTTTAAATCGATAAAGTTTCTCTGGAGAAATATCATGTGGTGACGTTGAATCTAAAGAATATAGAGTAATATGGGTTGCATTTGCAAGCGCTTCAATTACATTATCCGGGAGCTTATGCGCTGGGAGCTTGGCTAGACATGGTTCTGATTTAACAAACAAAAACATTGGGACTAAAAGAAAGATTAAAGCGCAATATTTAGCAAATTTTATAAAGCTCATCGTTCTTGTCTCCTATGGAAAATGTGTTTGATTTTAATTATACTCCCCTCCTTTTATCTTGCCCATAAATATCAAAAAAGATTCCTTATGACAGGAGTGATGTACCTGGTTAACTCATCAGCTTGTCAGTGCCTTTATAA
>Ga0302319_10018111_pt1 | contig 12868 bp, 9 predicted proteins | sample Bog_T0_2_FD_203319 | JGI IMG/M metagenome (GOLD analysis project Ga0302319, IMG submission 203319) | Peat permafrost microbial communities from Stordalen Mire near Abisko, Sweden - Bog_T0_2 | ecosystem: Environmental > Terrestrial > Soil > Wetlands > Peat | place: Sweden: Abisko, Stordalen Mire...
CCGTGCTCTCGATCGAACAATATCCCCTGTCCCTGCGATTGGGCAATGCCGTGCTTGCTTACGCGGGATATTTGCTGAAAATCCTGTGGCCGCTGGACCTCGCGGTGATTTATCCCCTGCCCAAGCAGCTATCGTGGCCGCTGGTAACGGCTGCCGGCGCCGGGTTGACGGGTGTTTCCTGGATCGCCTGGCGGATGCGCCGCACACGCCCTTATTGGCTGGCTGGCTGGCTTTGGTATCTTGGAACCCTGGTGCCTGTGATTGGACTGGTGCAGGTCGGAAAACAGGCCATGGCCGATCGTTATGGTTACTTTCCGTGCATTGGCATTTTTCTGGCCGCGGTTCTTGCCGGCAAAGAGCTGGCCACGCGCTTTAAGGTCAAGTGGCAGCCACTGCTGGCCGGCGCGGGCCTGATCCTCGCAGTCAATGTATGGTTCACCGCACGGCAATTGAATTATTGGCGCGACGACATATCGCTCTTCAGCCATGCGGTGGCGGTGACGGGGGATAACCCGGGCGCCCAAATCAATCTCGGCCTGGCGCTGGAACAAGCAGGCCGGCGGGATTCGGCCCTGGTTCATTATCGGGAGGCGCTACGCATGGCGCCGGACAGTGTGGAGGCGCAAAATAACCTGGCCAATATTTTGAATGACGAGGGTCAGACCCGCGAGGCGCTCGACCATTATCAAGCGGCCTTGCGACTCGACCAAACAGTGCCGCTCACCCATTGCAATCTCGGCACGTTGCTGGTCAAGCTGGGGCGCTTCGACGAGGCCATGCAGCATTACCAAGCAGCGCAGCGCCTCCAACCGGAGGATCCGCATGTCCATTACCTCATGGGCAAGGCATGGTTGCGACAGGGTCGCACCAGCGAAGCCATCGGCCAGTTCCGCCAGGCTTTGCGGCTGGATGGTAACGATTTCCAGTCACTGACGTTTCTGGCGCGGATTCTGGCCGCCGATGAAAACCCGGCGAATCGCGACGGCAACGCCGCCGTGGAGCTGGCGGACCGGGCGAACAATCTGACGGGCGGAACGCAGCCGTTCATCCTCGACGTGCTGGCCATGGCCTATGCCGAGTCCGGACGTACGAACGAAGCACAACGGGTTGAACTAAAAGCCCAGGAACTTGCCGACGCTGGCGAAACGCCCGCCCTGGCCGCCGATATCCGGCGGCACTTGCAATTGTTTCAAGCCGGTCAGTCGTGTCATGAGGTGTTTACCAACCTGTCGCCCGCGGAATAGAAATGGCACAAGCTGCGGAGCTTGGAGGGTGCAATGGAGAAGGGCACAAAAAAAGACACCCTTGCGGGTGTCTTTGGGATCAAAACAGTTGCAGAATCAAATCACCAAGGGAAGTTCCAAGTCTGAGTACCAACGGTGTTCGTGCTGCTTGCCATAAGGTTATGAAAGCCCGAAACAGTCACGGATTGCACGCTACCATCTGACATCTGGGAATTGCCGGTTTTTTGATGCATTTCACTCTGGCTCCACGCAAACGCAGTGGCGCTACCACTGCTATCAGCGGTGACCCACGACGGAACATTGGCGGTGGCGCCGACGGTACCGCTGCCAATGGTCATTGCATAAGCATGAGCCGGGGTTGGCGAAGTGGCCTGTGAGGCAGCAATGAACGCGTAAGTAGTCGGGGCATTATTCAACGTATTTTGATTTCCAATGTTTTCATCACCGCCCATGATCATCTGGGGATCATTCTCCGTGGCGTCGCCGTTAATAAAATAGCTGAATGATCCAGCTGCGACATCCGTTGTGGGAGGATATGGGGCATTGGCGGCGGCGCCGTAGACGGTGGGATTGAAATTGGTGGGAATTGCCGTGTGATAGGTATCCGAAGGACAATAACAAACTTTGGGTGTGCTAAGTTCATTGGACATGGTCATGAACACCATGGCGGGATTCAATTTGACGGGCGGGTTGGCAGCTGTGGTGCCGGAATAAACCCACTCCTTGGCGCCGCCCGAGACGGAAGACACCGCCATGGGATACAGGTTGTTATTATCGCCTTCCCAGACGCGATAGGCCAGACCGACCTGTTTAAGATTGTTGACGCAGGCGATCTTGTTGGCCTTCTTCTTGGCCGCCGCGAGCGCAGGGAGAAGCATGGCCGCCAGAATCGCGATGATCGCAATGACGACGAGCAGTTCAATGAGCGTAAACGCTTTCTTGTTTTGTTTCATAGGACTTCGATTCAATTTTAGTGTTGTTCGTTGATCCGGGGACAGGCGGCGTAGCATATTTAGATCGTCGCGGCTGTCAAACGGATATTTCTAAAATGTTATTTAGCAATGCCAATGCCAACCCCCAAGAGAGTTGAAATCAGCGAAAACCCCAATGAAAGCTCCCGCCAATTTCCGCGCAATTCCCAATAAATCGTCGCATGCGTGAAATTTTCACGCATTATGCGTGAATTTCACGCATCGGCGGGAAGTTTATCCTTAATTTGAATCTAATCGTGATCGAAAATTCCCAACGCGCTGGCACGCTTTCCGCCTTCCTGCTTTACCCCGCAACCAATTTGATTTCCGCGTCGGTTAACTTGTGCGATTGGCCCGGTGGCAGGGTGCCGAGCCAAAAGCGGCCGATGCGCACCCGCAATAAGCGCAGCGTGGGATGGCCCACGGCTGCTGTCATCCGCCGCACCTGCCGGTTTTTGCCTTCGACCAGTTCCAACCCGATCCAGCAGTCCGGCACGCTCTTGCGATACCGGATCGGTGGTATACGTGGAAAAATTCTCGGCGGCCCGGCGTCCGGGGAGAGCTTTCCCCCATACAGAGCCGTGTCGACCAGTGCGGCTGTCGTTACGGTTATCGGTTTGGGTTCCAGCAGCCACGCCCGACAGGGCAACGTCTTCCAGCCTTGAATCAGGATGCCACGCTGTAACTGTTCGAGGGACTCCGGCGCGGGAATTTTTTCCACCTGCGCCCAATACTCGCGCTCGTGCGCGTGGCGCGGATGGAGCAGTGTTTCATTCCATCGTGCCTCGTCGCTCAGGAGCAGCAAGCCTTCGGAATCCGCGTCGAGCCGGCCGATGGGATAGATGTTTTTGGGGAAGCCAAACTCAGAAAGCGTGCGATTAGGCGAGCCATCGCCGGTGAATTGCGACAGCACCCCGAACGGTTTGTGAAACGCGATGAGCATGGGGAAAGATTAGCCGTCCATAGGTGGATCGAAAACCTTGAAGTGCGGTCGCGGGCTCAGGAGTGCTCTGGCGGGATGGTGGTAGCAAGGATTTGAGGTGGTGGGGAAGGGGGCCACTCACAGCCGTGTTTTTTTCCCAAAACCCAGCAATTCCTGGCCAATCACACCGGTGATCAGTTTCAGTTAATGCGGTGCGGCAGTGTGAAGTCACTTGATGAACATCCGCTGCCTTGCGATCCACCTTCGTGCAGTGAAAATCTCCGCAAAAATGGTTGCCACCCGGGCATCATCCCGGTATGGTTTTCCGCCTGTTCCGGAGACCCTTGAATCCGGAGGCGGGCGTCTTGTTGAGTTGCGCGGTTAGCTCAGTGGTAGAGCATTACCTTGACACGGTAGGGGTCAGAGGTTCGAAACCTCTACCGCGCACCATTCTTAAAAATCGAGCCTATGCCATTGGGCAGCGAAATCCGATTTCCCGACCCGGAGTCAGCGAGCGCCGAGGGGATGGTGGCCGTGGGCGGTGACTTAACGGTGGAGCGACTTTTGGCAGCTTACGGGCGGGGCATTTTTCCGTGGACGTTCAACCCAATCACCTGGTGGTCACCGGATCCTCGTGGAATCATCGAGCTCGACAATTTTCATATTTCGGAAAGCCTGGCCAAGGCGATCCGAAGGCAGGCCTTGGAGGTCACCATGAACACGGCTTTTCAGCAGGTGGTGCAAGCCTGCGCCGCACCCGGCCCGAAGCGGCGAAGCACGTGGATCACCAAAGAATTCATCGAAGCCTATACCGGGTTGCACGCGCAGGGCCACGCACATAGCGTTGAATGCTGGAAGAATGGGCAGCTGGTGGGGGGCGTCTATGGGGTCGCGATTGGCGGTTTGTTTGCGGGCGAATCCATGTTTCATTTCGTTGACAATGCCTCCAAAATCGCACTTCACCATTTGGTGCAACATTTGCGGCAGCGCCAGTTCCAGCTGTTTGACATTCAGATGGTGACAGCCGCCACACAGCCGCTGGGAGCCAGGGCCATTTCGCGCCATGAATATTTGCAACGCCTGGCGACGGCAGTGGCACGGGACTGCGTGTTTTAGCTTTCCGGAGAAGAATTGACTCCGGGTACGCCGCGTTGACTTCGCCTGCGCTTCGCCGCCGCGAAAACCGGTGAAAAGCCCTTAAAACCGGCTTGATTTGCGCGTTGAAGCTGCGTGAACGCCGTGCTCCCATATTGGGGCGGAACGTCGCTCAAATTTGCCGCGTCAGCTAGCCAGGTGGCCCACAATCAGGCGGCTGCATCGAAAGGAAAGCCGAAGTGGTTGGGAATATTGGTGAAGCACCGGAGTTCCAGTTCCAAGTCGTGCTTGCCCCTGACCCGGCCCAGGTCGATGAATTTGACCTGCCCCGCGCGCGACGGCAGCCGGTCAAAAAAATCAATAATCGGCCTGGCTTGCGAATCCAGTGCCTTGCTGAAAAAGGCGACGCCGGTGGGTACTTCGCCGCCGAGTTTTTTCTCCAGCGCCGGGGGTCCATACTGGAGGATTCGCGCGGCTTCGTTCAAGCCGGTTCCATAGGCATTCCGGCTGCCGGCGGAATCAATGATGAAGTCGACATCGCCGACATGACAGGCGAGCTGGATACCCAAAACATTCAGGTGCTGCTTGCCCCGCATCTTCAGCAAGCCCTTTTGGTGGCAGTAAAAACTGGACTGGATGGAGAACACCGATTGCAGGAGGCGGTCACTGCTGGCCGGTTTGAAAATAATAAAACAACCATCGCCGGTGGGTACGATCTGGTCGATGCTGGGCCCGCGCGAAAAGAGATCGCTGGAAAACTTGGCCAGTTGCAGCCCCTCGTACAAGATGGTTAGGATGCCGCTCTGTCCCCGGGTGTCGAATTTGGAGTAACCCGCAACATCGACCAGCACAATTCCTCGTTGGGAGGGACGGAAAAGTTTTTGTTGAATCTCGGGCGCCGCCAGGAACGAAGTGAGTTCAGGCGATGAAACGAAGCGCAGTTCATCGGCGAGCACTGACGGTTCGTGGCCAAGACACAGGCCGCGGACGACGGTTACCACTGTGTAATCACCATCCTGGTGGATGGCTAGCAGTTTATGCCAGGTTTTGGCGTCCCGCCGTGCTTTTTCGAGGCTGGTTTGGGCTGTCCGCATGTGACTGGTGGCCGGTGGCCCGGACGACTGGCAGGCGCGCGCGGCGCAGTTGTGCGGCGCGGAGTTTCTGGACGGCTTTCTGATCAGCCATCGGCCTGTCAACCTTCACTGTAACCCGGGAAACGCCCGCGTCAAGATGGGCTCGCCTGGGAGATTTGAGGCCTGGGGAATCGGGATCCAATCCGGGGTTTACGATGAGGAAAAGCGCCGGCATTTTTCCCGCGGGGGCGAGCGATTTTTATTGCCAGTGTTGCGGTTTGCTTTTAGTGTCGGTAAAAGTCTGAACCCGGGAAAAAATTATGTATTTCGGCGTTGATTACTACCCAGAGCATTGGGTCTTTCCTTACGGCGCCACCGCCGAAAATCCCGAGGCACAATGGGTGCAGGACGCGCTGCTGATGGGGGCGGCCGGGATCAATGTGGTCCGGATCGGGGAATTTTGCTGGGGCCTGTGCGAAAAGGAGGACGGCAAATTCGATTTTGACTGGCTGAAGCGGTTGATGGACTTGCTGGGGCAGCAAGGCATTCAGGTGGTGCTGTGCACGCCGACCGCTGCGCCGCCCATCTGGCTGAGCCAGGCGCATCCGGAAATCCTGCCGTTGGATGAGCGCGGGCTGGTGAAGCACGAGGGCACGCGCCGTGCCGCGTGCCTAAATAGTGACGTATTCTGGACCTATTCCAAGCGCATTGTGGAGCAATTGGCGCAGGCCGTGGGCAACCATCCCCAATTGATCGCGTGGCAAATCGACAACGGCTTGGGCGGCAATTTTACGGAGGCGGCTTTCAACGAGGACACCCGCCGCGACTGGCACGGCTGGCTGGAAGCCAAATACGAGACCGTCGAGCGTTTGAACGACCAACTGGGGCTCCGACATTGGGGACAGATCGTTTCGTCCTGGAAACAGGTGCCGATGCCGATGGCTGCCCCGGCGGTGCACAACCCCGCCTTGGTGCTGGATTGGAACCGTTTTTGCAGCGATACCATCGTGCAGTTTGTGGCGATGCAGGCGGAAATTCTCCGGAAGCACACGCCCAACCGGCCGGTGACGACGAACCTGAGGGCGCTCCGCCACCGGTTCGACCATTTTGACCTCGCGGGCGTGCTGGATTTTGTTTCCATCGAGAGCACAGCGGCGATCAGGGCGAAACCAGCGGAGATCGCCTGCGAGATTGACATCCTGCGCTCGCTGAAGAAGGAGGACATCAAGACGCCGGACGGGGACCCGGGATTCTGGGTGATGGAGCAAAAGGCGGGGAACGTCAACTGGCAGGAGGTGAACTCCCTGGTGCGCCCCGGGGTGCTGCGCATGTTCACCTACCAACTGGTTTCGCGCGGTGCGGTGGCGGTCTTGTTTTTCCGCTGGCGCCAGCCGCGGTTCGGTTCGGAGAAATTTCACGGGGCCGTGCTGCCGCATAACATAGAAGGAAGCCGGCGCATCTTCAACGAGGTTTCACAGATTGGGGAGGAGCTGAGAATCCTGGCCCCGGCCCTGCGGGGCACGCGGGTCGCGGCCGAAGCCTGCATCATTTACACGCATGACAACGATTGGACGCTGCAGCAGCCGAACCCGCCGAACAAGTATTTCAACCTTCGGGAGCACATTCAGCTGATCTACAATGCGCTGCATGACCGCAACATCCTGGTGGATTTTGCCCGGCCCACGGAAGATTTGGGGCGGTATAAAATCGTGTTTGTGCCGTCGCTGCACCTCTATTCCGCCGGCGACGCGGACCGCCTGAAACTGTATGTGCAAAACGGCGGCACGCTGGTGGCCACGTTCAACACGGGCCTCGTGGATGAACACAGCATTGCGCCCGATACCGGGGTGCCGCATGACTTGACTGATCTGTTCGGCCTGGAAGTCCTTGAGTTTGACATGCTGCCGCCAAGCGAGGAAAATCATTTGACCTTCAAAGGCGCGTTCCCGACCAGCCATCTACACCCGGCGCGGCTGTGGTGCGATCTGATCGAGCCCAAGGGCTGCCAGGTGCTGGCGACCTATTCCAAGGATTTTTATGCCGGTCGGCCGGCCATCACGCTGAATACTTTCGGCCTGGGCAAGGCAATCTACATCGGCACCCAAAGCCACCAGCATTTTTATCATGACCTCATTGCGTGGCTGCGGAATCTGGGCGGGCTGCATCCGCTGCTGAAAGTGCCGGAAAACATCGAGGTTTCCATGCGTGAACGGGACGGCTCCCGCATCTATTTCCTGCTAAACCACCAGAACTCGCCCGTCCGCGTGCAATTCTACAAGCCGATGCACGATTTTCTCACCGGCAACAACATTGTGGGCAACTACGACATCGCCCCGCATGGCGTGCTGGTGATCGACGAACATTCCGAGGCGAAGGAGTAGCGGGGCGCAACGGGACAAATATTTTGCTTGGAAATAATTTGAATCCGCGTACAACTGGGCGCGTTCTTTGAAACCGGCGGAGGCAGCTCCGTCGCCAATAGCGATCAAATGTCAGGGAACCCGGTGCGAATCCGGGACGGTTGCGCCACTGTTACGGCTACAACTCCCAATGCCACTGCCAATCGGGCGGGAAGGCGGGAAGAGGCACGATGCCGAAGTCAGGATACCGGTTTGATTGCGCTCGTCAGCCCCGAACGTCTCGGGGCGCTTCTCCGCAAAGAGAAGGATGAGGCCAGTCCGCCAAATTGTCTTTTGGCGGGACTCGTCGAATGCCTTCATTCTCCGTTTTGTGGATTGAGGGTTTTTCTCGCGGTTGATTCCGATCGCTCCAACTCCTTCCTTCCATCCTGGTCTCTCAACTGAAACCCGTCCGCCCATGTATTGTCGGCGCGGACAGAAAGTGAAAGATCAGCACATGAAAGCAGTTCGTTTCGCGCTGGCGTTTGCCAGTGCCTTATTCCTGTCCCTGTCCTTATTCGTATCCCGTGTCCAAGCCCTTGCTTTGGACGACATCCCGCTCTGGACCGGCTCCGGCACCAACCGCGCCGCGCTCGTCATCGAATGGAATTCACCGGAACTTTTTAACAACTCCTCCGTCGCCGTGCCGGCGGCAAACAAGACCATGGTGTGGGGCTATCATTTCAATGGCCCGGCCACGGCAACCCAGATGTTGCAGGCGGTGCTGGCGGCGGATCCCAGGCTCTATGTGGTGGCCGATTCAACCTACGGCACCTTCGTCGAAGGCATCGGGTACAATCTGGACGGCAATGGCCTCATCGGGGTCAGCGATGGAACGGCCACCAATGTATTCACCAACGGCTTTCTGACCAGCGCCACCGTGGATCCGGACGCCGCTGGCCCGCTCAACCAAGGTGATTTATTTTGGAGCGGTTACTTCGGCCCCAATTGGCAGGTATGGACGGAATTGGGCGACGTCGGCAGCTTTCCCACTTCGCCCGACCGGGGAAGCAGCCGCTATTGGAACTCGCTCACGGGTATTCAGGGCCAATGGGAATATGCCAATGACGGCCTCGATGAATTAGCGCTGACCAATGGTTCGTGGATCGGTTTTTCCGTGGCGGCGGCCGGCTACGATGGCAACCCCAACGATCCGGCTTACGTGGTTTTCAACAACCATGAACAGGCGCCGCCAACGCCCGACGATACCTATGTCGCGTACGTGGGTAATACCAACGATTTCGCCGTGCAAGTGATCAGCAGCAGCAGTCTCGCCGTCTTCAGTCCCTACAACGATCCGACAGCGGTGTTGAACGCTCCAACTCGGCAATTTTTCGATCCCTACGATGGCGATGTCACCGACCGGGTTTCCATCATTGATCCCCCTTATGACCTAACCCCGGAAGGTGGTGCGGTGGTCACGGAAATCACCAGCGGCGGACAAATCACCGTCCAGCTCGGCCGCAAAATTTATGATGCCCCGGATAATCCGTATGGCGTGGACCTGATCGTTTACGGCAGCTCTTTTTTCACCGGCGTGACGGGCACGGCGGGAACCATCAGTGACAGCACGGATTTGAATGTGGCCACCCTGACCAGCAGCGCCATTTTCGGCCATGCCACCGTGGCTTCGGTCAGCCAGGATGGCACCAACTGGTACGCGTTTCCCGCGACGCCGGATTTGTTTCCGGACAACGCCTATCGCTGGGATGATGCCAACGATGCCTGGACGGATGAGGCAATGAATCCGACCAAGCCACTCAATCCATACCTGTACACGAATGCTTATGCCGGCCAAACGGTTGCCGGCGCGCTGGACCAGTTCGCCGGCGCGGCGGGTGGCACGGGCTACGCGTTGAAAGCCTCGGGATTGCCTTGGATCCAATATGTTCAAATCCAGCCCGGCGCCGGCGCGTACACCGTGATTGACGCGATTGCGGCGGTGAATCCGGCGATGGTGGGCGATGCCTTAACCATTGCCCCGGACAATCTGGCTGCGGGCATCACCCGGCTCGCGTTTCAAAATCCGGCGGACGCCAGCCAGAACCAAATTGCCATCAATTTTGCATCGCTTAGCGGCGTGGCCAGGGTGGTCACCATCAGCTTGAATGAATTTTCGGCCTTCGCTCCCTTGACCGGCAAAGTGTCCAGCGCTTATCAAATCCAGACCCGGCCGGTCGCCGGAACCAATGCGGTGACGTTTCGGGCGGACCTTGACCTGCGCGTCGGCAATGCCTACGCTGGTGATGGAATCGACCTGCGTTTGTATCAGTGGACCTGTACCAACTGGACATCCCTGCCGTTCGGTTATAATGCCACAAACCATGAGGTGTTTATTTCGGGCCTGACGAATTTCTCGGCGTTCGTGGTTTCGCAGATCGTGCCGCCAGGCTTGAGCATTCAGCCGCTGACCAACGGCTTCGCCTTCCAATTTGTACCCATTCCCAATGGGTTGAACATTTTGGAACGTTCGACGAACCTGGCCACCTGGACGCCCGTGGCGACTAACACCCCGGGCAGCGCGGCGCCGATTCTTTTGCAGGACACCAATACGCCGGTGGGCAGGGCGTTTTACCGGTTGCGCCTGGACATTCCGTGACATGAGCCCGGATAATCAATTGCGCCAACCGAATGGCACGCGCGCGGCGGGCGCGCGGGCTTCGCGGAGTCGCGGTTTCACCTTGATCGAGCTGCTGGTGGTGGTGGCCGTCATTTCGATTCTTGCGGCCATGCTGCTGCCGGTGCTGGCCGGGGCGAAGGCGCGCGCCCGCCGCAGCCAATGTGCCAGCAACCTGCGGCAGATGGGAGTGGCGGCGCAAATCTACAGTGGAGACAACGCGGACCTTTTCCCGTTCGCGTATTATTTTGACGTCGCCGATGCCCGGCTTTACTGCTGGGATTTCACGACGGATGAAAGCACGGGCCGGGTGGCGCCTGGCGTACTCTGGCAGGGGCAGACGAACCCGCAAATCCAGCAATGCCCGTCCTTCAGCGGCAGTGCGAACTGGAGCGGGGATCCTTATACCGGATACAATTACAACACCAGCTATATCGGCCATGGCCAGGGGGAAAGCCAGAATGATCCGACCGGCCAGGCGGCTCCCTTGCCGGCCCGGACCGCCGCCATCCACCAACCGGCAACCACCGCCATGTTTGGCGACGGGCAATTTTCGGGCGGGGCGGACAAATTCATGCGCGCGCCCTTTCCCAACCCGGGCGACGCGAATTTTTCCGGCGGCCGTTATGCCGGCACCCAGGGCTTCCGCCACGAAGGCCGCAGCAACGCCGCGTTTTGCGACAGCCATGTGGAAGCCATGTCCACCAGCTGCACGAACAACGCAGACGGTGCGGCCATGGTCGCGCCCGGCACTGGTTTTCTCTCCAACGATAATTCCCTTTACGGCGGGAACCAGAATTAATTTATGACGCCCAACCACTTGAGTTCCTCGCAGTTTTTCAATCCGGCGCAATGCCCATTGTGCAGCGCCCCGAACCAGTGCCTGCTCGGTTCGGCGGTCGCCTTCAAAGGCCGGTGCTGGTGCGCGCAGGAGGAAATCCCGGACGAACTGCTCGCGCGGGTGCCGGAGAACTTCCGCAACCGCGCCTGTGTGTGCCGCGCCTGTGTGGAGAAATACCGCCGGGAAAAGGAACTCTCCCCGGCGCGTCCGCCCCAAGCCGCACGGCACGCCCCGGAGCCGGCCGGGGATGGACCATTGGGCAACAAGCCTTAAGCAAATAATGGGAACTCCAGTGAAACTATTTGGACCGGAAACGAAGCGCCTCCGGGCTTAGATATACACCCTCCACGCGCCGCCAACCGGGCGGGGCGGTGTGACCCCGCAACCTGCCGGCGAACCAGCCTCCGATGCACATGGCATTCCGGAGATAGCGAAAGCGCAGGCAAGCCAGCCGGCGCCTGGAAAACAACAGCAACAATGGAAAGACCGTGACGGCAAAATGGACCCAATAGCTCCTGGCATAAAGTCTGGATTCGCCCGATCCAAAGCCATACCTATACAACATCTTGAGGTATTGCGCCTCGTTTCCCCGGCCGGCCCAGCGGACGATGGCCCGGGGATTATAGCCAAAAACTTTCCCGATCTTGTGCAGTTGAAAATTGAACAGGGCGTCTTCGGAGGTCAGCGTCAGCCATTCGGGATAACCACCCACGTCCGACCAGGCCTGGCGGCGATAGGCAATATTGCGGGAGGAACCGAAGGGCGTCCCTGGCAGCGGATCCCGGTCGGGCGGCTCAAATGAGTTCATCAGTTTTTGGAATTCATTTTCCACCGAAACAATTGACTTGCCGCCCACAATATCCAGTCGCTGGTCCTCGATGAGCCGGCGCGTAATCTCCCCAAACCAATCGGGTTCCGGAAAGCTGCCGGCGTCATTGGAAGCGATAATTTCCGCGTCGGTCAAACGGATGGCACGGTTGCGCCCGGCGGCGATGTTGCAGCGTCGCTGCTCCAGCGTGATCGGCACGGGACATGGTTTGGCCAGCCTTTGCAGCTGTTCCCAGGTTCCGTCATTTGAGCCCCCGTCCACCAGCACTATTTCATCAGGCATGACCGTCTGCCGCATCAGGCAATCCCACCAGCGCGAAACATTGTCAGCTTCATTATAAAGCGTGGCGATGAGGGCGCGTTTCGATTTCATATCCGGCTGGTGCGATCCAGATGAGGCAAGCATCAGCTTTTAAAAAGCCGCTTTAAGATTTTCCGCGCCAAAACGCGGGGTGTTTTGAACAATTGAAAGAGCCGGTAATCACGGCGTGTGAAGGGATACTTCCGCATAAACCTTGGGAGTACCTGCATTCGGGCATCCTGAAGCTGGATATCAAAAAGCCAGGGAAGCTTCTTGCAGCCACCCAGAACAATGCTGCCATCATAGCCGGAAAAAATGTACGTCACGCAATCCCGCCGGGTCCACAAGGCCGGCACGCTATTATCCTGGATGCCAAAAAGATGAAAATCCGTACGGCGCACAAAAAGCGCATTGACTCCGATCACGCAGACCAGTTCATAATCTTTTGATTTTCCGAGGTCCACCAAAGCCGCCAGGCTGTTGCCGAAATTAATTCCGGGATCAGCCGGCTGCACGTGCTTTATTTCGGGCGGAATGGTGGGATTGAATTCGATCATCAGGAGTTTGGGCCTATATT
>Ga0302319_10018112_pt1 | contig 12868 bp, 10 predicted proteins | sample Bog_T0_2_FD_203319 | JGI IMG/M metagenome (GOLD analysis project Ga0302319, IMG submission 203319) | Peat permafrost microbial communities from Stordalen Mire near Abisko, Sweden - Bog_T0_2 | ecosystem: Environmental > Terrestrial > Soil > Wetlands > Peat | place: Sweden: Abisko, Stordalen Mire...
TGGATATGCGCTCGGGCGGACCAAGGACCCATGGACCTCTCCGCCCAGTTGCGGGGGATAAGCGAGTTCATGATGGACCTTGCCACCGGGGAGGAAGAGGGGCTGGTCCACGCCCTGCTCGACTACTCGAGGCGAGTCGCCACCCGTTACGCCTACGCCCTTATCGAGTGTGGTGGCCACTCGACCTCGATCGGCGAGCCCATAGCCGGCCCCGCCATGATCTCTCCCCGCCACTACCGCCGTTACGCCTGGCCGCAGGAACGCCGCATGGTGGCCGAGCTCAAAGCACAGGGCATCATCTTGCACGTGCACATCTGCGGCAATACCGCTGCTATCACTGACGACTTCGTCGCCACGGGGTCCCAGGTGCTCGAGATCGACCACAAGACCGACTCCGCGACACTGAAGGCTGCGGCGCGCGACAAGACCTGTCTACTCGGCAACCTAGACACCGGACTGCTCGCCTTCGGTTCGCCTGGCGAGGTAGAAGACGCCTGTCACGAGCTCATCGACATCTGCAAGCCGGGCGGTGGCTTCATCCTCGGCCCGGGCTGCGCCCTCGCTCCGAGCACCCCGGCGGAGAACATCCACGCTCTAGTCGAGTCAGCGAAGAAATACGGCACCTACAAGAGCACCTGAGGCCCCGCCGGGACCGTTCAGTTCTTGGCCAGCACGTCTCCGAGCATCCCGGCGGGGTCGTCGATCATCCGTCTCACCGTCAAGGCTGCCGCCCCTTTGACAGAGGCTTCGGCGCCGACCGACGACACCACGACCTCGGTCGAGGACCAGGAGTGGTTCACGACCCGGTCGCGTAGCTCGGCGGTCACGGGCTCGATGAGCCATGGGGCGAGCTTGGCGTAGAGGCCACCGAGGACGACGCTCGGCAGGTCCAAGACGTTGAGGAAAGCGGCGAGGGCGACGCCGAGAGCGCTCCCTGCTCTTTGGAGCACGCCGAGAGTGACCGGATCGCCCTTAAGCGCCCTGTCGACGAGGGCGTCCGCCGCCTGGGACCGGTTGACGGTGTCGTTTCGCCAAAGCCCTGCTGCCCGCAGTAGCGCCTCTTGGCCCGCCACGCTCTCGAGACAGCCGCGGCTGCCACAACTGCAAGGGAGGCCCTCGGGGTCGACAGTGACGTGACCGAGCTCGCCTCCAAGGCCCCGGACCCCGCGGAACAGCTCGCCTCCGATGACGATCCCAGCCCCGACGCCGATGTCGCCCGAGACGAAGACGAAGTCCGCCACCTCATCTCGGCCTCCGAACCAGTACTCGGCGAGGGCGGCCAGGTTGGCCTCATTGTCACAATGCACAAAGGCCAGGGGCCGGGCAATCATTTTTGAGAGGACCTCAGCGGCGGCAACGCCCTCGAAGTCGCGAAGGTTCGGGGCCCGGTGGAGCACGCCGTCGAAGTCGACCAGGCCGGGCACTGCGACGCCCAGCCCGGAGACCGACAGACCAGCGCCTTCGGCCTTGTCCCAAAGACGAGAGGCCATAAGGGCCGCCTGGGTCAAAACCGCCTCGGGCGAAACGAGCCGGTTGTCGTTGTCACTCGTCATCCGCCAGCGCATGGCACCGGTGAGGTCCACCACACAGACAGAGACGTAGTCGACGTTGATCTCGACGCCGAGCCCGGCGGGCCCAACGGGGTTCAAGGCTAAGGGACTGCCCGGCCGCCCGATGAGACCGCGCTCGGGGTCGCGCTCTGTCACAAGGCGCGCCTCCATCAAGGTGTCGACGAGTGTCGAGACGGTCGCCTTCGTGAGCCCCGTGCGCGCGGCAAGCTGGGCTCTCGTCAGGTTCTCCGAAGCGGCGATCTGGCGGAGCAAAAGAGCAAGGTTGCGCTGTTTGAGCAGCTGTTGGCGGGCAGGGGCGCTAAAGAGCGTCCTTGCCGTCGCGTTTGGCACCGGGGCGAACTCGAAGGTGCGCCTAGCCACGGGGGCTAACTCTGGGCTCGACGCGCACCTGAGATGTATTCGTCGCGGACCTCGGCGTAACGGGCCCGCACGGCCGGCACGGGCTCGGCCTCGAAGAGCTGCGAGCCCTCCCAGATCCAAGCCGTCGGCTTTTTCCCACCATCAAGAGCCCAGTGCGCCTGGAACGCCGCGCCATCGGCGACGTACTCGGCCGGGGGCGGTACCTGTACCGGGCGACCGAAGACTGTCGGGGCGATGGCGCGCAAGGCCTCGGACCGGCTGCCGCCCCCGATGAGGTGCACCCGCTCAACCTCGACCCCGCGTGCTTCGATGGCGTCGATGGCATCGGCCAGGCCACACAACACCCCTTCGACGGCGGCTCTGGCGAGGTGCACCGGAGTCGAGGTCTTGTGGCGCAGGCCATGGAGCTCGCCTGTGGCATCGGGCAGGTTCGGGGTTCGCTCGCCTTCGAGATAAGGGAGCAGGACCAATCCGTCCGCGCCCGCCGGGGCCGACATGGCGAGCTCGGAGAGCCTCTGCTGATCGACGCCGAGGATGCGCGCCGCAGCTTCGAGCACGCGGGCGGCATTGATCGTGCACACCAAGGGCAGAAAGTGCCCGGTCGCATCCGCGAAGCCAGCCACCGTCCCGGTGCTGTCCGGCGACAAGGTCTCGCAACTGGCGAATACCGCACCGGACGTGCCGACCGAGACGACCACGTCGCCCGAGCTCGGGGCGAGGACGAGGCCCGCCGAGGCATTGTCTCCGGCACCGGGCCCGAAAACGATATTCCCGAGCCGCCCCGGGCTCTCGGAAGGACCGAGCACCCGAGGGACGACCAGCCGGCGCCCGAAGGCTCGCTCCAACAGATCGAAGCGGTACTCACCTGTGATGGTCGACCAGTAGCCAGTCCCGCTGGCATCGCTGCGGTCGGTGGTAAGCGAGGCGATCGAACGGCTCTTGTTGTCGGCGGAGTTGAGTAGTCGCCAGGTGAGCCAGTCGTGAGGGAGACAGACCGCCTCGGTCCTGCGGGCATTCTCCGGCTCGTGCTCGGCCAGCCAGCGCAGCTTGGTGATGGTGAACGAGGGAACCGGCAGGCTCCCGACGGCGTTAGCCCAGACCTCGGCACCGAGCTCTGAGACGAGGGCCTCGGTGGCGGGCCCAGAGCGGAGGTCGTTCCACAAAAGGGCGGGGCGCACGACGTTGCCATCCCCATCGAGACAGACCATGCCGTGCTGCTGGGCGCCGACCGACAAAGCAGCGACGTCATCGATGCCGCCTGCCTCCTCGATCGCTTTCTGCAGCGCTTCCCACCACCGCTCCGGGTCGACCTCGGTGGCGTCGGGATGCTGTGCCCAGCCCTTGCGGACGAGCTCGCCCGTGGCCGCATCGTGGATGACGACCTTGCACGATTGGGTGGACGAGTCCACTCCAGCTACGAGGGTCATGGCGTTAGCCGCCCGCCGTCGGTCATCTCAACCCGAGAGCGGCAAGACCCGCCTCGGGGGCACTCAGCGGGCGCCGAGCACATGCTCGATGGCGAGCTGGTCGAGATGGGCGAAGCCGTAACCGTGCACCGCCTTTGTCTTCACGTCGAACTCCTCGAAGGCGGAGCGGTCAGCTAGCAGGTCCGAGTAAGTCTCGGACTCGCCGAGGGTGGGAACCGAGAGCTCGGCGACCTGACTTGCCCGCAAGGCCTCCTGTACCTCAGGATCGGCCCTAAAGGACGCCGCCCGCTCCTTTAGGAGCAGGTAGGTGGCCATGTTGGAGGCCGCTGAGGTCCATACGCCGGCAGGGTCCTCGGTCCGGTAGGGCTTGTAGTCGAAATGGCGGGGGCCGTCGTAGGTGGGCCCTCCGGCAGGACTGCCATTTTCGAGCAGGTCCACGAGGAAGAACGCGCTCAACAAGTCGCCGTGACCGAAGACCAGGTCCTGGTCGAACTTGGCGCCGTGCTGGCCGTTCAAGTCGATGTGGAAGAGCTTGCCGTGCCATAGGGCCTGCGAGACGCTGTGCACGAAGTTCATTCCCGCCATCTGCTCGTGGCCGACCTCGGGGTTGAGCCCGACCATCTCGTGGCAATCAAGCGAGGCGATGAAGGCGAGGGCGCTGCCCACAGTCGGCAACAAGATGTCGCCTCGGGGCTCGTTCGGCTTGGGCTCGATGGCAAAGCGGATGCCGTAGTTGTGGTCGGTGACGTACTGGGCGAGCAGCTCGACGGCCTCGCGGTAGCGGTCGAGTGCAGACCTTATGTTTTTCGCGGCGTCTGTCTCGGAGCCTTCCCGACCGCCCCAGAAGACGAAGGTGCTCGCGCCAAGCTCGGCTGCGAGGTCAAGGTTGCGCATCACCTTGCGGAGCGCGTAGCGGCGCACGCTCCTGTCGTTGCTCGTGAAGCCCCCGTCTTTGAAGATCGGGTGGGAGAACAGGTTGGTCGTGATCATGGGCACGACCATGCCTGTCGTCTCGAGGGCGTCGCGCAGTCGCTTTATTCGCCGGGCGCGCTCCGCGTCGTCCGAGCCGAAGGGGATGAGGTCGTCGTCGTGGAAGGTAATACCGTAGGCGCCCAGCTCAGCGAGGCGCGAAACGGCTTCGACGGCATCCAGGGGATCCCTGGTGGCGTCTCCGAAGGTGTCGCGGGCTGTCCAGCCCACAGTCCAAAGCCCGAACGAGAAACGGTCTTCACGGGTCGGCGCCAGCATCGAGGACCTCCTAGGTACTTCGTTGATTACTTGAACTTAATCGGCCCTCGATGTGGCGTCAACAGGTGTTTGCTGAGGTAGTCGATCCTTGTTAGGCGAGATGCGGGCCGAGCAGGCTCAGGTCGGCCGGGCTCAGGCGGTCCGGGATGTTCCCCGCCTGGTGCCAGTAGGGGTAGCGCAGCGGGTCGGCGCTCACGGCGTCGAGGCGTGACATCTCGTCCTCGGTGAGAGTGAGCTCGGCCGAAGCCAGGTCGTCGGCGAGCTGCTCCTCGGTACGGGCACCGACGATCACCGAGGTCACCGCGGGTTTGGCGATGAGCCAGGCGAGAGCGATCTGGGCGGCAGAGACCCCGCGGGCGGTGCCGATCTCGACAAGCACCTCGATTGTGTCGTAGAGCTTCTCCTGGTCGTAGATGGGTGGCTCGTTCCAGTCACCGCTCAGGTGGCGGCTGCCCTCGGCTCCAAGGGCACCACTCCGGCGGTATTTGCCCGAGAGCAGCCCACCAGCGATCGGGCTCCACACCAAGATGCCGAGCCCCTGGTCGATCGAGACCGGGACGAGCTCGGTCTCAACGTCGCGGTTTTGCAGCGAGTAGTAGATCTGCTGGGAGGAAAACCGAGCTGTGCCCGTGCGCTCGGAGACGGCCAGGGCCTTCATGAGGTGCCAGGCCGAGTAGTTCGAGGCGCCGATGTAGCGCACCTTTCCCGATCGGATAAGCGAGTCGAGCGCGCCCAAGGTCTCCTCGAGCGGGGTCTGGCCGTCCCATCCGTGCACCTGGAGGAGGTCGATGTGGTCCGTCCGCAGCCGGCGCAGGCTCGCCTCGGCCGAGCGGAGGATGTGGTGGCGCGACAAGCCGGCATCGTTCGTCTCGTCGCTCATCGCGAAGCGCAGCTTGGTAGCTACGAGCACGGAGTCGCGCTCGGAGCCGAGCGCCTCGCCCAAGATTTCTTCCGACAAGCCGTAGGAGTAGACGTTGGCGGTGTCGATCAGGTTGACTCCCGCGTCGCGGGCGAGGCCGATCTGCTTGCGGGCCCCCGCCACGTCGATATGACCGACGGGGCTCGCCCAACCAGTTCCACCAAAGCCCATGGTGCCGAGCGTGACCGTCGAGACGCGCAACCCCGAATTCCCTAGCTGTCGGTATTCCATGTCACTCCTCGTAAAAGGCGAATGTGGATCTGTCGATCACATCGGAGGCTAATAGCTCAGATCACTGTTCGGAGCTTGTAAACAGTCGTCGCTTCGAAGTTCTCGCCGGGGCTTAGTCCGGTCGGGGGGAAGGCGGGGTTGTTGGGAGAGTCCGGGAAATGCTGGGGCTCGAGGGCAAAGCCGTCACTTTGCCTGTAGGCGCGCCCGCCCGTGCCCACGAGAGCCCCGTTCAAGAAGTTGCCGGAGTAGAGCTGGATCGCGGGCTCGGTCGTGAACATCTCAAGCTCCCGCCCACTCGACGGGTCGAAGGCGCGGGCCGCCAAGAAGAGCGAGGCCGGGCTCGTCTGGTTGAGGACCAAGTTGTGGTCAAAGCCCTGGCATCGCGCGAGCTGCTCGTTGTCAGATGCGCTAAAGCCCGGCCCGCCGCGAATGTGCTCGCCGATGGCCACCGGCGCCCTGAAGTCGAACGGCGTGTCGGCGACCGGCTCGATCGCCCCGGTCGGGATCAACGTCGCGTCGACGGGGGTGAAGCCGTCGGCGTCGATCTGGAGGATCTGGTCGTAGACCGCACCCGAGGATTCGCCTTTAAGGTTCCAGTACGTGTGGTTGGTGAGGTTGACCACAGTCTCCGTCGTCGTCGTGGCGGCAAAACAAAGGGTGAGGCGGTTCTCGTTGTCGAGGCTATAGGTAGCCTTTGTGTGAAGCGTGCCGGGAAAGCCCATCTCGCCGTCTTGGCTCACATGGCTCAGCTCGAGGGAAACGCTCCCGACCTCCGCCGAGGTCGCAGCCGCCCAGTTCACCTGGTCGAAACCTCTCGTCCCGCCATGGAGGGCATTGGGGCCGTTGTTCACCGGCACAGTGATCCTCTTACCAGCGATCGTGAGCTCGCCCCGGGCGATGCGGTTGGCGTACCGGCCAATGAGTGCTCCGAAGTAGACGCCTGCCCCGCGCGGGCGATCTGGGTAGGGAGCCGGGTTGTAAGACCGGTAGTCCCCTAGGCTTGGAAAGCCGAGGACGACGTTGGCCGGGCGACCGTCTCGGTCAGGCAACGAGATTGACTGGATGATCCCGCCGTAGTTGAAGATCTTGACGACCATCTGGTTGTCGTTGGCCAGGGTGTAAAGACGCACCCCGTCTACCTCGCAGGGCTCTGAAGTGATCGTTGGCTGCTCCATTGGCTGTCATCGTGCCATGTATTGAGCACCGCTCGCTGGATGCATTTGTTCCAAGTGGGCGGGTTTCGACCCCTCGAAAGGCTTTTTCGCGAACGAGCGCTGATCGCTATGCTCGCCTCGTAGGGGTCCAGGTCGGAGCCGAGAGATCCAGAGGTACCCAGGTGCGCGAGAGCAACGAAATGCCCGAATGCTGGTTTTTGACAGGCAGCCAGGCACTTTATGGCGAAGAGACGCTGCGACAGGTGGCCGAGCAGTCGGGCGAGATCGTCGCCGTGCTCAACAGCGGCCCCGAGATCGGCGTGCGCATCGTCTGGAAGCCTGTGCTGATCGGGGCCGAGGAGATCCGCCGTGCCTGCATCGATGCGAGCGCGGACGACAATTGCATCGGCGTCGTCGCCTGGATGCACACCTTCTCACCGGCAAAGGCGTGGATCGCCGGCCTTGACGTGTTACGCAAGCCCTTGTTGCACCTGCACACCCAGGTGAACGTGTCCCTGCCGTGGGACACGATCGACATGGACTTCATGAACCTGAACCAGGCCGCCCACGGCGACCGCGAGTTCGGCTACCTCGAGACACGGCTGGCCTTGCGGCGAAAGACCGTGGTCGGCCACGCCAGCGATCCGTCCGTCCGCCAGCGCATCGGCGCCTGGGCTCGAGCCGCCACCGGTTGGCGAGCGGCTCATCAGCTCAAGATGGCCCGCTTCGGCGACAACATGCGCGACGTGGCCGTTACCGAGGGCGACAAGGTCGAGGCACAGTTGCGGCTCGGGATCTCGGTTAACACCTATGGCGTGAACGACCTCGTCGAGGCCGTCGACGGTGCCGCCGCGGACAAAGTCGACGCCACCGTGGCCGAATACGAGGCCAGTTACTCGGTCGTGCCCGAGCTCGCTACCGGGGGGGACCGCCACGACGCTCTCCGTTACGCAGCCAGCATCGAGGTGGGCCTGCGGTCGTTCCTGGACAGGGGTGGGTTCAGTGCCTTCACGACGAATTTCGAGGACCTCGGCGGCCTGCGTCAGCTTCCCGGCATCGCCGTGCAGCGCCTCATGGCGGACGGCTATGGCTTTGGAGCCGAGGGCGACTGGAAGAGCGCTGCCCTCGTGCGCATCTTGAAGGTCATGGGAGCGGGCCAGCCGGGTGGGACGTCGTTCATGGAGGACTACACCTACCACTTCGGCCCCGGCGAGCCGAAGGTCCTCGGGGCCCACATGCTCGAAGTCTGCCCGAGCATCGCCGCCAGAAAGCCGAGCTGTGAGATCCACCCTCTCGGCATCGGGGGCCGTTCGGACCCGGTCCGGCTCGTCTTTGACGCCTCTCCGGGCGAGGGTTTCGTTGTCGGGCTGTTGGACCTCGGGGATCGATTCCGCCTCGTCGCCAACGAGATCGAGGTCGTCCCCCCCGACGCCCCTTTGCCGAAGCTCCCCGTCGCCCGCGCCGTCTGGAAGCCGGCGCCGAGCTTTTCCACGGCGCTCGAGTCATGGCTCACAGCAGGCGGCCCGCACCACACCGCACTTACCACGGCGGTGCGCATGGAGAGTCTCGAGGACTTCGCCGTCATTTCAGGTGTAGAGCTAGTCCGCATCGATGCCACGACGACGACGGAAAGCTTCAGGCGCGAGTTGCGCTGGAACCAGGCCTACTACAAGCTCGCCCAGGGCTTGGCGCGCTGAGGCCCTCGCTGTTGCCTCAGGAAGCCGCAGCCTGGATCTGGCGTTGGTAGCTGCTGACCATTAGCTCGGTCGGCATGGACGCCACGACGACGACGGAAAGCTTCAGGCGCGAACCGCGCTGGAACCAGGCCTACTACAAGCTCACCCAGGGCTTCGCGCGCTGAGGCCCTCGCTGTCGCCTTAGGAAGCCGCAGCCTGGATCTGGCGTCGGTAGCTGCTGACCATCAGCTCGGTCAGCTGCTCGAGCGAGGTCTCACGGGTGAGCTGGTTGATGGTGATCAGCCCGCCTTGCATGACGTTGACCCGGTCGCAAAGCTCGAACAAGTGGGCGAAGTTGTGGTCGATGATGATCATCGAGACCCGCCTACTTGAAGCCAGCCCCCGCACGAGGTCGATGATGAGCCGAGACTCGCGGGCGCCCATGGCAGCCAGTGGCTCGTCGAGAAGGAGGATGTCGGCGTTAGACCTCGTCGCCCGCGCCACGGCCACCGCCTGGCGCTGCCCACCGGAGAGCTGGCCGACCTCGGCGTTGATGTTCGACAGGTTGACGTTTATGTCGTCAAGGTATTGGCGCGTGAGGGCGCGCATCTTGCGCTTGTCGAGCAGGTGCAAGGGACCGAAATGGGTGATCTCGTGGTTTAGAAAAAGGTTCAGGAACACGGGCAGCTGCGGGATAAGGGCGAGGTCTTGGTAGACGGTTTCGATCCCGTGTGCGGTAGCGTCCTCGACGGACTTGAAGCGCACGTCCCGACCCTTCATAGATATCTGCCCCGCGTCGGGTGCGAAGTATCCGCTCAGGATCTTGACGAGGGTGCTCTTGCCGGCCCCGTTGTCCCCAACCAGGCCGAGCACTTCGCCTGGTCGTAGGAAGAGGTCGATGCCGCGCAGCACCGAAAGCGGGCCGAAGCTCTTCGTCACGCCTTTTACTTCGAGCACCACTTCGGAGGCGTCCGCGGGCACGGACACTGACTCGGATTGCTCGAAAATGTCGCTCATGGTCTCGTCCCCTTCGCTAGCCCGACCGCGTGCGAGCGGCCAAGCGGTCGAGCCACCCGTTCAGGCTCATCGCGATGATCATGATGACGCCGATGTAGACGAAGAAGTCGTTCGTGCTGACCCCGATGACGTTCAGGCCAGCTTCAAGGACACCGATCAGGATGGCACCGATGAACGCCCCGATCACAGTCCCCCGCCCGCCGGTGAGCGCCGTCCCACCGATGACGCAGGCGCCCACCGCATAGAGAATGAAGTTCACGCCCGGGTTGCCCGGGTCCAAGGTGCCGTACTTCACGGCGTCGACGATCCCGACGAGCCCGGAAAGGAACGAGCAGATGACAAAGCACATGATCTTCACGCGCCGTGTCGGCACGCCGGCCTCGGAGGCACCGAGAAGGTTGCCGCCGGTCGCCACGACACGCACCCCGAAGCGCGTCTTGCGCAGCACAAACTGCACGACGAGAGCTATGAGGACGACCCAGATGATCTCGGACCACTGCCAGACGCCTATGAGCTGGCCAAAGAGGCCCACGTGGGGGGTGATGGACGAAGTTTGTGGCGGCAGCGCGCCGGGGACCGGGGTCGCTTCGGTGTCGTCGGAGAAGATGAGCACGAGGCCGAAAAGGATAAAGTTTGTCGCCAGGGTCCCGACGAACGACGGCACGTTCAAATAGACGGTGATCAGCCCATTGATCGCGCCAATGCCGATGCAGACGATTAGAGAGGCGGCGATCGCCCACCCGACCGGGACGCCGATTTGCCAGAGCCAGTACATGACCCAGGGCGAGAAGAGGAAGACCTGCCCGGCGGAGAGGTCGATCTCACCGAGCACGAGGACGAAGACTTCACCTACCGCTATCGCGCCGATGGGCCCGGCGAAGCCGGCGGCCGAGTTGAGGCCGAGAACGGTGAGGAAGTTCGCTGACTTGACTGCGAAGAAGATCAACAACCCGATCGTGATGAGGGTCGGGGTGACTTCGCGTTGCGCGACGAAAGCTCGCCAGAGATAGCGGCGCAGACCACCGGCCGGCGGCTCAGAGGGGCTACCGGCCGGTGATGATGGCCCGGCCGGGCTTTGTGGCCCGGCCGGGCTAGTTACAACTTCGGGCACCTTGCAGGCGACCTTTCAGTCCGTTTCTTTACCGACGGCCTAGTACGGGATCGGCTTCGGAGGCTTGGAGACGGTCTCCCTGGAGCCCGTGCCCTCCCAGCGCGAGCTGCCGAGGTACGGGCCAACAGTCGCCTTGACGACGATGGCGGTGCCTGTGTCGGTGTCGGTCGGCTTCATGAGGCCACCCGAGATGTTGAAGAGGAACAACTGCATAAGGGTGTCGAAGCCCTGCAGGTATGCCTGCTGGTCGACTGTCTGGAGGAGCGCTCCGCTCTTGATGGCGTCCATCACTGGAAGCCCGGTGTCCCATCCGGAGCCGCCAACCTTGCCCTTGAGCTTTTCGTTGACGATGAACTGCGCAGCTGCGTTGCTGTCGCCGGAGTCGACGGTCATCATGAACTTGACGTCCTTGTGGCCGGTGTACCAAGACGCGATGGCGTCGTACTCAGGCGAACCTTCGGTGGCGTTGGTGCCGACTTCGACGAAGTCCATGCCCGCAGCCTTGAAGACTGGCGACGCGCCGTCGATCCTGGGCTGGATGTTTCCAGTGCCCGGGGTGGCGATGATGCCGGCGACGAGGTCGCCCTTGCTCAGCTTCGGCGTGGCGTGGGCAAGGATGTGCGATGCCACGGCGGCGCCTGCTGTCAGGTTCGACTGGCCAACGTAGGCCATCCGGTTGTTGACGAAGCCGGGGGCCACGTCTGCGTTGTAGGCGATCACCGGGATGCCAGCGTTCATGGCAGCGTCCGTCGGAGCGTCGAAGGCGGTGTTGTCGATAAGCGGCACGCCGATGCCGGCTGCCTTAGAGGCGATCGCGCTCTCCATGGCCGAGACCATCTGGGAGACGACCGAGGTCTGCGAGCCGGTCCAGGTGAAGCTGGTACCCGTGAGGGCGCAGAAGTCCTGGCAGCCGTAGATCGTCGCGGTGAAGAAGGAGTTCGTCGTGACGTGGTTGTCCATCACGAAGTGGTACTTCGGGTGCGCGGCGAAGAACGGGTGGTCGTCGTTGCGCTTGTAGGTCTGCGCACCAGCGCCCTGAGTGCTCAGGATGTCGGCAACGCCGGCGAGCATCGGGATCGAGGCTGCGGCACCTGCGTTGCGTAGGAACCGGCGCCTGGACATCTCGCGCTTTGCAAGGATCTCGTCATGGTCTTCTGTTGACATGGTGTCCCCATTTCTCTTGACCTTGAATGGTCCGTGCTGTCGCACGGACTGGACCTGTCAAGAAGCCTGTCCAAACTGGAAACCTAACAGCAACACGTACTACAGGCAAGGGTAATAAAACTTCAAAATTCAGACTCGACTCTCAAATCGCAACCCGCACGTTACGTCGCGCGCTGCGTACTTGCACAATTTTAAACGACCCGGGCGGCGCGAGCGCGGAGCGTGTCCTCGATGTCAGTGAGAGCGACAACAGCGCCCTTTTGAGCAAAGGTCTCCTACGGCAGGCCGAAGGCCATGTTCGCTGGGGGTTTCTCATTAAAGCTCCACTCGCCTTCAGCATCGCTACCGTCTCTTGACTGCAGAGCCGAGTGGGGGGTCGAGAAGGTGTTTCACACCTTGGCTGTAGGGGCACGAAGACGCCAGGCGGACTTGGTCAGGCGATTCTCGAAGCGCCGTTCGAGGCAGCCCCACCTATGAGCTCCGGCGGGGCGAATCCCTGGGCAGCGAAAGAGGCAATGATCGAGTCGATCACCGAGTTGGCGGCCTCGAGCTCTACGAGCACCACGGCCGAGCCTCCGAAGCCACCCCCTGTCATGCGGCCACCAAGGGCTCCGCTGGCTACAGCGGTGTCCACAACCGTGTCGAGCTCGGCGCAGGAGACCTCGAAGTCGTAGCGAAGCGAGTGGTGTCCTGCGCTCAGCACGGGGCCAACTTCTGCCGGCCGCCCACATTCGAGGAGGCGGACCACCTCGATCACGCGGGCCTGCTCGCTGATGATGTGCCGAGCACGCCGGCGGACGACCTCGTCGGAGAGCGCGGCGAGAGCGGCGTCCATATTCTCCGGCTCAATGTCGCGAAGCGCTGGCACACCGAGCTCGGCCGCCGCGCGCAGGCAGTCGCGCCGTCGGTCGGCGTAGGCGGAGTTGCCGAGGGCATGCTTCACCCCGGTGTTGATGACAAGAAGAGTCAACCCCGCTGGCTCCAGGTTGA
>Ga0302319_10018114_pt1 | contig 12867 bp, 6 predicted proteins | sample Bog_T0_2_FD_203319 | JGI IMG/M metagenome (GOLD analysis project Ga0302319, IMG submission 203319) | Peat permafrost microbial communities from Stordalen Mire near Abisko, Sweden - Bog_T0_2 | ecosystem: Environmental > Terrestrial > Soil > Wetlands > Peat | place: Sweden: Abisko, Stordalen Mire...
CAGCGCTTGATGGTAACGGTGGCGGCAAACCCAGGGCGTTGCCCTGGGCTGTCCTGTGGCGGCCTTTCAGGCCTTGTATTCGCACCGCCATGCTGGAAAAAGGAGGCCATGGATTTAGCATTGACGGAACGGCTCAGGGGTTGCGATACGGCAGGCTGGGAAGCCTGCGCTACAAGGGTTTGCCATGGTTTTGCCGGTTCCACCATGAAATATCCGAGCTAGGCGCGGCGCGCACGGAGTGACGCGCCCTACCGCGCCAGGCACGCGGCAGGTCCGTTCGATTCCATGGCCCACTTCGGAATCCGGGTTAAAACTTCCGACCTGTCCAAGCGCCCGGCCGGGCGCACGAAAAAAACCAATGCCCGGGCCGGGCATTGGTTTTTACGGATTCCAATTGCGCGGTCTCCCGCGTTATTCCTGAATGTACTTCAGGACACGCGATTTTTCGGAGCGTTTGCGAATGGTTTCGTCCAGCACTTTTTTGCGCAGGCGCAGATTCTTGGGCGTGGCTTCGACGTATTCATCCACGTCAATGTATTCCAGCGCGCGTTCGAGCGAGAGCTTCATGGGCGGGGCGAGCTGGATGCCCTTGCCGTCGCCCTGGGAACGCATGTTGGTGAGGCGCTTTTCCTTGACGGGGTTCACGGGGATGTCGTTTTCGCGGGCGTTTTCGCCCACGATCATGCCGGTGTAGATCATGTCGCCGGGTTCCACCATGAGGCGGCCGCGTTCCTGCACCATGTTCAACGCGTAGGCGGTGGCCTCGCCGTTGTCCATGCTGACGAGCGACCCGTTTTTGCGGGCGGCAATCTCGCCGCAGTCGGGGCCGTATTCATGGAACAGATGGCTCATGACGCCCATGCCCTTGGTCATGTTGACCAGGTCGGTTTCAAAGCCGATCAGGCCGCGCATGGGGACGAGGGCCTCGACGGAGACCTGGGTGCCGACGTGGGCCATGTTGGTGATCTGGGCCTTGCGGCCGGAGAGGTTTTCCATGACGCTGCCGAGGTTTTCGCTGGGGATTTCCACGAAGAGTTTTTCGATGGGTTCCAGGGGATCGCCGGTGGGACCTTTTTTCCAGAGGACTTCGGGGCGCGAGACGAGCACTTCGTGGCCTTCGCGGCGCATTTGCTCGACGAGAATGGCGATCTGCATTTCGCCCCGGCCGCTGACGGCGAATATCTTCGGGTCGCTGGTCTGGGCGATGCGGAGGGCCACGTTGGTGCGGATTTCCTTGGTCAACCGGTCCCAGATATGCCGGGCGGTGACGAGCTTGCCGTCCTGGCCGGCGAGCGGGCCGTCGTTGACGGCGAATTCCATCTGGATGGTCGGGGGATCGATCGGGATGTAGGGCAGCCCGGGGCGGTTTTCGTTGTCGCAGATGGTTTCGCCAATGAACACATCCTCGAACCCGGTGACGCCGACGATGTCGCCGGCGTGGGCTTCCTGGATTTCGATGCGCTTCATGCCCTCGAAATGATAGACCATGGTGATTTTGCCCTTGGCGAGGCGGCCGTTGCCGTGGCGGCAGACGGCGGGGTCGCCGACCTTGACCTTGCCCTCGTAAATTTTGCCGAACGCGATCCGCCCGAGGTATTCGCTGTAGTCCAGGTTGGCCACGAGCAGCTGAAACCCTTCGCCGGCCTTGGCGCGCGGCGGGGGGATGTGCTTCACGATGGCCTCGAAGAGGGGTTCCATGGTGCCGCTGGTGTGTTCCAGCTCCTTCTTGGCGTAACCCAGTTTGGCGGAGCAATAAATGAAGGGGAAATCCAGCTGCTCATCGGTCGCGTTGAGCGACATGAACAATTCAAACACCTGGTCGAGCACCTTCTTGGGGTTGGCGTTGTCGCGGTCAATCTTGTTGATGACCACGATGGGCTTGGCGCCGGCTTCGAGGGCCTTGCGGAGCACGAAGCGGGTCTGGGCCTGCGGGCCTTCGGCGCTGTCCACCACGAGGAGCACGCCATCAATCATGTTCATGATGCGTTCCACCTCGCCGCCGAAATCGGCGTGTCCGGGGGTGTCCACAATATTGATGTGGAAATTGTGGTACTTGAACGCCGCGTTTTTGGCGCGGATGGTGATGCCCTTTTCCTTTTCCAAATCCATCGAATCCATCAGGCGTTCGACCTGCGTTTCGGCCTGGTTGGCCCGGAAGGTTCCAGATTGTTTCAGCAGGCAGTCCACGAGCGTCGTCTTGCCGTGGTCCACGTGCGCGATGATGGCGATGTTTCGAATGTGCTGCATATCGTTAATTACCGGCGTACTCATATATCCCGCCAACTATATCAGACGCACAGATATTGCGCGAATGGGAAAATGGCTGGAAAATGCCGGGCTGTGTATAATGGACTTTTGCGCCCAAAGGTCAAGCCGCGTTGCGCGGAAAATGGGGTGGCGTTAAAAGTCGCTCCCAGCCTGTTGCGCCAGAGGAGTTTGGGTGGGGTGGGCTCCGGCGGCGAAAGCGTTGGCAAACCCTTCAATACCATTCGTAGCGGTATTGCCAATCGTAGGTGATCCAGTCCATGTCCTGGAACCGGCGCAGCGCCGCGTGGCCATCCTGGAACACCAGGTTGCTGCCCGAGGGGCGAAGGCCATCCAGATGACTTGAGGCGTAGCCGTTGGGCAATATGCTTTTCGGGGTCGTGGTTTGGATGTTTAGAAAATTGGCCGTCCGGCTGGAGCCGTCCGAAATCGTGATGTCGGCCACCAGTTCAGTGGAGGTGGTATCGAGGTTGGTCGCCACGGTGGTGGTTTTGGCCAGCAACATCCGCATCCGGTTTGGATTGGGATTCATGGAGGGGCGGTCCGGATGCGGTCCGTCGTTGCGCTGGATGGTCCAGTAGTAGCCGGTGGATTTGTATTGGCCGTCGGTGTCGTAAGGCGGTGGTGAATTGAGGTTCCAACAATAGTTGATGACGGTCGGGTTCCGGACATCTTTGGGGGTGGTGATGCTGGGGCAATACATCACCAGCTTGTTTTTCCCGAGTTCATCGACGATGCGATGCGCGATGGCATTGGGCAAATCCCAGAGGTCAGTGCCGGCCTCGGCCGACTCGGGGTTGCCGATGACATCGAGGTTCGGGTCGGGGGCCAGGGGATAAAAATCGTGATTGTCGCCGCCATAAATTTGCAGGGCCACGCCGCATTGCTTCAAATTGGAGAGGCATGAAATCTTGCGGGAGCGTTCCTTGGCCCGGGTCAACACCGGCAGCAACAGGGCCGCCAAAATGGCAATGATGGCGATGACCACGAGCAATTCCACCAGGGTGAAGCCAGTCCGGCTGGCGACCCGGATTTTGATTGGATGATTATCTGGTTTCATGGCTTCTGATGCCCTTCAATAAATGTGGCCTTCAATTCCTGGTAGCGCGCACGCTGCCCGCCCGACTCCCTGGCTGCATTAAAGTGAGCCACAGTTGTGTGATTTATCCCAGTGCATGAAGCCGTTTAATCACTTTTTATCCGGCCTGTCCAGCGCAATTTGAATGATCCATGGCTGAACTGGCGGCAAACCGGGCGGGAACAGGGTTCCAGCATTTCAGCATCTGTGTTTTTCTGCGTCCAGCTGTGGTTAAAATTCTTCGTTATTGCATCGTTACGGCTTAGCCCGGATATTTCATAGCCATTTTGGAGAGAGACGCGAAAAACCCTATGAAAAGAGTGGCGCAAACACGTTCGAATGCGTGGTTGAAAAGACACGGCACGCAGGTTTGGAAACCTGCGATACAGCAGGCTGGGAAGCCTGCGCTACGACGTTGGGATGCTGGCGTGTCAGCGCAAGAATTGTTGCGCGCTTACAGCGCTGGATGGAAATTATGGCACCGCACCCAGGGCGTTGCCCTGGGCTGTCATGTTGCGGCCTTTCAGGCCTGCTCTTTGCGGCGTCATTCTGGATGAAGAAAGTCATGGATTTTCCGCTGACGGAATTGCTCAGGGGTTGCGATACGGCAGGCTGGGAAGCCTGCGCTACAAGGGTTTGCCATGGTTTTGCCGGTTTCACTATGAAATATCCGGCTTAGCCGTATCCATGCAGCTAAAGAATAATTTAGACACGGATGAACACGGATGAAGAAAGGTCAGAAGGGCGCTCCGGCTTGGTTTTCCGCCGGTCACTCAACGGTGCGCTTTCTGGACGGTTGGAAAATCACGTTTATATCCGTGTTCATCTGTGTCCATCCGTGGTTGTAAATCTGTTTTACTGAATCGTTCCGGCTTAGCGGGCGGTGGCCGGCGTTGCCAAGAGCCGTAGCGGGCCAAAAAGGCCGGCGGGTTGGGGCCGGATGAGCCCCAGGTTTTGGGGCGCGAAACGGTTGCCGAACTCGCGGGTGACGCCGGCGTAGTCGTAGTTGGGAAGCGGGATGCCCGCCATATAGTTGACGGCGAGGTTGGCGACTTCAATGCGGAACGTATTTTGCCCGGGCTTGAGTTTGCCAGTCACGTCAATGGCGTAGGGCGGACACCACACGGAGCCGGCGCGCTGGCCGTTGAGGTAGAGGATGGCGGCCTCGCGCACCGGCGGATTCAACGCGGCCCGAAAACGCGCCCCGCCGTCCTGCCCCTCGCTGCCGGGCGGCGACGCGGTGGCCGGGCCGAAATCGAAAGCCACCGACACCCCAGGTTGCAGCATTTCGGGCGCAATGGTGACGGTCTGCTCGTAGGTGGCGAGGCCGGAAAAATGGATTTCATTGGTCAGCGCCGTCCAGGAGACGAGCGGGTCCATGGTGATGGGAGCCCCGGTGGGGCCGAAACGGACCGTCCAGCCGTGGCTCAAATCCAACGGCGGCGGCACGCGGGCAGCGGTCGGCGGCATTTCCGGAAGGGGCAAGTGGCGCCGGGTGAAGGCCACAATCGTGGAATCGTAAGGTTGAAGCTGGAGCTGGAGGGTGGTCGAATGGGCGGATTGTTCCGTGACCTGGGCGGCGCTGACCGCGCCGTTCATGGGGTTCCAGATTTCCGGCTGCCGGTCCGCAATTTGAAAGGCCGCTTCGATGCGCCTGGGTTGGTTGCTGGTGTTGGCGATGAAATAAATGTCGCTGTCAGCGGTGTGCCGGTGCACGGCGCCGATTTCCGGTTCGGCCGGGGACATGGCGACGTCTGGCGGCAGGCGTTTCGCCAGCGCGGGGCCAAGCTGATTTTCGTCGGCCACGAAGATGCCCGGCGCATCGGGCGCTTGGAAGAGGCGCTGAATCAGGTCGCGGACCGCCTGGGAATCCGCCGCCGGCGTGCGATAGCCGGGGGCCAAATCCGGCAGGCGTCCGGTGGCGACGAGGACGCCGCCGCCGGCGGCGAACTGCGCCAGTTTCCGCAGGGTGGCGAGGGGGATGCGCTCGACGCCGGGCAGGACAATCGCGCGATAATGAACGTCGCCAAAGGCCAGGGCCCCGTCGGCGACCTGGCCGCGCAGGGCGAGCAACTGGTCGTCGAAAAAATCCAGGGAGTAATTCGCGTCGGTAAGGGCTTTCACGGCGCCGCCCACTTTTTCGGCCAGGGTGGAGCTCAGACTGAAGTTTTTTCCCAGGTCCGTCCAGGCATCGCTGTTGGGCAGAAACAACGCCACCTGATTGACGGGGGTGCCCTGGCGGAGGACATGGCTGACGCGCTGGAGATATTTGGCGATGTCGGGCATGACGATCCACCACGGATTTTTTTCATCGAACACGGCCGCCGCGTAAAAGCTCCAGCCGGGATACGGGACGCCTTCCGCGGTGTAGGGCCAGCCGTGGCAGATGAGCTGGTTGATCCCGCACAAAAAATGCTGGTCGGCCTCGGCCTTCATATCCAGCGGCGTGGCGCGAAACACCACGGAATGCAGCCAGGTGAAGGTTTCGGACGACGTGATTGGCCGGCCAAGCAGATGGTCCGCCGACGCGGCCCAGCGGGTGGCGGAAAAGCTTTTCCACTGATACCCCTCGCCCTCCGGCAAATCGCAATTGGCATAGCTAAACAGCCCGGCGGGCGGCGTGCCGTAAGCCTGCAGGCGGAACCGGGTCCGGTCGGCGGCCGCCAGTTGCTGGAAGGCGCGGATGAAGTAATCGTTGAAAACCTCGGTGACGGTCTGCCCCCAATCGTGCCGGATCTCGAGGGTCTTCGGGCCGAAGTCGCCGAACAAGGCGGGCAGCAGCGGTTTGAGATCATAGCCGCGGCGTTGCTGGAATTCGGCGAGAAAATTGGGGGTCCAGTTTTCGCCGGCCACTTCCAGACTGTCGCAAAAAATGGCGTGCGGCGGGTGGTCGCCGCAGGCCTGGATGGCGGGTTGCGCGATTTCCTTGATGAATTTTGCGACGGCTTCCGGACTGTAATGGTCCACGATGTAACCTTCGCCGCCATAGGCCGCTCGTTTCACGTACACCAGGCCCGGCAGGCCGAGCGTGTAAAAGGTCGCGTTCGTGGCGCCGGACAAATCGGGCGGCAGCAACGCCGCGTCGCCGCGCACTTCCAGCGGCAGATAAGGGCTGGAACCGGCGGGCGCATGGGGCAGCGGGCCCAGCAGCGCGGCGACAATATCCCCCGCCTCAGACCCGCGCCGCGCCGGCACGGCCACCTGGATTTGCCCCGGCGACACGCTGACCGGGGCGAGCGCGTGCAAGGCCCCGGCGGCTTCCTGCCGGGAAATCTGCGGTCCGCCATAGGGCCAGCCGCTGCCGAGGGTCAAATCCATGCGCAAGCCCAGTTCTTTGGCCTTGGCCGCCGTGAACCGCAGGGCATCGAGATGTTCGGGCGAAAGCAGCTTGTGGTTTTTGACGCCCGGCAATGCGCCATCCAACTGCAGCGGATAGGTCTGCTGGACTTCAAAGCCGCCGATGCCGCCGGCCCGCATCAGTTCCATTTCGCGGGTCAGTTCCGGCTGGGTGACGGCGGTGCCAAACCACCACCAGCGAACCATGATCCGGGCATCGTCCGGCGGTTGGAGGAAGCTGGCTTGGAGCTGATTGATATCGGCGAAGAGCGAACCCGCGGCGAACAGCGTGAGCAGCGCAGCGAGGGTCGCGACGGGGAAGGTCTGCAAATGGGTCGGCTTCATAAATGGGTCATGGTGGCCAGGGGGGCGAGCAGTTGAATCGTGGTGACCGGGCCCAGATTGGAGGGCGGGAGCCACGAACGCAAGGCCCAGACGATTTTTTTGGCGGGGGTGACTTCGATGGCTTGCACGGGCGCATGGCTGGAGGCAAGGGAGTCCGGGAGCGCTGCGAACCAGTTGTTGATGAGGGTATTTCCGTTGGGCAGGCGGATGGCAGTCTGGGTGTGCGAGAACCGGTACTCCGGCGCGGCGGCGGGCGTCCATTCCCAGACCGTTTGGTGTTGGCGGTTGATTTCGCGGACGATTTGGGTGCCGCTGGTGGCGGCGAGGATGTGGCCGTTGGCGAGCGGTTCGGCGGACCAGCAATTGGCCAGGTCATGCGACCAAAGCGCGTGGCCGTTCCAGTCATACTCGACGATCCTTCCCGCATCGAGGTGCGCCACGAGCAGCGTTCCCGCCGGCGTCAACCGCACCCGGCGGAACTGGCGGTGGACAGAGTTGGTGTTCCCGGCCGGCAAGGTGAACTGGTGTTCAATGGCACCGGTGGATTTGTTGATGGCGATGAACTTCGCGGGGCTGCCATTTTGGATGAAACACACGCGGTTTGTGCCCGAGGGCTGCGCGGTATGGATCTCCGTGCCGGCGGGCGCGTCATAATTCCAAACGACGTGCTGGTCCGGGTTGATTTCGGTGATGCCGAACTGGTGGGCAAAAAGAATATTCCCGTTCGGCAGCAACGTTGCGTCGCTGATCTCGCCCCGCCCGGGATGCGTGCAGGACCAGACGATGCGGCCGCCGCGCACGATGCTCAGCTGTTCCGCGTGCGCCTCGCCCGTGGCAAGAAAATCATGCTGCGCCAGTCCCTGGCCCGGCAGGACGGCGGGCGCATAATCACTGGCGGGAACGGACGCGGAGTCAAGCGTGCCGGCACCAAGGCCGGGCAGCAGGCGCAAGTTGCCGAGCACCAGGATCACGATGACCACGGCCCGCACTCCGGCACCGGATTGCGCGAATCCCATTGTTCGGCCCGGGATCATGGCTTTGCCTAGCCTCATAGCTTTTGTGAATGCTGATAGTGTGCATAAAGAAGAGTTAAGATGCAATTGGGAAGCGAGACAAGGCAACGCACGGGCAGGGCGGCTCGAAAGAGTTATTTGGAAGTCCACCCAATGGCAGACTCATGGACCCTGCCGGGGTGGAACGGGCCAGTGGCCCGTCCGGCCGGGCTACCAGCCCGGCGGAGCAGAGAGGGGCGGACTGGGGGGACGGTCTCCGCTGGCAAAAAGAGCGCCTCACCCGTTCCGTCCGGCGGGTCGCCGGACGGTACGGGCCAGTGGCCCGTGCCACCCTTGTTTGCAAACGCACGGGCACGAGGCCCGGCCCACTATTTTGCGGCCGGCTTTTTGAGATATTGCACGCGCTGGAACAGGAAGATCAACGGCAGGCCGGCGAGCGCCAGCACCCCGAACAGAAAAAAGTTATCCACAAACGCCCACAGATGGGCCTGCTGGTCCAGCACCGCATACATCGCGCTGTACGCCTGCCGGGTGGCGCGGACGGGGTCGCCATGTTGCGCGAGCAGGCTTTGGGCGCCGGCCAGCCGGTGGACATACGCGGGATCGGTGGGGGTCAGATGCCCGACCATGAGCGCCTGATGCACCTGCGCCCCGCGGGCCAGCATGGTGGTGACGAACGCGATGCCAATGCTGCCGCCGAGATTGCGCATGAGGTTGTACAGGCCGGTGGCATTGGCCAGTTGCGCCTGGCCGAGCTGGCTCATGGTGCTCGTGGTCAGGGGCACGAAAATAAAGCTGATTGCGATGCCATTGACAATGCTGGGCCAGATGACCTTGAACTGGCTGACTTGCAGGTTGATGCCGGACAGCATGAAGGACGAAATGGCCAGCGTGATAAAGCCGATGCACAGCATCCAGCGCATGCGCATCTTGCCCACCAGAAAGCCGACCAGGGTGGTGGTGACGAAGGCCGCCGCGCCGCGCGGACTCATGGCGTAGCCGGCTTGCAACGCGGGATAGCCCATCAACGTTTGCAGAAACAGCGGCAGTTGGGCGGTGGTGCCATAGAGGATGGCCGCCAGCATGGTCATCAGGGTGAGGCCGACGGCGAAGTTGCGGTTCTTGAACACGCGCAGGTCCACGAGCGGATGTTCGGTGCGGAATTCCCACCAGAGAAAACCCGCCAGGGAAGCCACCGAGACCAGGGTGGACCAGCGGATCCAGGGCGTGTTGAACCAGTCAGCCTCCTGGCCTTTGTCCAGGATGATTTGGAGCGTGGCCAGCCAGATGGCCAGCAGGGCAAAGCCCACATAGTCAATGGTGGCCGCCAGGTTGCGTTTGATGTAGGGCGGATCTTCCACCAGCCATTTGACCAGGAAAATGACGAGGATGCCCACGGGCAGGTTGATGTAAAAAATCCAGCGCCAGGAATAGTTGTCCGTGATCCAGCCGCCGAGGGTGGGGCCGAGAATCGGCGCCACGACGACGCCTTGGGCAAACACGGCCATGGCCGCGCCGCGCTTTTGGGGCGGGAAACTCTCCAGCATGATGGACTGGGCGATGGGCACCATGGCGCCGCCGCCGAAGCCCTGCAAAATCCGCGCCATCACGAGCGTGGGCAAATCCCACGCCATGCCGCACAGCGCCGAGGCGAACGTGAACATGAAGATGCAGGCGAGCAGCACGCGCTTGCGCCCGAATTGGTTGCCCAGCCAGCCGGTCATGGGCAGGACGATGGCGTTGGCCACCAGATAGCTGGTCAGAATCCACGTGGCTTCCTCCGGGGTGGCGGAAAGGCTGCCCGCCACATGCGGCAGCGCGATGTTGGCGATGGAGGTGTCGAGCACCTCCATAAACACGGCCATCATGACCGTGAGCGTGATCAGCCACGGGTTGTGCCGCGGACGCCAGTCTGGTTGCGCGGAGATGGACATTTTAAGGGAGGTTGCGGGGGTGGATATGGGCGGTTCTTAACCTGAAATCCGAAGCTCGAAATCCGAAACCCGAACTGCAAACCCAGGGTAGCTCGTGCCTCGCAACCCTGGGCTGGATGTTGGAATCCCTTTGGGATTCAACGGCGGTCAGCGACTGGTTAGGTGCCTCAACCATGTCCTGGAAAATATAAATTATATGCATAAAAAAGAAGTGTCGCTATCAAAAGGAGCGTCTGCGACACAAGCAACCATCGTGCGGCTCGCCCGATCACGACGATACGCTCATCCGGCAAAACCGCGAAACCCTGCCTCCAGACAAACAGCACAAACTTGCGTGTCGGCATGAAAGGGTAGGGCTCGCCCAATTGCTTCCATGTCAGCGGCTGCACTCTGCGCAGGCGTCTCAGAATGATCGTGAACACAATCTGCTGAAGGAGGAAACTCAGTATCCAAAAATATCCAACAATATGGTAAAACACTCGCATAGCGCCTAATGAAAAAAGCCGAGCCATCGCGGACTCGCGACGTGAACCATCACAGCGGAACGGCCAGCGCCAACGGCGGTTGACCCCGGCGACTGAATGTTAGGCAGTTGCATTATCGTGAGCTAATTTCTGGATGTTCCACCAAAACATTGCGAGCATCAATTCGAATGTGCGGGTCCGGGTCTTCCAAGGCTTTTTCGACGATGGCTTTGGCTTCGGCATTCTCGCCGCCGACGGCCCACAACGCTCCGACCTGAAAGGCCGCGACATGACAGCCCAGGGGTGGCTTGGTTCAACGCGTTCCGGTTGGCGGGTCGCCTGGGGCACCCATGAACACGGGTTCAATCCCAGCGGGATTGGATCATTCAGCCCAGGGTTGGCCGTGCAGCGGACTACCCTGGGTAACCGTCCAAAATCATTTCCAACCCCAACGGGGTTGCATCGGCGGCGGGCGCGCAGGGATGCAACCCTTTCAGGGTTGTTTTGTTTCGCACTGCAAACCCAGGGTAGCTCGTGCCTCGCAACCCTGGGCTGAATGCTGGAATCCCTTTGGGATTCAAAGCCCATAGGCGACTGGTTGGGCGGCGCGTCTTTCATCCGAACAATTCTGTATGAGAAACTGATCCGCCGGGTTCCAAATGCGCGATGAGGGAATGGCCATAAAACATGCCATCGTCCAAATAAAACATTTGGGCCCCCCCTTTTGGCAAAATACGCACTCCTTCCAATCGCAATCGCGCTTGAAAATCTTCTGCGCTAATTATCTCACCGTCATGCCACACGGAATAAACGCCCAAAAATTCTTCCGCTATTTTTGACCGAACGCGCGCATCACTGCGCCTAATGTCCCGAAACGTCACTCGCGATTCCATTGTGATGCTTCTATCACGATTATTCTTCTGATGGTAAGACATCGTGCTTACAGAAAGCTCAAACTGCCTGCCATCTTCCATCGCTGCCTTCCCAACCCATTCGTGACATCTTGCTTCCCACCGCAAAGCACCGAACTCCTGATCTTCAATGGTTTCGATATTCATGATGCGTGAATGCTGACTAAGGTAGAAAACTGAGCTCGCGGCGTGAACCGCGATAACGAAACGGTCAGCGCCCTCCGCCGCCGAAGCTATGGCGGGCCAAGCAGGGTTAGCGGGAGAATTCACCCGCACTTTTTCAGGGCGGCGGAAAACCCGTTTCGGATTTCGGATTTCGGGCTGCTTTCGGATTTCGGGTTTCGGGTTCAATCCCAGCGGGATTGGATCATTCAGCCCAGGGTTGGCCGCGCAGCGGACCACCCTGGGTAACCAGCCAAGATCATTTCCAACCCCAACGGGGTTGCATCGGCGGCGGGCGCGCAGGGATGCAACCCTTTCAGGGTTGTATGCCTGCGCAGGGCAAACCCAGGGTAGCTCGTGCCTCGCAACCCTGGGCTGAATGCTGGAATCCCTTTGGGATTCAACGCCCATCGGCGACTGGTCAGGCGCTTTTTTGTGGCCATTGACTGTCATAAGACTCTGGATAAATCTCGTCACTGAGCAGCTGGCGAACTCCAAGCGGCCAAACTCGCAATACGACCAACTTGCGCTGCTTCTGGCCATCAAAACAATCCAGCTGAACCAGCGTGTTCTCTGTTTTGACCCCTCTCCTGCCATCCGCCCGCCGCGCAAACTCAATCTGCCATCTCACTCTTTGCACAGTCAAGCCGTTCCGTCTGCAAAACCTCCTGGCGTGCGTGGCACAAATGCGATTTAAGGTGCAATGAACGAAATACATGAAATACATCAGTCCCATCGCAAATAGGACAAAACCTATGATGCCAAAAATCGTGTGCATAATGCGACTAACGTAGAAACCCGAGCCCCGCCGACTCGCGACGCGAGCCGCGACAGCGGAACGGCCAGTGCCAGCGGCGGCTGGCTCCGGCTATGTTAGGTGCGTCAGCCATGTCCTGAAAATATAAATATGTGATGTTCCAGCGGGAGCCATCGGTTTCAAGGAGGTTGGGGCAAATTGGCGGGATCGCGTTTCGCGGGCAGATAAACGGTGGCGTGAATGGAACAAGGGAGGCCGGTGACATCCGTCCGGTTCTTAATCGCCACGGTCACCTCGCCATTCGTGGCCGCATAATCGCAGCCCAGAACCATCGTGCCGTCCACGTTGTAAGTGTCGTTCAACCCGGTGGTCATGCCGGCGCCGCTTTGGGAGAAAGTCAGCCGCAGGTCTCCATCGGTTGAAATTGCGTTGGTTGTCCCCACCGCAATCCACATTCGGGCCTGAGGCCGCAAGTCTTTCGGCCAGGCGGAAAGGTCAAAATCAAACCGCAGATGGCTGGTGGAGTCCGTCGCCCCCAGCGAAATGGTCCGGTCAAATTCAGTGCGGCGGGTGAGATTGGTTTCGCCGGTGTCCGTTCTGAA
>Ga0302319_10018115_pt1 | contig 12867 bp, 15 predicted proteins | sample Bog_T0_2_FD_203319 | JGI IMG/M metagenome (GOLD analysis project Ga0302319, IMG submission 203319) | Peat permafrost microbial communities from Stordalen Mire near Abisko, Sweden - Bog_T0_2 | ecosystem: Environmental > Terrestrial > Soil > Wetlands > Peat | place: Sweden: Abisko, Stordalen Mire...
ACCGAAGCCGTCGATATCCGCGTGTAAACAGTTATGGATCGGTTTGCTGATCGCTGCTTGTTCGTTCATACAATTTCTATTTATCCTGGGAATGGATCGGGGAATTGGCTGCGGGAGCGATGGCTTTGCTCACGATTGATTGTGCCTCCTCCTGAATCCGGCGCAGATGGTCCGCGCCTTGAAAACTCTCGGCGTAAATTTTGTATATGTTCTCGGTGCCGGATGGTCGCGCCGCGAACCAGCCGCTTTTGGCCATGACTTTTAACCCGCCAATGGGCGCGGCGTTGCCCGGTGCTAGCGTGAGCATGCCCAGGATTTTTTCGCCGGCCAGTTCCGTCTGGCTGACCTGCCCGGGCGAAAGCGTCGCCAGCCGCTTTTTTTGCTCCGGCGTGGCGGGGGCGTCAATGCGCTCATAAACCGGTTCACCAAATTCATGTCCGAAATCACGGTAGCTGGCGGCGGGATCATGACCCGCGCGCGCCGTGATTTCCGCTGCCAGTAATGCCGGGACCATCCCATCCTTGTCGGTCGTCCAGACCGTCCCATCCCGACGAAGAAAAATCGAACCGGCGCTTTCCTCGCCCCCAAATCCAAGGGAAGCATCGAGTAAACCGGCGACAAACCACTTGAATCCCACCGGCACCTCGAACAGTTTGCGTCCGCGCTTGGCCGTGATCCGGTCGATCATCTGACTGCTCACGATGGTTTTTCCCACCGCCGCCGTCTCGGACCACTTTGGCCGGTTTTGAAATAGATGGGAAATCGCCACGCAGAGATCGTGATTGGGTGGCAGCAAGCCATCGTGCCGGGTCACAATCCCGTGCCGGTCGTGGTCCGTGTCGCAGGCAAAGGCGAGATCAAATTTATCCTTGAGGCCGATCAATCGTTGCATGGCATAGGTCGAGGAGGGATCCATGCGAATCTGGCCGTCCCAATCCACCGTCATGAAACTGAATGTGGGATCAACCACGTCGCTGACCACCGTCAGGTCCAAATGATGTCGCTCCGCAATCCTTGCCCAATAGTGAACCCCGGCCCCGCCGAGCGGATCCACCCCCAGATGAAGCTTCGCGCTGCGAATCATATCCATGTCAATCACGTTGCCAAGATCGTTGACGTAGGCGGTGAGATAATCATGATGGTGGGTCGTCGCGGCACGCAAAGCCTGTGCGTGCGAAATGCGTTTCACCCCTTTAAGTTGGGCTTCGATCAGCTCATTCGCCTTGGTTTCAATCCACCCGGTGACGGCGGCATCCGCCGGCCCGCCACTCGGCGGATTATATTTGAAGCCACCGTCCTGCGGCGGGTTATGCGAGGGCGTGATGACAATCCCGTCGGCCAGTCCGGTCGGGCGATGGCAATTGTAATTCAGGATCGCGTGGGAAATGACCGGGGTCGGTGTGTATTCGTCGCCCTCCGCAAGCATCACTTCAACGCCGTTTGCCGCCAGCACCTCCAGCGCGGTCGCGCCGGCTGGAACCGAGAGCGCGTGCGTATCAATTCCAAGATAAAGCGGGCCGGCAATGTTCTTCGACTGGCGATAAAGGCAAATCGCCTGGGTGATCGCCAGGATGTGCCATTCGTTGAAAGCCAGATTGAATGACGAGCCGCGATGGCCCGAAGTGCCAAAGGCCACGCGCTGCGCCGGCACCTTGGGATCCGGCACGCCGGTGTAATATGCCGTCACGAGACCTGGCACGTTGACGAGGATTCCGGCGGGGGCCGGCTTTCCGGCCAGAGGACTTACCTTCATGTGGTTTTAATCGGGTTTGGACTTTCGAGCTGTGCGACTTTCTCCAGTCGTCGGCGAAAGCGTTCCGCCCCTTTGAAGCGCGCCGCGAGAAACGTCCGGGCCAATTCCCAGGCAAGGGCGTGACCGACCAGGAGGCCGCCGAAACAAATCATGTTCAAATCGTCGTCCTCGACGCCCTGATGTGCGGCGAAGTTTTCATCAATCAAGCCGGCCCGCACTCCCGCGACTTTGTTCGCGGCGATCGACACACCCACCCCGCTGCCGCAGATGCCGATGCCGCGATCCACCGTTCCGGCCGCGACTGCGCGCGCCAGGGGAATGACAAAGTCCGGATAATCATCGTCCAACTTGAGTTGGCGGTCGCCGAAATCGGTGACTTCAAAGCCGGCTTCGCGCAATTTTGCGGCCAGGAATTCCTTCAATTCGAATCCGCCGTGGTCCGCGGCGATGCCGACGCGTTGGATCTTCAATGACAATTCTTTCAATGGCTGGCGGCAGGCTTCCATAATCATGATTCCCTGCTTATCTTGGCGCGAGTTGGGGCCCCATCGCGGGATAATCGGTATACCCCTTCACCGCGCCGCCATATAAAGTTGCTTCCTCCAGCGCGTTAAGCGGCGCGTTCAAACGGAAGCGCTGGGGCAAATCCGGGTTGGCGATAAACAAACGCCCAAATGCCACGGCGTCCGCCATATCCTCCAGCAAGGCTTGCGTGGCGTTCGCATAAGTGAAGCCATTCGCCACGATCAATGGCCCGTGAAACTCTTTGCGCAATGCCGCCAGTGGCACGGGCACCGCGCCATGTTTCAAATCGTCTTCCGTGGACACGATCAAATGCGCATAGGCCAGTTTGAACCGGTTTAATTCATGCAGCACGTGGCTGAATGTCGCCAGCGGATTTGAGTCGTGCATGTCGTTGAAGACTCCCCCCGGCGAAAAGCGGATGCCGACCTTGTCCCCGCCCCAGACTTGCGCGACGGCGTCGGTGACTTCCAGCGTGAGCCGCGCGCGATTTCGCGCCGGTCCGCCGTATTCGTCCGTGCGCTGGTTCGTGCCGTCGCGCAGGAATTGGTCGAGCAAATAACCGTTGGCGTTATGGATTTCCACGCCATCGAACCCGGCGGTTTTCGCGCGGTCCGCCGCGATCGCATATTGCAATACGATGCCCGGCAACTCCTCTTTCCTCAAAGCGCGCGGCGTGACGTACGGCTGCATGCCCTGCTCGGTCATCGCCTGGCCGCTGCGCGGGGCGATGGCGCTCGGGGCGACTGGCAGACCGCCGTCCGGCTGGAAACTCGGGTGCGAAATCCGGCCCATGTGCCAAAGTTGAAGAAAAATCCGGCCGCCCGCCCGATGCACCGCCTCCGTCACCAGCCGCCAACCTGCAACCTGTTCAGCGGAATAGATACCGGGCGAATTGGGACACCCGGTGCCTTGCTGCGAAATCGCCGTGGCTTCGTTCACGATCAGTCCGGCGGCGGCGCGCTGGGCATAATACTCCGTCATCAATGCCGTTGGCACCCGGCCCGGTCCCGCGCGCATCCGGGTAAGCGGTGCCATGACGATGCGGTTCGGCGCTGCCAGCGCGCCCAGACGAATGGGGGTAAATAAATTGGGAGTATTCATGAACGTTACGATCAGGAGATCCCAGCCTTGGGACGCCGCAAACAATGGGGTAAACACCCCAAGGCTTGTTAATTTACGGAACAGCCGCCCGAATTAGTCACTTCCGCGATGGCTTGCCTGGCTCCAAGTTAAACCATCAGCGCGCGTGAATGGTTTGTTCGTTATGTGAGGTTTTCATTTCCCGCGTGCCACGATCCTCGCGCACGTCGCGGGATTTGGAAAAAATGTTGTCCCGCTTTTTGGGTTTTGGATGGGGCAGGACTTTTTCCTGATTGGGTCGGAGCTCATGCATGGTTTGCGGAAAAACCGGGGTTTGCGGTTTGGCGGCAGGTTTGTGGTCAGGGGCTTTCGTTGTTTTCATGGATAAATTTGGTTTCCGCGCCTGGCTGATTTGTGGTGTGTGGCCGGCGAAAGCATAATTGCTTTCATGCCGTGAACATGGCTGAAACGCCAGCCGTAAACCATGGGGTGTTCACCCCACCTGCAACTACGATTTCTTTCCCCCGCTTTTGCCGGTGGTCATCATTTCGGTTGGCATCGGCCAGCGATGCCCCGGCGACAGCAATTCCTGGGTATTCTCCGGACCCCACGTGCCGGCGGCGTAATTGGGGAAATCGCTCGGCGCCGTCGCCTGCCACACTTCGAGCACCGGCATCAACAGTTGCCAGGCTGCCTCCACTTGATCCGCTCGCATGAAGAGCGTGGCATCGCTTTTCATAACGTCCCACAGGAGCGTTTCGTATGCGTCCGGCGAAGGCGCGGCAAAACTCTCGCGATAACTGAACCGCATGTCCACCGGCCTCAATTGCATCTTCGGCCCCGGATATTTGGCCTGAAAACCCAGCACGATCCCTTCGACGGGTTGGATCGACAGAATGAGCCGGGAGGGTTGCCAGCCGAGCGAGGCTTCCGGCGGGAAGGACTGATGCGGCACGGCGCGAAACTGGATGGAAACCTCCGAGGCCTGTTGTGGCAGACGCTTGCCGGTGCGCAGATAAAACGGCACGTCCTGCCAGCGCCAATTGTCGATAAACAGCTTCAACGCGGCGAACGTCTCCGTTGGGGAATCCGCTGCCACCCCGCTTTCCTCGCGATAGCCGGGCAATTTTTTACCATTGGGGTTGCCGGCACCATACTGTCCGCGCACCGCGAATTGCGGCACCGCGTCGCGGTGAATCTGGCGAACCGCGTGAAGCACGTCCACTTTCTTATTGCGAATCTCGTCCGCTTGAAAGGAAACCATCGGCTCCATCGCCACAAGACAGAGCAGTTGCATCAAGTGGTTTTGCATCATGTCCCGGAGCGCGCCGGCGTGATCGTAATAACCGCCGCGATGCTCCACCCCCACGGTTTCGGCGACGGTGATGGTCACATAATCGATGTAACGACGATTCCACATCGGCTCGAACAGCGGATTGGCAAAACGAAACGCCAGAATGTTCTGCACGGTTTCCTTGCCCAGGTAATGATCAATCCGATAGATTTGGGATTCCTGAAAGCTGGCGGCGAGCACGCCGTTCAACGCGCGGGCTGATCCCAAGTCGTAGCCAATGGGTTTCTCGATCACGATGCGCGCCCATTCGCGATCCCGCGCCAGCCCGGCCTGCCCGAGGTATTTTGGAATTTCGCCGAACAAACTCGGCGGCGTGGCCATGTAGAAGATGCGATGGGCCTTCGCACCCCATTCCTTTTCCAGCTTGGCGCATTGTCCCCCCAGGGTGGTGTAGGTTTTCAACTGCTCGAAATCGCCCTGCTGGTAAAAGATGTGCGGGGCGAACGGATTCCAGGCGGCGGCCTTGGATTTTCCGAAACGGGAAAATCGATTGACGCCATCGTGCAGCCGGCGACGCAGTGCGTCCTCGCCAAGCTTGATGCGGTCCACCACGATGATGGCAAACTGTGCGGGCAGGCTGCGATCCTGGGACAGGTCGAACAAGGCTGGCACGAGCTTCCGCCAGGTCAGGTCACCGGCTCCGCCAAAAATGACGAATACCGTCGGTTCAAGTTGGTCGTTTGTTTTCATGCTGCTGATTTTTTGTGCGCTTCGATGCAGGTTTTTGGTCGATTAACTGCATGGCGTGTTTATAAACGTTGTCCCCGGTGAAACCAAACTCGCGCCGCATGACTTCCCCCGGGGCGGATGCGCCAAACCGATCCACGCCGATCACCCCACCCTGATCACCCACATATTTGGACCAGCCTTGCGTCGCACCGGCCTCAACCGCGAGGCGCGCGCGCGTTAATGGAGGCTGAACCGAGTCACGATAACTGGAAGGTTGGGCGTCAAATAATTCCCAGCTCGGCATTGAAACCAGACGTACGGAGATTTTCCGTTCGTAGCCAGTCAAATGCAGCAAACGGTAAAGCAACATGGAACCGTGCTTGGCGGACAGGACATACCGGTCCCGATTAAACCAATGTGGATTGGCCGGATTATGCCGTAGAAACCGGGTCCAAAAATCATAGGCCATCGGTGCCGCGCCCATCGGCAGGCCGGGATTACCACTGTTGGCTTTCTCCACCGCATCGACCGACAGGAAGCGAATCGTGTTGAGGCACAAGTCATCCAATCGGGCCGGTTCGATACTTGGAGCGCTTCTTTTATTCATAGAACTTCAAGGGCCATTGGCAACATTCAGAACCAAATGGGTGTAACGCATTGAAGCCGTCGTCCCGTCGCGTCGGAGGTAATGCGCCTCATTTTTTTCGGGATCAATCCGGCTGACCCAAGCCTCCAGCCGTTTCGTGCGCCGGGTCAACTGGCGGCCGGCGACAACGACGTGCAGCGAAGAGATGGTACGCCCCACAACTTCCGGGAGCATGGGCGTGAAAACCAGATGGTTGTCAGCACCCAGGACGATGATTTCCGTTTGCTCTGGCAGCAATGGTTCGAGACATTGCGCCAAAGTCACCCCGGCAAAACCGCCGCCCACGCTTACAATCCTGCCGGGATGGTCTGGCGCGCTGGCTGCTTCTGTTGGCATGATCAAAACGCCTTGTTGAATTCCTTCACCCGGCACGCTGGAGACTGTAACGGTGAGACACGGAAAAATGAATGGGGTGAACACCCCATAAAAAATCAAACCGCTGAGCTGGTATCTTTAATTCATGAAACTTACGCTTCGCACAACAGAGCAGGAAGCCAGCGACATCTTCTCCTTTGTTTTTGAGCCGGAGCGGCCATTACGCCGGAAGGCCGGGCAATACTGGATTAAAAATGCCACGGCGAAGCGCATGGCGGTCGTCAGGCGAATCGCACCGCCCCACATCGTTGCGCTCCAGGCAAAAACTTTTATGCCGGTCGGCACGGCGATCATCATGCTCGTCGCGGCAAAGAATAAATCCATCGGATGCCCCAGACCCACCGCAAACATATCTGAAAACTACGGCTTGGACGGAGCATTGGTTCCCATATCCGGTGTAGCTACGGCGTCGGTGGCTACCTTGGGATAATCGCTGCTCAGGTTGTTCAGCCCCTCATGTTCGACACTAAAGGTCACCGAATTGGTTCCGGCGGCATGAGCGATCTTGAAAACAAAGATCAAATCATATTCGTCATTGGACCAACGGGGAACCTGCCTGGGGTCGCCGCCGTTGTCCTTGAGCAGTTTTTTGGCGAATTGCTCCGCCAAAACATGTTCCCAGGCAATGTAAATCAGGGCGCCGCGATATCGGGTCTTTTCCAGCTCATGTTCCAGCTCCCCAATGTCCAGGAAACCGAATTCCGTATCCACTGGCAATTCGCACCGGATGGCGGTGGGCTCAATGGTCGCCAGCGGGCGCACGTAGTAATATCGGTCCTGGTCCGCTTTCTGGGTGGGATTGGGCGCGAACACATAGTCCGGCTTCCCGTACCGTGGCAGCAGCACATCGGGCAGGGCCAGGGCGCGATTCAGTCCCTGCACGGTCAATTGCCCCAGACCAGCGTGCGGCTTTTCCGCATGCCGGATCAGCACGATGGTCTCCACTGACGGACGCGCGTCCGTCGCACCGTCGGGGAGGTTGGTTTGGGCCTCCGTCCGCGAGACGGCCAGACTGCCCGCCAAAAGCAAATAAATATGGCACTTCATCGCCAGCAATTTATGTGGAAGCGGACGCTTGTCCAGCTCGCTTCATCTAAACGCACGCCCTTTCCCTGCGCCAGAGGAGCGAAAACGCGGGATAATACCTAAAGCCATTTGACAAAATGCCGTAATGAGATTTACTTTTATCGCATGGTAAAGACCAAAATATCAAGTAAAGGGCAAACGACGATTCCTTCCCAATTCAGGAAGAAATGGAAAACTTCCCAGGTGTTTTGGGAAGCTGGCCCAAAGGGGACCGTTTTCGTCCGGCCCGTTCCCGACGCGATGTCGCTTTTGGGAATTGCCGGCAGCCACCGGCCACGGGACCCACAAGAGCTGGAAAAGGCACGCAAGGCCATTGCCGAAGAAGCCAGCGAAGGGCCGCGCAAATGAGCCGGCGTATCCACCTCGATGCGAACATCATGCTTCGCTTTCTCCGCAATGACGATCCCCAACAATCACAAACCGCCGCGGAGCTTTTTAAGCGGGCGCAAACGAAGGAACTACGGTTGATTGTGTCGCCCGTGATTGTCTTGGAGGTTTTCTATGTTCTGGCCAAGGCTTATGCCATGGCGCGCCCGGAGGTGGCCAATATCCTGGATACCTTGCTCGCATCCGGACTTGTCCAGTGCGAGGACGGCGGCATCACCTTGGACGCCTTGCAGCGCATCACCAGCAATAAAATCTCTTTTGGCGACGCCTACCTTGTGGCGAGCGCCGCACACGCCAAAGAGGAACTCGTTAGTTTCGACAAAGGCATTGCGGGGTTTAAAGAGGCGCGGCTTTTCCCGCTCAATTCCTTAAAGCCGGTCTGAGTGCGCCGCCGAAAGCCGCACTCAGACCAGCTCTCATTCAAGGGTTCCAAAAAATAGCCGATCAGCCCCACTGTCGGCCGGCGTTTCCCGACCCGGCTTGTTTTTTGGCACAAATTATTGCTAGCCGCCATGTCCGGCCTTTGGTAAAACCAAAATACTCTTCCGCTGGGGAGAAGGTATCGGATGCAAGCCCCGGCGGGCAAATGAGCGCGGAAAGATGATCGCAACCATTTTTATCGAATGACGTCATTGCCAGGATTATTTAACCTGTTCCGAGCCACGGTTTGGTTCTGCCCGGGCCGCCGGGCGATGGCACCCGGCCAGCAACTTGCCCTCAACCCAACCTCCCGCTCATGATCGCGTTTCATTCCGTATTGCCCGATTTGGCCCAGCGCGAGGTGCGGTGCGTGCATGTTGGCCCGACGCCGGAAGGCAGACCAAAATCAGATTTGCTTCCAGATGAATATGTCTATGTGGAATATTATTGCGAGGACCTGACTTGTGACTGTCGGCGCGTGTTCTTGCAGGTGATTGCAAGAGACCAGCCGGGCAAGATTTTCGCCAACATCGGTTATGGCTGGGAAAACGAGCGCTTTTACCGGCGAAAGATGCCGTGGGCTCCGGAGGATGCCAGGGCAAAGGTTCGCGGCGAACTGGATCCATTGAATGAACAGTCGGAGTTTGCGGAGGACTTTTTGGACCTGTTCAAAAAAGTGGTGCTGGACGAGCCGTATCGGCTACGGCTCCGGCGACATTATCGGCTGTTTCGGGCCGAACTCGAGCGGCGTGCGGCGGCGGAGAAAGCCGGCCAAGCGAATGCCGCTGGCGGCCGCCCGCCCCCGCCCCTGGACGCAGAACAAATTCGACCCTCTTAAAAGCCTCTCCCCCCCGGCAGCACAAATCGTGAAATAGCAGCCCCCCATCGGCCCGCGTTTCCCGACCCGGCGGGTCTTTTGATTTCAACCCAGAAACTTCATTTGCAGGATCGAAGTCTACAAAGCCAAATTATTCCTAGCCACAATGAAAGGGCATGGGTTACACGGCTCCTATTATTGCAATCGATTTCGGCTGAGCCTGATCGTTTTAAATCGCTTCCACTGCTTTGGCCTATTCATCATGGCCCGGTTCCTCTTTGCCGGCGGCAATTGTCTGGCCGGGCATCGACTTCGCCTTCAGATACTGCTTCCGCTTAAAGAGGAAAAGGATTGCCCCAATCGGAAGGGAAATCGTGATGAACAACGGCCAGATGAGCGGGGGGTGCTTCATCGGAACGAGATAGCTGCAATCCAGCAACTGAAAGCCCGGGGGATTCACGTGCCACGCTCCACTTTGCCGGTTTAATTCCTGCGTTTTGCCAGCGTGTCCCTGGCCGCGGGTGCCGAGGCATGGCTGTTGCCATTCCCGTTGGTGCCGGCCGGTTCGAGCCGTTTGCCCGTGGCGGTGACCGGATTGAATTCGTTCGTTCGCCGGACCTGAACCACTGGTTCACTGGCTTCGCTCGTTCCGCCAACCAACTGGTTTAGTTCGGCCACGGACTGTTTCATCGCCTCGGCCAGATAGTTCAACTCGACGGCAGCAGCGGCACCCTCCTCGGCGCTGGCCGCGTTGCTCTGGGTCACCTTGTCCATCTGACCAACGGCAATATTGATTTGCGCAATGCCCTCGGTTTGTTCCCGCGATGCGTTGGCGACTTCGGCCACCAATTCGTCCACCTGGCGCACATTCGTGACGACATCGCTCAACGTTTGCGCGACCTTGGTGCTGATCTCCATGCCTTGTCCCGCCTTGGTGATGGCACCTTCGATCTTGCCGGCGGTTTCCCTGGCGGCCTCGGCGGAGCGTTGCGCGAGATTGCGCACTTCATCGGCCACCACGGAGAATCCCATGCCGGACTCGCCGGCACGAGCGGCCTCAACGGCGGCGTTCAGCGCCAGAATGTTCGTTTGGAACGCAATTTCATCAATGGTCCGGATAATCTTCGCAATATCGCCGCTGGAAACTTTGATGGCTTGCATGGCCAAAGCCATGGTTTGCATGTCGGCCACTCCATGGTCGGCGGCTGCGCGCGCCCGCTTGGCGAGGTCATTGGCCTTGCGAATATTCTCGGAGTTGCGCTTGGTCATCGCGGCCATTTCTTCCAGTGATGCGCTGGCTTCCTCCAGCGAAGAAGCCTGTTCGCTGGCGCCTTCGGCCAGGGTCTGGCTGGAGTGGGTGATCTGGCCCGAGGCGCCCACCACTTCTTCCGAACTTGTATCCAGCCCCACGGCGATGGCGTGCAGCAAGAAATGCAAGCGGCGCACAATGAACCAATTGACCACCAAGACCAGGGCAAACGTTCCGCCAATGCCCGCAAAGCCGAGCAGACGGTCGCGTTTAAACGCCTGGACGCGGATCGTCAGCAACGTATCCAGTTCCGTGGCGCTGGTTCGCCAAAACCGGAGACTTTCGGCATGGGCATTCCAGCCGGCGGTTTCAAATTCGGTTGCCGGCACGTTTTCACCCGTTCCCACGCGGTTCAACAACGCCAGGAACAACTGGTTGGCCTTCGTATATTTTTCCATAGCCACCGGAAGGTTGGTTTGCAAGGTCGCGCTGATCCCGTAAAAGTTCTTGTCTTCGCTCAACGAAGTCTGGGCGTCCCCGGTGATGCGGTCCTGGTCGTCCTGCTGCAACATGGCGGCCATCACGGCGATCTGGGATTTGTTGGTGGCCGTGGTCCCCGCGCGCAACCAGCCGCCCACCTGCAAGGTGATGTCGCTCAAGCGCTGCTGGGTTTGCGGCAGGGTGGAAAGTGTGATGTCCACCAGATAATAACTGTCCAGGTCGGTATCGAGGATGAGGTTGGAAAGGTCGCCCGCATGGGCAATCATGGTGCGGATGGAGGCGACGAGATTGCCGGGGCCCTCGTCGCCGGCGGCCTCGGTGAGCGGAGCATTTTTGAGCTTCTGCCATTCGGCCAGCACGGCCGTGAGCCGTGCATTATCACGTTTCCGCGCCGCCAGTTCCGCATCGTTGAATTTCAATGCCCGGCCCAGCCAGCCGTTGTAATTGGCGGAAAGCGTTTCCATCTGCGCATCGATCTGCCGCTGAAGGTCGTTCAAGCCCGCCTTGGCTGATTCGTCGCCGGAGAGCGCCAAGCGAGCGGCCGCCTCGTAACGCGGAACCAAGTCCAGCAACTCCTCCAAGGGGCGTTGGAAGGCGTTGCCCCGTATCTCCTGCCTGCCAAAGTTGATGTCCTTGTTGACCGAGGTACCGATGACAAACAAAAGGATGATCGTCATCGGCAAAACGCCTGTCACCGCCGCGAGCACGATGTAATGCCAGAGCTTAAGCGAGCTGGTTCTGTTCATGGGGGTTGTCGATTCTGCTTGCTTTGGCTTGCTTGGCAGTTATGCCGCCGGAATTAGGGCGCACTATTAAGTGCGACGGATTGCACCGCCGAGCTCTGGCTTTCCGTTTCTCGCCAGCAGCGTCACCCATAGCCTACCGTCTTTATAGGTTGATAGAAGCTGGGGCTTTAGGAAATTCGATCAACCATTTTTGCGAATTACCAACTGTATATTGCCGTGGCAGATAAGCCCATTTTAGGTCCGTTGGTTTTTGTCACGTGAATAACGTGCTTAACGTGCTGCATCAATATGGTTCGGTGTTGCGGGGTTCGCTTTTGCTGGCGTTGCACGAGACTCCAAAAGCCAATACGCCCCTGAAACTGGTGTTGCGTCCCCGGATCAGCTTCGGCGCCGCGGAATTTGACATGGCCTATGACCCGCCGGAAATGGAACTGGAGGATCATGACCCGGTCGAGCTTTCCGTTAAACCAGTATAAGCTGGATTAAAACCCGATGGACCCGCCACACTAACACAGATTGACTAAAGCTCCACTTCGTCTATCGTATTTAAAATGCGAGTTTCCCGAAGAACCGATTACGCCTTGCGCGCCCTGTTCACCTTGGTGGATCATTATGGCGGCTCCCCCATTCCCATCCGGGAACTGGCCCGACGCAATGATGTGCCTAAACGCTTCCTCGAGCAGATCATGCTCGCCCTCAAGACCCAGGGCTGGGTCGAAAGCAGCGCCGGCATCCGCGGCGGCTATTTTCTGTCGAAAAGTCCGGCCAAAATCACGATGGGCGAAGTGGTCCGCTACTTCGACGGCATTCTGGCCCCCATTGATTGCGTGTCCGTCACCGGCTATCAACGCTGTTCCCAGGAATCCGTCTGCCGGTTCCGACGCGTTTTTTTTGACGCCCGCAATTACGTCGCCAATCTTATGGACCGCACCACGCTCGCCGACGTCGCCAAAGGCCTCCCGGTTACCAAACTCGAAGTCTCCGCCGGATTCATGGGCGGCGAAGGCATTTAAATTTTTTCACTTTTCTCTTTGACAATCATTCCTCTCAGGCGATAATAACGACACAGTAAGTCGTTTATTAAGGCGATCGGGTCTATTCTGTTCTGTCAGCAGGCGATGAATAGGTTGCAAATCCAGCGCTTTTTTTATTTGACTTTAAAGACGACATTTATAGTCGTTGTAACAACATTAAACCAACGAACATGCAGCAGGCAGGCTGACCGTAACCAACGGAAGCGATTAAAATGAAAACCAAAC
>Ga0302319_10018118_pt1 | contig 12865 bp, 10 predicted proteins | sample Bog_T0_2_FD_203319 | JGI IMG/M metagenome (GOLD analysis project Ga0302319, IMG submission 203319) | Peat permafrost microbial communities from Stordalen Mire near Abisko, Sweden - Bog_T0_2 | ecosystem: Environmental > Terrestrial > Soil > Wetlands > Peat | place: Sweden: Abisko, Stordalen Mire...
CATAGAGGGACTCATTCGGGAACGACGAAGCCTTCTCCTTCGGATACTTGTCGATGAAAGCGCGAACAAGAAACGGCGGTGCGTTCATCTTTTTGAACGCCGGCAGCATCGCGGGAGTGCCCTCCACAGCCGCTCTGAACATACGCTGGTTGATGTCGAGTCGATAGCTTGTGAACGTCTGCCCATACTTGTCCGTGTAGTCGTAGGGACCGTAGAGCGATGACTCGACTCCTACAGTGCGCAGCAAAAGTTTCGTATCACGGAGAAGAGGGGCCTGACAAAGATGAATCGAGTAGGGGTCCCCCTCGGTGGACTTGTGTCCATCTGAGGCTATGAGTCCCTTGATGAAATGCTGTCTATAGAGCAAAGGCTCGCAGAAGATGCGACTCGGGAGACGCTTCGTATGGGCGTCGGATTGATTGATCCCGAGTTTAGACAACCAGCGGGCAAGATCGACACTCCAGATGTCAACGTGGTACCTCGTCGACATCTTCTCAGCAGGTTGATGCGTAGCCTCCCTGACTTTGGGGTTCAAACCCCAACGAGACCAGAACCCAACACAGCGATCCATCATCGCTGTCTCATGATCTCCAAAGACGTAGTTAAGGCACCCCTTCTGGTCGTCTTTCCATCCATCGCCGAAATAGTACCCAAGCCAGAACCAGAGATCCGTCTCACATCCCTCCGGCATCGACGGGGTTAGATTCGATTTCTCACCCACCTCGAACATAGGAAGGGGCTCTCCGTGGAACTGTACCGGCTTCGCGAGTGAAGTTGCGATCCGATCCTTAGACCGAAGTTCTTCGTACTCACGCCACTCGTACCCGTTGTCAGTCACAACGAGAAGCTTATGCCGAGTGTCGCAAGGGATAATGGTACCGTCTTCAAGTTCAATCTCGGCGTGCTGCCATTCTCCCTTGTCGAGAACCGAAAAGTCCGCCCAGTTCGTTCCGGTCCACGTTTGCCCCGTTCCGCCATCAGCCACGATCTCAGCGACCGTTTTGTACCCTTGACTTGTCAACACACGAGCTGTCGAACACAAACACCCCTGAATCGGGTAGTTCGTCGCCTGCCGCTCGCACGAAGCGCGGACCATCTTCGAGTGGGCTTCATCCGCCCGCCGTCCGTTGGAATCGGCCTGTCCCGGCTGAATGTTCGCATCGGGGATGGCGATCCAACGAGCGAACGCCGTCCAGACCCCCAGCTCCTTCTTCACGCGCTGGTGCTGGCCCTTGACCCACCCGGCGAACGTCGAGACGCTCTTGTCGAACGCTTGCTTGCGGCGGGCTCCCTCGATCTTGTCGCACCCGGTCGCGCGCATGATGGCCTGAGGACCACCACCGTAGATGAGCGCGAAGTTGGCGATCTTGCCGCCCTTGCGCTCGTCCTTGGTCACGCCTTCCTTCGGCTTGTTGTAGAAGGCCATCGCCGTGATCGTGTGGAGGTCCCCGTCACCCTCAAGGAACTCCTTGATCCATACGGGCTCATTCGAGAGGTTCGTGACGATACGCAGCTCCTGGCCTGCGTAGTCGCACTTGAGCATCGTGTACGTGTCTCGAGCGATGAAACACGTTCGGAGGTCCGACGTCGCCGGAATGCCGTGGATCGGGATGCCAGAGTACCCATGATCGGCATCGCCGGCGGGAGCGCTGAAGCGACCCGTAGCGGCTCCCGTCTGCTTGAACTGGAACCGCATCTCATCGTTGCGGTCGAGGTTCTTCGACATGCTTTCGAGGTACGTGCCGAGGAGCTTCTCCTCTTCGCGGTACTCGATGACCCACTTGAGGATGGGCGGAGCCCCCTCGCCAAGCTCCTTGGTCAGCTCTTCGAGCGTAGTCCAGTCGGTCTTGAACTGGCCGTTCGCCGTCTTGTCGGGCTTGGGGCTGATGTCGAGCCCCTTTTCCGTGAAGAGGAATTCCCCGAGTTGCTTGGGCGACCCCGGCTCGAAACCGTTGAACCCCTTGCTCGACGCGAGCGAGACGATCTTCTCACGGATTGAGGCGATGGCCGCTTCATGGGTGGCCTTCAGCTCGTTGATGCGCACACGGTCGAGTTTGACTCTGTTGCGCTCCATGACGCGCTTGACCTGAGCGACCTGCTTCTCGAGCCGATACGTGAAGCTGTAGCGCTCTTTGCAGAGCGGCATGATGGTCTTGTCCTCACCAAGGAGGCGCGTGCAGATGGCGTCCGAGCAGGCGTACTTGACGACGCCGGGCTCGTCGGGAGAGAGCGTATGGAACTCGATCTCGCGTCCGCGAATGGGGAAGAGTTCCTTCAACTCGATCATCTCATAGGGGTGACCCTCGGGGTCGCGAAGCTTCTCTTCAGCCTTGCCCTTGAGCCCAAGGTGGCGATCAGCAGAGAAAACGACGAAGCACGCGAGGCTCCCGTCCTCGAATGACTCTGGGTGCCAGAAGTCGATTCCGGTGATCGGGTAGAGGAACTCCTGATCGAATGAAGCGTGCCAGAAATCGATGACCACTCGAGGCGGAGTCTCGATCTCCTTGCCGGCGAGCAGGTCTTTGCAGTCGGCCTTGAGGACCGGCTGGGAGGCTTTGCAAAGGCGGGTGATAGCCGCCTCAACATCCGCCAGGGGCTTCACGTTGAGATCACGCTCGTCGCCCGTAGGCGTGTGCCGAACCGGGACGTAGTAACCCGTCTTGGCGTCCCCGACCGAAAGACAGTAGCCGACGATCTTGTGCTTCGTGTACGGCTTGCCTTCCGCGTCGTAGAAGATGCGGTTGTCGAGACCCTCGGTCTCCAAGTCGAGTGAGCACTTCTTGCACGCGAGGGCATCGTCGACGATCTTGTTGACCTCTTCGACCGTCTTCACGAGCACGAAGTTGTGGTGCTTCATCCACGGCTTCGTGATGTCCGGCACGGTGCGCGACTGGGCCAGGCCGAGCGCGCCCATGAAGTCGAGCTGGTCATCATCGGTGGACGGCGAGGGTCTTGAAGCCGGGGTCGGCGAGGGCGCGGCGGCAGGCTTCACCGACTGCTGACCCAACGTCTCGAGGATGTCATCGAAGTTGTCTTCGGCTTCGGTCATCGCAAGCTTCGGGGCCTCGACAACTTTGGACTTCCCATCCCCAAGGATGTCGAGGATGTCGGCAAGGTCGTCGATTTCCGTTTTCGGATCATCGGGCATTAGCGGGCTCCTCCTGAACGACGGCGATATACACCCCCTCGCGCCACAACCTGACGGCTTCGTATGCGAGCGCGCGAGATTCATCAGACGCGAGACCTTCGGGCACGTAGCAGTGCGGGAGATTGTGCCCGGTGGGGATGCAATCACGCGCTTCGTAGAGAATGCAGCCGACACGCAGACTGCACTGCGGGCTCGGCATCCTGCGGAGAGCCCCCTCGGGTGGAATCCCGAGGGCATCGATGAGAGGCCGCGAGTAGCCCCACAATGCGTGGTCCATCGCTTCCTTCGTCAGCATAGTGAAGAGAGCGCCCACGCCCGTTCCCTGAAGAGGGCGCCACTCTTCCTCCCACACCCCTCCGGGAGCGTAGATCAGGTACATCTCCATCGGCCCGCGCTCTCGGGTCGCGACCTTCAGTCTTCGGGGCATGCCCGAGCTTTCGCGCCGATCTTGTCGAGAACGCGCTGAAGTGTCTGCCGCACAGTGGGCGCGAGCACCTTGCCGTTCTCGAACTGCCAGCGGAGCCGATCGAGGATGCTCCCTACGGTGAGATAGGCGTTCATGTCGAACGCCTTCCGGGCGCCCTTGAGGCGAGCCTCCGCGACCGCAAAGGCCATGTCTACGTCAGCACGTTCGAGGTCGTCCGGCTCGTCCTCATGAACCGAAGGCGTCTCGGGTGGCGTGATCCCGTAGGCCCGCTCCAAGCCGCGGAGCACCTGGGAGAACTTCTCGCTCGTGAGGTTCTCGAACTTCTTGTAGAGGTTGATGCAGTCCCACTGCTCATTGCAGACGAAGCACCACACGTGGTCAGGCTTGCGCGTGTCGCGGGGGTGGTAACGAGCCGCCGGCGTGCGCTTGTTACCGTGAAAAGGGCAGAACATCTGCTCCGCCCTTCCCCCGCTGTAGCGGAGCTTGACCCCGTAGCGGCTAAGGACGTCCGAAGCCGAGACCCGCTGGTGAACGGTCTCAATGCGAGTCTGTATCCAGTCGCGGAAGATCTTCGACTGGTCATGTTCGCGTTGAGCGTCGTCCTTGTAGTTGGCCATCAGACCGCTTGATCAATGAAGCTCAGTGCGTCGGTTGACGAAGCGTAGACGGTCTCTACACCCATGCCGCGCCCGGCCCGCAGCATGTCCTGGTTGCCCATGCGGCGGCAGGAGAACTCCACTGACGCGATGAAAGGCTCGAACAGACCGTTCTCGCGGTTCTTGAGGTTCGTGATGTACGTCGTGCCGTTTCGACGGTGATCATCATCGAGGAACGTCGTGGTGATGTAGTCGGCGCTCTTCTCGACTTCGTTGGCGTAGGCGATGGCCGTCGCCTTGTACTTGCCGCCGTTCTTGGCCGCCTCTTCGCGCCCCTGCCGGTTGATCTGAAAGAGCAAGAGGATGGGGAGCTTCTCGCCGTGGTTGAAGTGGAGCGCGAGCTTCTTGGTGTCCTTGACGATGCTGTTCAGCTCGACGACGTAGTCGTTGGAACGGCGCTTCTTCCGAGGTTCCAAGAGCTGCCCGTGGTCAAGGACGAGAAGTCCGATCTCCGTCTGCTTGTGGACGAGTTCCGCTTCAAGGCGGACGTCGTCGATCGTCATGTCCTTGTCGGGAGACCGAATCTCGAACGAGCAGTAGTCGGGGCACGTCGTCCAATCCTCGATGACCTTCTGGTAGAACGCCTCCTCCGCAACCGTCAGCTCGCCGTCGCGAATCTTGCGGTAGTCGAGAGGCGCGAAGCCCATCGCCTTGAACTTGCCGTTCGCCGAGTGGATCGCCATCACCTGACGACGGATCTGCTCGTAGGGCATCTCCAACGAGAAATAGAGAACGTTGGTCTTGTAGCGAGTGACGAGGTTGTAACACCAGTTGAGGGCGAACGTAGTCTTCAGCTCACCGGCGAATGCCGCGTGGACCCACAGCTCACCCTTCTTGATCCCGTGGCAGCACAGGTCGATGTGGTTGATGCCCGTGAACTTGCCCCACGCCTTGTCCTTGTTGTGCTTGGCCTCGTTGTACTCGTTCCAGATGGCCTGGCCATCGAGCCGCATGTCCCCCGCGGTCTTCGCGTTGTACTCGGGGATGATGAGGTCGTGTGCCTTGGACGTGAAGTGAACGAGGCCCTCGCGGACGCCTTTCTTGCGGGTCTTCTCACGAGAGCCCGGCTCGACGAAGTCGACGCCCTTCGTGATGATGTCCTTCGTCTCCGTGAGGAGCGCGATGGCCTTGACCGTGTTCTGCTCCTCGAGGAGGCTCTGAAGCAGATGGGCGTAGTTCGTTCGGATGTAGAACGGCGCCGCCTCGACGTCCTTGAGGCGCTCCTCGACTTCGAGGTCTCCGTTGTCCCCGAGCTTCTTGAAGTAGTCCCGTACGGTTTGAATGTCGGGGATTTCCAACCGCTGTTGGAAGTACTTGAGGGTGTACTCGAAGATCCGCTGGTCGTCGGGCCGCTGCCATTCGATCTGGCTCTGGATCAACTTCTGAAAGTTGTTGACCAGGTTCTCCTGGGTGATGGTCCCGCCGATGTCGATCGTGGAACGGAGCAGGCGTTTCATAGCGGACCTCCCCCGCCCTTTTTGTAGGACGACTTACCACCCTTGTTCCACTTGGGCTTGCCCTCGAACGCCGCGAGTTCCTCGTCGACGGCGATGGCTGACGTGGGGCGCTCCACAGGACGGCCCCGGACGGGCCTTGTGCCGGTCGTGAGGGGTGCAGAGGCATCGACGTCCTCGACCCCTCCCACGACCTCCACAGCCCCGTGGAAGCCGCGTGGCTCGTAAACGCGCCGATCATCGGCTCGTGAGAGGGAGACCGTCTTGTAGTTGCGGTCGATGTACTCGGCGAGGTCGTCCGAGTAGGTGAAGTTGCCGGGGCCGAACGGGCTACTCGGCTCCTCGATGAGCCATGTCGGCTTCTGAGCCGCGTCGCGAAGCATCAGGGCTTCCTTGAGCGCACCAGGCGCGGCAGCGTTCTTGTGGCCCAAGAACCCGAGGCGGATGATGACAAACGGGAACTCGGGCCCCACCAGATCCGCAAGAGAGTTGTAGGTCACCATGTCATCGCGCTTGCTCTTCGCGCGCTGTGAGTAGCTCTCGGCTCCAACGAAGACCGTCTTGATCTTCTCGTCGGTCACGATGCGAAACGCGAAGAACATACCCTTGGTCCACAAGCACAACTTCAAGTGCGAGAGGAGATCGACCCAGGGGGCCTTGATGTGGAGGTTCTCCTTGGTCCGATCGAGCTTGGGCGGATCGCCGGGGTTCGCCCCGAACTCGAATAGGGGGCTAGAGAAGATGGTCGTGGCTCGAGCGATCTCCGCCCCGAGGTGCTTGAGCATGTACTCCGCAAGCTTGCAGTTGCACGGCTCGCGGGTGTCCGTCGCCTCGTCGTAGAGGTACCCGGCCCCTCCGCACGTCGGGCAGATCTTCTTCTCGTCCGCCATCGGAGTGCTCTACACCGTGGGCTTGTCGGACGTGGTCTTCGACTTGGGCGCGAGGGCAACCCACTCGATAGCCGCTACGGCAAGTGCCGCCACGACGATCATCTCCTGGCGAAACTTCTCAGGCGTCCACGGCCAGTGAACAGCGCGACCCACGTGCTTGGTCAGGTACGCGATCCAGTCGTGACTCGTGTGCATGCGGTCGTGTTCCTTACCGCCCCACATCTTGTCTTGCTTCTCGCGTTCGAGGCTGATTTCCCGGTAGATACCTTCTCGAGTCGTGGTCATGCGGGCGGTCTACACCGCACCTCTTCCCATGCTGCTAGCAGCTCGAGGAGTTTGTCGGCAGCCTCATCCCGCGAGAGACGCGCGATGTCGTCCCAATCGCAGTCAGTGACCACGGCGAGCGTCTCCTTCAGCGACATACCGTTCTCCGAAGTGGTAAGAATCAGCATAGTGCTAACTCCTTCCTGCTCGGTTCCTGCCCAACCAGAAGTTTCGTCGATGCCTTGCGACTTCGACCAGCGCTTTCAGGACAGCAGGCTGACACCGGGGAACTCCCGGCCAACGCTTTCAGGTTGAGTGCTTCTCGCGATGTGCTTTACCAGAGGGATCTGCTAGGTCCCTCTCCTCAGCTCTCTTGCGGCTAGTCTCTGCTGCCGCAAGAGAGACGTTGATACGCCAACTTTCAGACCTAGTCGCACACCCCTCGGCATGAGCCGTTCGCCATGCGTCAGTCTCTGCGTTCCTACGGTTTGTCTCCGCGTGGTCCTTCTGCCATGACGGGCTCGCGGCCATCTTTCGAGAACCCGCGCGTGTAGATCCCAGCCATCTAGGATCGGTCACTCGGTCGCGGTTCCCTGCTGTGACTTTCGCAACCCACTCTGGGTCCGCAGCTTTCTTTCGGTTACCCTCAGCTACCGCTGTTCGCCATGCCGGATCTTCAGCTCTCTTGCGAGCCCCGCGATCATTCGCTTCAATCCACTTGGGCTCGTCCGCGTTCTTGCGGTTCGCCTCCGTGGTGGCCATGACCCATTCTGGATTTTTGGGTAGCCGTCGCATCGCATCACCATGGGCTCGAACCCACTTAGGATCACGAGCGAGCCGGCGTACCGCCACGAGGTGCTTTTCTTTGGCCTCGCCGGTCAAGGGGCCACCCTGTCCACCAGAAGTGAGGTTGTACCCTAGCGGAGCCATGCAATCGGCGACTGCTATGTGACGAATCTCAGCGAGATTCAAATCTAAGAGAGTGCCAGGAACCTCTTCCAGCAAGCCGATCGTGAAAGCACTCTCCCCATACTTTCGGATAGCCCTGTGAAGGGCAAACCCATCTCCACGTCCTGCGGAAGCACAGTGCCTCGCCCACCTCTTGGGGATGCTTACAGTGGTCGCCCCCACGTAACGCTTACCGTTACGTGTGTTCGTCACAAGGTAGATAAATCCGCTCATACCCCGGTCTTCATTCGTCGGACGAGTTCTTTAGTATCGCTACCCCCCACATCAAATTGTAACGCACCGACGGCGGCTTCTCCGATGACCTTGTCGATGAGGTCTTTCTTCTTCTCCAGCATATCGAGCACGTAGCGGTCGATGGTCCGACGCTCCTTGGCCGTGTCGGCAGGCCGCTCGCTGATGAGGTGGTAGACGACGACGTGCTGATGCGGGCTCCCGATGCGGATGGGACGTCCGAGGAGCTGGACGTAGTTTCCCCATGACCACGGAGCGTCGTAGAAGATCATCGCCGACGCCGCCTGGAGGTTGATGGCCTCGCTCCCGGCGTCCGTGATGATGATGACCTTCGTGTCGGACTCGACGTTCTGAAACGCCGCCTGAGCGTGCTGACGCTGCTGGTCGTTCTGTTTGCCCGTAATGCAGACGCTCTTGATCTTGTTCTGAGCGAGGATCTCCTGAAGCCGTGGCACAAGGCTCGCGAACCGCGTGTAGATGATGGTCTTCTCGCCGTCGAGTTCCTCGCAGAGCAGCTCCAGGAGCGTGGACTCTTTCGTGCCGAGTTCCTTAACCTTGTGCCCCTCGTCTTTGTAGAGGCCCCCGAGAACCTCCGCGCCTCCCTCGAACTTGAGCAGCGTGAGCGAGTTGACGACCTGTTGGCAGTAGATGAGGCTGACGAACGCCTTGCTGGCCTCGTAGTCCTTGATCTCCCCGTCCCCAAGTTCGAGTACGCCGGTCAGCGCCTCGGCGTACTTCGCCTCCTCAGCATCCGACAACTCGCACGTGATCTCCTTCGTGATGAGCGTCGGCAACTCGTCCGAGACGGTGTGCTTCGGACGCCCGAGGAAGTGCGGGTCGATGCGATTGCGAAATTCTTGGAGGTTTCGGTACCCGACCACGATGGGGATCTGCTTACCGCCCCCGACCCGCTGCATCTTCGTGACGCAGTATTCGCGGATGAAAGCCGTCTTGTTCGTGAACACACCAGGGTGGATGACCTTGTAGATCCCAAACCCCTCCATGAGGTTATTTTTCAGGAGGGTGGCTGTAAGCCCGTAGCAACGGTGCGAACGGTCCGAGAGGAACCGGCACGTCTGGTGTGTCTTGGTCGAGCTGTTCTTGAACGCCGTGGCCTCGTCGTAGATGGTCACGATGTTCTCGAGCTTGCTCGTGATCTTGTCGACCATGCCGGGAACGATGGACTTGGGGTCGATCTTTCCCTTGGCGTCTTTCAGGGCCGACGCGCCATGGTCCCAGTCCCGCACGAGCAAGTGATAGTTGACGATGAGGAGCGGCTTCTCCGGTCCCTTGTAGTTCGCCCACTCGAGCCACGTCTGCTGGCGCTCGTTGGCCTTGCCCGAGATGACAAAGACCTTGATCCCGGTCGTGAACCGCTTGATCTCGCTCGCCCACTGCCGGAGAGCGCTCTTCGGGCTCACCACGATGACCCGGTTGTCCTTCTCGCGCTCCCAGAGGTAGCAAAGCGCCCCGAGCATCTCGATGGTGTTGTGGTTGATGATCCCGTTCCCCGAAAAACAGTGGTCGGCGTGCTCGACCTCAATGTCCATCAGGGGAGCTGTGCCTTCTTCAAGCTGAACAACGGGGTCGTAGAAATAATGGGTGTGAACAACGCTCGCGATGTCCTTGAACGAAGGGTGCTCGTTCAAACCGTGACCCGAAGCGACTTCCAGGAGTTGCCGTAGAAAGCGATACGTCGCGTTTCGCTTCCCGTGAATGACATGCTTTAGCGTGCTTTGGAACGACTCGCCATACTGCTTGAGGCCAGAGCCTCGACGCTCATTATTCGAGCCGGTCTTCGATGACGCCTCCAGGATCGCATCTTTGAGTGAGGCCACCACGAGACCCATGTACGGGACGATGTCTTTGTTGGGGTTGGACTCGGCCTTCAACCCCGCGTCGAGGACGTCGTTCTTTCGTGAGGACACGAACCCGATGTCGTCGGCGAAAATCCGAGCATCCTCCCCGAAAAACGTCAGCCGCCAGTACGTGTGGTCAAAGCCCTTGACGTATTTCGGCGAAAGGGTCGAGATGATACCGAGCCGCAACAGGAGAACCTGCACCGTGCGTGCGAGCTTTTCCGAGGCGGTCGGGAACTCAACGCCCCCTTCTGCTGTCACCGAAGCCTCGCCCTCGAAGAGTCCCCGGATGAACTCGCGAATCGAAAGCTCCGACCCTTGGAGGATGCACCACGGAACTTCCTTGAAACGGGCGGTCGTGTACGTGACCCCACATGCTTCGAGGTACTGCCGGATGCCGATGCTGCTGACGCCGATGAGCGTATTCTGGTTAGCACACCCGTCGTTCCCCTCCCATCCGAACACATCGAGGAGGAGCTTCCGGATGTCGGCGTGCGACTCAGGATTAACGTCAACGTGTTGGCTGATGTTCGTCGCGTACTTGCCGTTCGTCCACGCCTCAGCGACCACATATCCGAGCAGCCGAGCCAAGTGGGGCGTCAGAAAGGGGAGGTACGTGAACTGCTTGGCGTTGTGATGAAGATCCTGTCGAGCCGGGATGCTGGGCTCGGACTCCGGGAACGGCGCCTTGCTGCGGTCGATGCAGACGTAGTCCGTGGCAGCTTCGATGTCAGGTAACTTTTTGAAGCCCTCTCCATCAGCGTCACGCGCACGCACGGGATGGGCGAAGCTACCCTCGACGCGGAACCCATTGCGGGTTGTCACCTTCAGCGTGGGGACGATGCCGTTCCAGTAAAACCGCCGCACGGGCGTCATCTCGTGCCCTGTCCAAACCTGAACAGGCACGCGGGGCTCGTAGAACGTGTCGTCCGTCAACTCGCCCAAAGGAGCAAGCTCCCGGATCGGCATGAGCCCCTGGTCGGTCGTGAGCAAGGTCTCTCCCGTGAGGCACTTGCCGAGGCCCGTACCGTCCCCGAGGACCATGCGCCGGAGCAAGAGCAGGTGCATGATGCCCTGCACCTGGTAGTACCGGAGTCTGAACGGGCTCACACGGCCCGAGAGATCCGTGATCTCCGTGCGGAGCATCGGCGTCGTCTTGAGCGTGCACGTCTTGCTCGCTCGGATCTTCTTCAGGGCCTCATACGTCGCCGCCTGCTTCTCGATCACAGGGTCCAGGACGGGTAGCGTCATGCGCCCTTTCTACACCGAGTCTCGAGAGCCTTTTCCCGTCTCGATCACGTTTTTCATCCAAGCCGCCGGTTCCGGTTTGAGGTGACCACGCACGAGGGTCACGAACATCTCGGCGAACCACTCACGGTTGTTCTTCCGTGCGTAGGTCGTGGGCACCCAATCGTGGAACTGCGCCTCATACGTGTTGTCGGCTTTCCCACCCTTGGCGATCTGATGCGCTTGTGACTCCAGAGCCTGCCTCTGATGTTCGAGGTCGCTGAGCTTCGCCGACACGGCGGGATCTGGCTGCACGAGGCGTGAGATGCTCTCCGGCATGATCCCGTTGGGGTACATCCCATGCTGACGAAAGAACGTCAGGAGCGGGCAGTCCTCTAGCTGAATGAGGACATCGAACTTGCCCTGCTTCCCGATCACAGTGCCCTTCAAGAGGTACTTCTGGCCGAACCAGTCACGCATATACTCGACCTTGGTCCCCTTCCTCGGGATCTTGTAGGTCACCTTGCGCAACTCCTCCTGCTCCTCCTCGATCTTCTTCTGCTTGATTTTGAGGGCATCGATGTCGTTGCCCTCGCCGGTCGTCTCTTGACCCATCGCCCAACGGTATCGTCCAGCCACAGCTCCGTTGCGGAAGCCGTTCGGTACGACCTTGTCGTGGAAGTAGTGCCCCAGCTCATGAATGAGCGTGAGAACAAGCGTCCCGAGCCCGTACGCCTTGGGAGCAATCTTGATGGTGGGTGGTATTTGCGCGTAGTACACGGCATTCGCGTGAGCGGCCCCACGTCCCGTGACAAGCACTTGGATCTCGTGAGGAATCTGAAAGCCCGCAGCCGCGATCTGTTTCTCCGCATCGAGGAGCAAATCCCCAATGCGAGGGACGAACGCCGCATGCTGTTGCAGGTACTGGACGTTGAACCGCCCGAACTTCTGCGTGCCAACCTGCGTGTCAGCGAGTCGTTCCAAAAAACGCGCAACGACTCGGGCCGCAGAGGTCATGCTGCTCTCAGCAGGCTACAAAAGCATCATTCGCCGAGATGGGCCACCACGCGCGCACGCGATCCGGGCACCGGCTTTCGTCGCTTGATGACATTCGTTTCCTCAGCGACAACCCCAAGGGTCTCTCGAATGATCGAGAGCGCCAGCTCGGAGTTGAAGTCCTTGCATGAGAACGCATCGAGCGAAAAGAAGCTCCGAAGCGGCCAGGCATGGAGCGATAGATGGGACGTCGAGATCACCTGAATGCTCGTGATCCCGCCTTCGTCCTCGAACTTGCCGGTCTTCTTGACCCGTTCGAGCACCTTGGGGTCACAAGGGACCTCGTAGACCATCGCCTTGTCGAGAGCCGTCATCTCAAGCGCTGAGACGAGCTTCCCGAAGAGCTGTTCCAGTCTTTCCCTGGTGAACACCGAGGGGTTGTCTACGTAGGCATCCATCGTGATGTGGAGGCCCGCACTCATCCGTTCGACCATCTCTCGCGCCTTCAGGGAGGTGGGGGTGGGTTGCTTGAAATTGCGGCGGGAGGGTGCGCCGAAGGAAACTTGGAGGGAAGGAATTTCTGAGCCATCGGAGCAACGGCAGAGTTCCCGTTCCCCAAGGCAGTCAAATAGCCGCGGAAAAGCGCGTAGACATACGCGGAAGCTGTTCCGCAGGACGACCCATAGAACACCATCGCGAGCTTGGAGCCCGTGATCGCGGTCGGCCACGGGAAAGTCTTGCTCG
>Ga0302319_10018122_pt1 | contig 12863 bp, 8 predicted proteins | sample Bog_T0_2_FD_203319 | JGI IMG/M metagenome (GOLD analysis project Ga0302319, IMG submission 203319) | Peat permafrost microbial communities from Stordalen Mire near Abisko, Sweden - Bog_T0_2 | ecosystem: Environmental > Terrestrial > Soil > Wetlands > Peat | place: Sweden: Abisko, Stordalen Mire...
GAATGCAGGCCTGCTGTTGGCTGTGCGTGGTTCCAGTTGGGGAGGAGACCGCTTGACCCGTTCCCTGCTTCTTGTTTCCGCTGTTCTATCCCTCCCATTTTCGACTGCTCCGGCGCGTGCGCAGCAGACGCCGCAGCCGCTCACGGTAGAAGCGATCTTCGGGCACGGATCGCTGGCCGGGCATCCGCCGGACGGCCTCACCTGGTCGCCCGATGGCAAGCACCTCAGCTACCTGGATGGCGGCGAGCTGGTCGACCTGGACCCGGCCACGGCGCAGTCGCACGTGCTGGTGAGCCGGGCCAAGCTGGCTGCGCTCTCCGGTGCAGCGGCATCGGAGACGGATCGCGATCACCGCGACCGGTACAAGATGGCGAGCTACCTCTGGGCGCCGGACTCGGCGCATCTGCTGTTCGATTCCGATGGTCGGCTGTGGCTCTATGACCTGCGCACCGGCACCGGCGTGCAGGTGGGGTTCACGGGCATTCAATCGGGCGACGACCCAAAGTTCTCGCCCAATGGCGACATGGTCTCGTTTGTGCGCGATCACGGACTGGCCATTGTGCGGCTGAAAGATCCGGGCAGCCCGATGGCGACCGTCGCGCCGAAGGCCGGCCCGGCATCAACCAACGGCGAGGTGGATTGGGTGTATGAGGAAGAGCTGGAGGTGCGCAGCAACTACTTCTGGTCGCCCGACTCGAAGAAGCTCGCATACCTGCAAATGAATGAGAGCGACGTGCCGCAGTATCCGATCGAGGACTGGATTCCGACGCATGCCACGGTGGACTTCCAGCGCTATCCGCAGCCGGGCGATCCCAATCCGGCGGTGCGGGTGGGGGTTGTGGGCGCGGGCGGTGGCAAAACGACATGGATCAGGGTACCGGTGCGCGACGGTCAGGACTACATCCCGCGCTTCGGCTGGGTGGACAGCAAGACACTGTGGATCGAGGCGGTCACGCGCGATCACAAGCACCGCGATCTCTACTTTGCCGACGCGACCAATGGGCAATCGCGCGCGGTGCTGCAGCTCGCCGATGACAAGTTTGTGGACGACAACTACGACGTGACCATCGGCAGCGGCTCCATTGTGCTCACCAACTGGACCGACGGGCACAACCATCTTTATCTCTACAGCTACGACCAGAACGCACCGATGAGCGGCGAGGCGAAACTGGAGCGTCAGTTAACCAAGGGGGACTTCGAGATCAGCGATGTCGAGAGCGTCGATTTTGACGGCAAGGTTATTCGCTTTGCCTCGAACGAGAGCAACGCAGAGGGGCAGCAGCTGGGTCAGGTGACCTTCAATGGCGAGCGCAGGCAGCTGACGCACACACCGGGATTCCACGAGGGCAACTTTGCACCGGTAGGCGGCGCGTTCGTCGATACGCACTCCACGCGGATGAGCCCGCCGGCGCTGGATCTTTGTCAGGCCGCGGGCACGTGCAACGCGTTCTGGGTCACGCATGCCATGGAGGCCTACCATCTGCAGCCGCCGGAGACGCTGGAGGTGAAGGCGCACGATGGAACCACGCTCTACGCCACGCTGCTGCTGCCGGCGGGAGTAAACGATGCGGCCAGCGTGCCGCTGATTGTGAACCCCTATGGTGGCCCGGCGGTACAAACGGTCGTCAACCGCTGGGGAGACAGCCTGCTGTTTGACGAGCTGCTGGCGCAGCACGGCTTCGCCGTTCTGCACGCCGACAATCGCGGCATGGGCAATCGCGGCCGCGCCTTTGCGCAGGCGGCGTATCACAACTTTGGCCCGGTGCAGCTGGAAGATCAGTTGACGGTGATGGACGCGGCGCTCGCCGAGCATCCGCAGCTGGACAGCAAACGCCTGGGCTGGTGGGGCTGGAGCTGGGGCGGGACGTTCACGCTGTATGCGCTGTCGCACTCCGATCGCTTCAAGACCGGCGTGGCCGTGGCTCCGGTCACGGACTGGCGCAACTACGACTCAATCTACACAGAGCGCTACATGAGCCAGCCGGAGGAGTTTCCCACCGGCTATCACGACTTCTCGGCAGTGAGCTCAGCGTCCAATCTCAAGGGGCATCTGCTGTTGGCGCAGGGCACCGGCGACGACAACGTACACATCGAAAACACCGTGCAGTACATTCAAAAGCTGATTGAGGCTGGGGTGCCGTACGACTTGCAGATTTATCCGCGCAAGACGCACTCGATCGCCGGGCCGGATGTGCGTGTGCATCTGTTCAATCGCATACTGGGCCAGTTTGAGGAGTATCTGAAGCCCGTCGCGCCGTGAGCGAATTCCACCAGGGACGAAGGCGCACCAGGAAAGCTCTGAACATGCTCTTTGGGCCGTGTCTTGAAAGGGCGCAGATTTATCCGCGCCGCCTAACAGGCCCATGAAATATAGGGCTTTATAGCTGTTCTCCAATTGCTGTACACCGAAAGCACGATGATAAGTGGCTTTTTCCTGAAGAAAAAGCCACCTTGCACGGAGCTAAATAGAGCACATGAATTGGAGAACTGCTCTAGCCCCCGCGAGGATGCCAGCCCACCGGCCTCAGCCTTTGCGGGCTCAAAAAATCTACCCCGTCATTGAGACACTACACGAGCCCTGCCCTACAGCTCGTGGCGGCGGAACAGGTCGTCCTTGTCGCGGCTGGGGCAGTTAGAGCAGCCCAGGCAACAAACCAGAAGCACAGCCACGCAGGCCGTTACCAGCACCGCGATCAAGCTTCCATTCGACGAGAACCAATGAAGGAGACTGTGCATAATCCAGGAAACACCCGCAATTGTTATGATGCTGCGCCGATGAACCGAGGCTACGAACAGCCAGGCCGCACGAACTTCGGGACATCGGAATCCCGGCGAGGACAGTGTACCATCGGTAGATTTTGTTCGTCACTCCCTTAAATTCGCCCTTGCCGTTAGGCGAATAAGAGGCGAAACTAAGAGTTGATGGCAACTGCCTCCCTTCCGGGGCAGAGGCTGATGATGGGCCAAGGTTGGTGGGAAGACCATACCCCGGACTGGGGAATGGGCCGGACTTACCGGGCAGAGAGGCGGCGCAACCGGTGGAGCATGAGGAGAACTCGGCGCTGAACTGGCTGTTCGTGGACCTGAACTCCTACTTTGCCTCAGTGGAGCAGGAGGTGCGGCCAGAGCTGCGCGGACGCCCCGTGGCGGTGGTGCCGATGATGGCCGACACCACGGTGTGCATAGCCGCCAGCTACGAGGCCAAGGCCCACGGCGTCAAGACCGGAACCATGGTGGGCGACGCCAAACGCATGTGCCCAGGGCTGGTGCTGGTCGAGGGTCGCCATGAGCTTTACACCGCATACCACCACAGGATTGTCGAAGCTGTCGAGAGCTGCATCCCGGTGACGGCCGTGCTCTCCATCGACGAGATGGCTTGCCGCTTGATGGGCCGCGAGCGGCCGCTGCTGGCGGCGCTCGAACTGGGCCGCAAGGTCAAGGCGACCATTCGGGAAAAAGTAGGACCGATGCTGCGCTCGTCAGTGGGCCTGGCGACGAATCGCTATCTGGCCAAGGTGGCCAGCGATATGGAAAAGCCCGACGGGCTGGTGGCGCTGCCGCTGGATGTGGTGGCTGGAGCGCTGAGCCAGCTGACGCTGCGCGATCTGCCCGGGATCGGCGCGCGAACCGAGAAGCGGCTCAACGACAAGGGCATCCGCACGATGGAGCAGCTGTTGGCGCTGGACTGCGCCCAGGCCGGCGAGCTGTGGGGATCGGTGTGGGGCGAGCGGCTGTGGCACTGGCTGCGCGGCGAAGACTTCGACATGTCGGAGACCGATCACCTCAAGTCGCTCAGCCACCAGCATGTTCTGGCGCCGGAGATGCGCTCACCGGAGAAAGCCTGGGCCGTGGCCCACAAGCTGCTGCACAAGGCGGCGATGCGGCTGCGCGCGGGCGGGCTGTGGGCGTCGAGCATCGGTCTGGCGGTTGGCTTTGCCGGGCCCAACGGGGAGCGTGGACCTGTAAGCAACTATGGGGTACCCAAAAAGGGATGGAAGGGTGAGATCAAGCTGAGCGAGTGCCAGGATAACCAGACCTTGATTGCGGCGCTGAGCCGGCTGTGGGCGGATATCCCCAAGAGCGCGGAGTATGCGCACCCGTACTTTATCGGCGTGCATCTGGACGGGCTGGTCCCGGACCGCCTGCACTCGCTCAACTTGTTTGAGGGGACTGAAGACGAGCAGAGCCGGTCGCGCCTGCTGGCGGTGATGGACCAGCTGAACAACAAGTATGGGCTGAGCACGCTTGCCCCGGCGACCATGCTGACGGCCTACAAGTCGGCGCCAACGCGGATTGCGTTTCACAGCATTCCGGAGCTGTTTTAGCTAATAGAACAAATACTTGCGCCAGCGGTCGTCGCCGCGGCCCAGCATGCGCATGATCTGGCGGCTGGTGTGCAGCGAAAACGGGCGCGGGTCGCGCATGAGCACCATGTCGTCGAGCTCGTGGAGCATGCGGTTGCCCTTGCGCCGGTTGCAGGCATGGCAGCAGGCGACGAGGTTTTCCCACGTGGAGTTGCCGCCGCGCGAGCGGGGAATGACGTGGTCGAGTGTCAGCTCGCCAGAGGGAAGCACAACGGCGCAGTACTGGCAGGTGTTGCGGTCGCGGAGGAGGATGTTTTTGCGTGACAGCGCGCGGGTCTGGTGCGGGATGCGCCGGTATTCAAGCAGGCGAATGACGGACGGCATGGCGATGCGGCTGCGCTGCGCATGGAGCATCAGGCCGTGCTCCTCCTCGGTCCGGGCAATGCCCTTGAGCACCAGCACCAGCGCGCGCCGTGCGCCGCAGATGTTGATCGGCTCATACGACGCATTGAGCACCAGGACCGGCAGCTGGAGCATCTGGATGGGCTGCACCGCCGTTGCTTCTCCCGCAAAGGCCGCGGCCCGGGCGATGGACTTCTGCTTGCGTGCATGAATCATGGCTTTTCCCAGCGACATCCGTTATCCCCCTGGTCAAAAAGGTGGTTGGCCGTGCGATGAAAAGTTGATTGCGTGCTCGAGTTCTCCTGCGAATGCGTGCGCGGCGAGTCCGGAATTCTCTTCGCGGGTCGCAGCGGTGTTGGATGGTTGGTTGGTGGCGCGGCGGGCGCGGGCCAGCGTCGCAACCCAGACCGAGGCAGCTCCGGCGCGGGTGAGGGCGAGCGCCGCAGCCCGGGCGGTTGCGCCGGTGGTCAGGATGTCGTCGACAAGCAGGATGTGCTTCATGGCGACCGCTGCGGATTCCGAAACCGAGAAGGCGCCGCGGACATTGAGGCGGCGGGCGCGGGGGCTAAGTCCAGCCTGGCTCTGCGTGGGGCGCAGGCGCATGAGGGTGCTGGGGGCGAGCGTCAGCCGCCAGGCGGGATGGGACTTGCGCAGGAAGCCCAGAGCCTGATCGGCGAGGGCGCGAGCCTGGTTGAAGCCGCGATCGGCAAACTTGGAGCGGTGCAGGGGCACGGGGACGACCAGCATCTCGGCCGGCGCTTCACCCGCCAGCTCGGCGATGGCCTCCGCCAGCATTTGACCCAGCAAGCGGGCGGAGGGATGGAGTCGGCCATATTTCAGTGCGTGGATGGCGGCTTTCATCTTGCCCTGGTAAAGGCCATAGGCGACAGCGCGCACGAAGGGCGGCGGGGCGAGGCGGCAAACCCGGCAAAGAGAGGCGTTTACGGGTGCGAATGCAGGGCCGGAAGCGTCCAGCGTGTCGCCGCAGCGGGCGCAGGCGGACCCCGACTGGAGGGGGAACTCCGTCCAGCAGACGGCGCAAATTGGCACGAGAGAGAGCTGCGGCAGCGGGGAGCCGCAAAGCGTACAGGAGGCAGGAAGGAGGGCACAGCTCAGGGCGTCCATGGGACTTCGAAGCACGCGGGCCACTGCGCGCCAACGGGAAGTCTCCGATGGCGGAACGTCGAACGTCAGTGAACCGGAGTCCCTGCGGAAGACGCACCTCACTTGGGGGCTGTCCCGCTTGTTTGAGGGGCTGCGCGGGGCGACCTTGGCGACAGTATACCCGGACGGGGGAGGAGACGCCATGGGATTCCGTGAATTCGGGAACCAAGGGGGAGGGACTGCGATCCACGGAATCCCCGGCGTTCTGCCTGGCAGTGCCTCAACGAGCGTGTGAGACGCTGCCGGGGGGTAGGGGTTAGTGACGGGTGTGGCTGCCGGCGCCAACAGTCGCGCGTTCATTCTCGCGGGCGTTTTCCTGGCGGTTGAGGTTCTGCTCTTCGTCGATCTTGCGCTGCTCGACGGCCTGGTCATGCGCGTCGTGCACCGCGTCCTTCGCCTTGCCGACTGCGGTTTCGACCTTGCCCTTGACCTGCTGGACGGCGCCGGAGACCTGGGTCCCGGTGTTGCCGGTCATCTTGCCGACCTGCTGCTTGGCGCTGCCTACTGTCTCGTCGATTGCACCTTTCACGCGTTCCTTGTTCATGGTTGCACTCTCCTGAATTCAGTAACGCACGATGGCGGGTTCCGACGCTGTTCAACATGGATCATCGCCAATGCCGGAGCAGTTCGGGGACCTGTCACGGCTCGCTCCGCTCTGCGGAACGCGGTGCGGTGCGCGCCTGGCGCTGCATGGAGGCGGCTTTCACACGCTCAAACGTTTGCTGCATGGCGTCGAGCTCCATATCGGTAAGCCTCTCAATGTCGATCATCGTATTGCGCGCGGTGTCGACGGCGCGGATCAGCTCATTCAGCTTGAGGTTGATGGCGCGGGAATCGCGGTTCTGGGTGCTCTGAATCAGCAGGACCATAAGCAGGGTGATGAGGGAAGTTCCCGTGGTGATCACCTCGGCCCAGCGGTCGGAGAAGTGAAAGATCGGCCCCGTGCCGGCCCATGCGGCAATCACCACGCCGGCGGCCACAAAGGCCCAGGTGGACCCGAGCCAACTGGAGGCTGCGGCGGCAAATCGGGCGAAATGGTCGTGGACAGTCGGCCGCTGCGCGTCGACGGCTCGTTTGTTCATGGCGCTGCGCCTCCCATGCGCTGCTTCGCTGACGATAGGATGCAGGATTGGGCCCTGTCCGTTCGCAATTGGCCGCGCCGCACGCAGACGCGCCAACAGCGGATTGCGATACACTGCAAGCCGTGGAGGGCACGCATTGCTGTCTGGGGTTCGTGGAGTTTCCTGTGCTGTTTTGATTGCGATTTTGTCGGTCCCGGGCGATTGCTTGGCCCAGGCCGGCCAACAGTCCGCGCCGGTTCCAGCCAAGGCCGCGGCGCAAGGCGTGCTGGTCGCCACTGAAGTTGCGCCCGCCGCCCAGCAGACCGGAGCGCCGGCGCCTCCGCAACAAGGCCCGGCCGCGCAGAGCAACATGGGCGGCATTGCCGGCGGGGTGGGCGCGGCGCCCGTCTATGACGCCGAGAAGCGGCCCATTACCGCCGGCGGATTTGTGGACAAGGGCACGGTGGTGTTTGAAGATGTGACCAAAAGGGCGGGCCTCTCCGGCTGGGTGCACAAGATGGGCTCGGTCGAGAAGAAGTTCATCCTGGAGACCAACGGCTCGGGCGTGGCTCTGATCGATTACGACCACTCGGGCTGGCTCTCCATCTACCTCGTGAACGGCTCCACGTTTGACGCGCTCGACGGCAAGGAGCCCACGCCGAAGGCGGCGCTGTTCCGCAACAACCACGATGGAACCTTCACCGATGTGGCCGCGCAGGCCGGCGTGACCAACGACCGCTGGGGCTACGGCGTAAGCATTGCCGACTATGACAACGACGGCTGGCCCGACATCTACGTCGGCAACTACGGCAAGAACCGGCTCTACCACAACAACCACGACGGCACGTTTACAGACGTGGCGGAGAAGGCCGGCGTCACCCTCGGCAACTGGTCGCCCGGCTCCAGTTGGGGCGACTACGACGGCGATGGCTTGCTGGACCTCTACGTGACCGGCTACGTCCACTTTGACCGCGACAACCTGCCCATTGCCGGGACCAAGGCGGTGGGCTATGCGAACTGCCAGTACCGCGGCGCTTCGGTCAACTGCGGGCCGCGCGGGTTGAAGGGCGAGGCCGATCACCTGTTCCACAACAACGGCGACGGAACGTTTACCGAGACGACGGCGAAGGCTGGCGTCGAGGACAAGGACAAGTACTATGGATTCACAGCAATCTTTATCTCGCTGAAGGGCGATGGCAGGCCGGACCTGGTGGTAGGCAACGACTCGGAGCCGAACTTCTTGTACATCAACAAGGGCGACGGAACCTTCGACGACCAGAGCTATGTGTCAGGCTTTGCGCTCAATAAGGACGGCCGCGAGATTGCCTCCATGGGCATCGCCCCCGGCGACTACGAGAACAATGGGTTGATCGACTTTGCCGTGACGGACTTTGGCGATGACTACAAGGTACTGTTCCACAACGACGGCGACTCGAGCTTTACCGACCTGAGCTACAAGGCCGGGATTGCGCAGGTCAGCATCCCGTTTGTCGGCTGGGGCGATGGATTTCTGGACGTCGACAACGACGGCTGGCTCGACCTGTTCATGGCCAACGGACACGTGTACCCCGAGGTGGACAAGTACAACTGGGGCACAACCTTTGCCGAGCGCCCGCTGCTGTTCCGCAACGTGCCGGACGCGGGAACGAAGGACAGGAAGTTTGAGTATGTGCCGCCGGTGGTAGGTTCGGGGCTGGCGGTGGTCACCCCGGCCCGCGGCGCGGCGTTCGGCGACCTGTTCAACGACGGCAAGATCGATGTGGTGATCAACCCGGTCGACGGCCCCCCGGTCCTGTTGCGGAACGTGAATCCGGACCACCACCACTGGGTGGAACTGGCGCTTGTGGGCGGGCCAAAGAGCCCGCGGGACGCGACCTGCGCCACCGTTTACCTGAGCGCGAACGGCATGCGCCAGCGGCAGGATGTGCTCTCCAGCGGGAGCTACATCTCGTCCAACGACCGCCGCCTGCACTTCGGCCTGGGCGATGCCGTGGACGCCGGGACTGCCGAGATTCACTGGCCCTCCGGCGCCAAGGAGACGGTGAAGCTGCCCGCCGAGGACCGCATCTTCACGATCACCGAAGGCCAGGGGATTACCGGCGCGCTGTGCGGCGGCACGGCCTGCGCAGCCGGCGCGAAAGCCGCCGCGGCCCCAGCGAAGTAGGGATCTCTAGCAGCGCACTCGCACAGGAGATCCACAGCGCCCGGAAGGCGCCTCTCAGGGCGTATCCCGGGCGGAGAAGAGTCTCTAAAACACGCCTGCCATGTTGGCTTCCGACGTCTGATGCCTGTCGCCGGGAACGCCGCAGGCCGCCAGCACCGCCGGCGAGAGCGTGATCACCGGGCAGTGCGCGTGGGCCAGCACCTTGTACACAACACCGTGGCGGGTGATGGCGGCAAAGGCCGATGCGCCCTGGGCGCCGAGCACGATCAGATCGGCAAGCTGCGCGCCCGCCTGGTACAAGAGCTCCTCGGTCGGATCGCCGGGAACAACGATTGCCTGCATCGTGATTCGGCTCGCCAGCTCTTCCGGAACCAGGGCCAGCATGTCGGCTTCAATCTGGTCGATGCTGCGGCCGGCCAGCACCTGCTGGCGCTCCTGCGGCTTGATCACGTGCTGCAGAACCAGGCGCGCGTTGTGCTGCGCAGCCAGTTCCGCGGCAAACTCGGCCACGGTGTGGCTGGCCTCCTGCATGCTCACCGCGCAAAGAATGGTGCGTGTGCCAAAGCTGCGGTACTCGCCGTCCACTGTGTCCGGACCGATAATGCAGACCGGGACGCGGGCGGTGCGCAGCACGGCCTCGGCAACCGAGCCCACCAGCAGCTTGCCGATCGGGCCCGGCGAGTGCGTGCCCATCACAATGCGATCGACTTCGCGCTCGCGCAGGAAGCCGAGGATCTGGTCGGCCGGCAGGCCCGGGCGCACAACCACCTCGCAGTGGATGCCCGCCTGGCGGACCAGCTGGGCCAGCGGCTCAAAGCTGTTGAGCTCGGTGCGCGCGGCCGCGGAGTAATCGTAGTACCGGATGCCGGAGGTCTCCGAGGCGGAGACAATCAGCGTGTCGTAGGCGTGAAAGAGGATCAGTTCCGCGCCGAACTCGGCAGCCTGCGCGAGGGCAAATCGGAATGCCTTCTCGTTGGCGGGAAGCTCGGACGCGAACAGGATGGTGGAGGGTTTGCTCCAGCCCGGCTTGATGACAGATGCCATGGGAACCTCCTAGTGGTGCGAAAAAACGGTAGCAGGACCGTGACACCCTCGCGGTGCGCTGCGGCACAGGTCCGGGTGTGCTGGATCACTCGCGCCCCCGGACCGCGTTGCCAATAAAGACGCGGTTACAGGCGCCGTCGCTCGGTTAAATCCTGTGGCGCGCCCATTACAGGAATTCGTACCGCCAAACAAAAAAATCGGCCAGACTGCCGGTAAGGTGATCCCAATCACAGCCACCGCCTTTGCCTGCCTGTTCTTCTGGAGCGGAATCGTGGCGTTGCCGTGCGGTTGATTGGTATTCCTGCCAGCTGGTGCAAAAGTCGAATTCCACATGCAGGCAGTCACCTTATCGGCCCAGCGTTAGATTCCTTTAAGAAACTGGTGAATCGCTCGATCCCCGGCGCCGAACCTTCCTTTTGCGCGCCCGCCCGCAGCGATACCCATGGAGGCCTTATGCAGCCGATGCACAACATACCCGCCCGTGGCGGATTGAACTACGACGAGACGCCTTTCCTGGCCATCTGGGAGGTTACGCAGTCCTGTGACCTGGCCTGCAAACACTGTCGCGCGGCGGCCCAGCCGATTGCCCATCCGGATGAGCTGACCAACGCCGAAGGCAAGGAGCTCATCGACCAGATCGCGGCGATGGGCGTGCCCATCTTCGTCTTCACCGGCGGCGACCCGCTCAAGCGCAAGGATGTCTTTGAGCTGATCCGCTATGCGGCCGGCAAAGGCGTGCAGGTGGCGCTCACGCCGAGCGCGACGCCCCTGCTCACGCGGGAAGCGATCTTCAAGCTCAAGGAAGCCGGGCTGGTGCGGCTGGGCATTTCGCTGGACGGCTCCACGCCGGAGATTCACGACACCTTTCGCGGCCTGCCCGGCGCGTGGGCGCGGACCATCCAGGCCGTCGAGTGGGCCAACGAAGCGGGGATTCCCATCCAGGTCCACACCACCATCAGCCGCCACAACGCGCACGATCTGGATAACCTGTGCGCGCTGTTTGAAAAGCTGGCCATCGTGATGTGGAATGTGTTCTTCCTGGTTCCGGTGGGCCGCGGCCAGCAGGCCGACCTGCTCTCCGGCGAGGAGTTCGAAGGCGTCTTCGGCAAGATCTACGAACTGAGCCATCGGGTCAGCTTCCAGATCAAGACCACTGAAGCCATGCACTACCGCCGCTATCTCCTCCAGAACAACCTGGAAGAGCGCAAAATGGGCCACGGCAGCGGCCATCCGCACGGCGCGGCGGGAGCCAAATACGAGCCCGGAGCTCCCACAGCCGACGCCAAGACGCGTACGGCCAGTTGGGCCACGCGCCGGGTGAACGACGGCAAGGGCTTCATGTTTATCTCGCATGTCGGCAACGTGTACCCGAGCGGCTTTTTGCCCATTCACGCGGGCAACATTCGCGACACGCCAGTCGCCGAGATTTATCGCGAGGCGCCCATCTTCAAGTCACTGCGCGATACGAGCAAGCTCGAAGGCAAGTGCGGCGCATGCGAGTACAAGGAGATTTGCGGCGGCTCGCGGGCGCGGGCCTATGCGGTGACCGGTGATCCGCTGGCCCAGGAGCCCTGCTGCATCTACCAGCCCAAAAACTGGGACCCCGAGCTGGAGCAGAAAGCGGCGGCGTTCGGCCACCTGGAGACGAAACAACTCGTCGTGCTCTGAGACGAGAGACAACCGAATCAACAAGAGGAGGCTCGCAACGAGCCTCCTCTTCTTTTTTTGGCATCGATCGATTGCGTCAGACCCCAAAATAAAGCCTGTCCAGGTGATTCAAATCACATGGCGTGCGCTGCTCAAGGGTTGATTCTGGATGTGCGAGAGAAATTGGCCGGACGGGACCGAAGAGTCCCGATTGAGGGCGCGAATAATGACGGCAACTGCTCTAAGATGTTGTCGGGGATATGCGAGGTAAAGCGATGCGGACAGCGATCATTGGCGGGGGAATAGCCGGGCTGGCAGCGGCCTATGAGCTCGAGAAGGCGCGGGCCGCCGGCGCAGAGGTTGCGTATACGCTGTTCGAGTCGCGCGACCGGCTGGGCGGCTCTCTCGCATCGGAGACGGTGAACGGCGTGGTCCTCGAGCGCGGGCCCGACTCGTTCTTGACCGAGAAGCCGGCCGCAGCCGAACTCTGCCGCGAGCTGGGCCTCGGCACCGAGCTGATTCCGTCGAATGACGCGGCGCGCAAGACCTACATCCTGGTCAAAAACCGCATGGTGGCGCTGCCCGATGGGCTGATGTTCCTGGTGCCAACGAAGCTGATTCCTACGGCGCTGACGCGGCTCTTCAGCCTGACCACCAAGATTCGCATGGGCCTGGAGCTCCTGCATCCGCCGCGCCCCAGCGAGCAGGATGAGTCCGTGGCGGCCCTGGTCGAGCGGCACTTCGGGACTGAAGCCGTCGATCGCCTCGCAGACCCGCTGCTCTCCGGCATCTACGGCGGCGATGCGGCCGAGCTGAGCGCGCGCACCGTGCTGCCGCGCCTCGTGGAGATGGAGACGCAGTACGGCTCGCTGACGCGCGGCATGCTGGCGGCGCACCGCAAGATGCGCGCGCGGGCCAAAGAGGCTGCGAAGAGCAACGGCGCGGCGAGCACGAGTCCGCGGCCTGCGGCGCGGGCAATTTTTACTTCGCTGCGCGGCGGCATGCAGCAGTTTGTGGATGCGCTTGCGGCCCGGCTGGCGCCCGGTTCCGTGCGGCTGTCGACCCCGGTGAGCGCGC
>Ga0302319_10018123_pt1 | contig 12863 bp, 5 predicted proteins | sample Bog_T0_2_FD_203319 | JGI IMG/M metagenome (GOLD analysis project Ga0302319, IMG submission 203319) | Peat permafrost microbial communities from Stordalen Mire near Abisko, Sweden - Bog_T0_2 | ecosystem: Environmental > Terrestrial > Soil > Wetlands > Peat | place: Sweden: Abisko, Stordalen Mire...
AAGGCTCTTGGAAAGGCGTCTATGGCGCCGACGGCTCGATCATTCCCAACGATTCCGCGCATCTGTCCGGCTACGCCGCCGTCAATCTCATTGCCGCACAAACCTATACCTTCGCCGACCCCACCACCGACAAACGCGCGCTTCTCACTTACGCCTCTACCACCAACCGCATTGCCTCCGTCTTCTACAACTCGCCCTCCTTCAGCATCGATATCAACCTGACCGACGGCCAAGCTCATCAACTGGCCCTCTACCTCAATGACTTCGACTCCGCCGGCCGCGCCGAGACCATCTCGATCGTCGACGCGAACAGCAAAGCGGTTCTCGACACCCGCAGCGTTTCGAACTTCGCCGCCGCCGGCGAATATCTGGTCTGGAAACTTCAGGGTCACGTGCTGCTCGAGTTCACCCAAACCGGCGGCAACAACGCCATCGCCAACGGCCTCTTCTTCGATCCGCCCGGCACTACTGTCACCAACCCTCCTACTGTTTCGCTCACCGCCCCGGCTTCCGGCGCGACGGTCTCGGGTTCAGTCACGGTTTCGGCGCAAGCTACCTCCAGCATTGGCATTGCCTCGGTCCAATTCTTGTTGGACGGCAACGCTCTCGGCGCGGCGGTGGCCGGCGCGGGTCCGACTTACTCCACCTCCTGGTCTTCCGGCACGGCTGCGAACGGCAGCCACACACTGGCCGCGCTGGCGACCGATACGCAAGGCCACAGCACCACCTCCGCCGCCATTACCGTCACAGTCGCTAACGCGCCTCCCACCGTCTCGATCACTGCCCCAGCCGCCGGCGCGACGGTCTCCGGCACGATCAGTGTCACCGCCCAAGCCACTTCCAACATCGGCATCGCTTCGGTCCAGTTCCTCCTCGATGGCAGTCCCCTGGGAACGGCCGTGACTGGCGCGGGTCCAAGCTATTCCATCTCCTGGCCGTCTGCCTCAGCCACCAACGGCAGTCACAAGTTGGCCGCGACCGCTACCGATACCCAGGGTCACAGCACCACTTCCGCCTCTATCACGGTCACCGTCTCGAACACCGGTTCGACCACCGTTAGCGCGGTCTTCCAGAAACTCGATCTCGCCACCGCAGGCAACTGGAAAGGCATCTACGGCGCTGACGGCGAATTCATCGCCAACGATTCTTCCACCATTCCGAGCTATGCCACCGTCACCTTCACGAACGCTTCCAGCTATACCTGGATCTCCGCCACCACCGACACGCGCGCGCTGCTGCAGAATGCTTCCACCAGCAACCACATCGCTTCGGCTTATTACAACTACCCCGGTTTCAGCATCGATATCAATGTGACGGACGGCAAAACGCACCAGCTCGCGCTCTATCTGACTGATTGGGACTACTCTGGCCGAGCCGAGACCATTGCCCTCGTCAACGCCGCGACCAAAGTCGTTCTCGACACGCGCAGTGCTGCCGATTTTGCTGCCGCGAGCCGCTATCTTGTCTGGCAGATTCAAGGCCACGTCACGCTGCAATTTACGTGTCTCGAAAGTTATAACGCCGTCGTCAGCGGCATTTTCTTCGACCCCGTTTCCACCGCGACTCCGCCTACTGTATCGCTGAGCGCTCCCGCCGCCGGTGCGTCGGTCACCGGTAACGTCACCCTTAGCGCGCAAGCCACTTCGCCGGCAGGGATGGGTTCGGTGCAATTTCTGCTTGATGGCAATCCGCAAAGTTCACCCGTGAGCGGTGCGGGTCCGGCTTATTCCACCACTTGGGCGTCGACGGAAACACTCAGCGGCACTCACACACTCGCTGTCACCGCCACCGACACGCAAGGGCACAGCGCCACCTCCTCGTCCATCACCGTTACCGTTCCCAGCGCGACTCCGCCGGCCGCCACGGCCAGCTATGTGAAATTGGACACCACCACGCAAGGTAATTGGAAAGGCGTCTACGGGGCCGATGGATCTCTCATCCCCAACGATTCCGGGCATCTGCCGGGCTATGCGATCGTCAACCAGCTTTACGCCCAAACCTACACGTTCGCCGACCCCACCACCGACAGCCGCGCGTTGCTCACCTACGCCTCGACGACGAACCGTATTGCGTCGGTCTTCTATAACGCGCCGTCGTTCACCTTCGACATCAACCTCACCGACGGCCAAACTCACCAGCTCGCGCTGTATCTGAATGATTTCGACGCGAGCGGCAGAGCCGAAACGATGGAGATCGTGGATGCCAACAGCAAAGCCGTGCTGGACACGCGTAGTGTTTCCAATTTCGCCGCCGCGGGTGAGTATTTAGTCTGGAATGTCTCCGGCCATATTCAGCTACTAGTTACGCGCACGGCGGGGAACAATGCGATTGTCAATGGGGTTTTTCTGGAGCCTTAGTTATTTATAAGAAATGAAGCAATACCTGGCGAGTGCAGGTGGATAATGCCGCGCCGGAGCGCAATCGTCACTGCATGAGTGCGGTCTTTAGCATCCAGCTTGCTCAGGATATTTTGCACATGGGCTTTAACCGTGCCTGGAGCTGTCCCCAAAATATCCCCCACTTCTTTGTTCCCTAGTCCGCGCGCCACCAAGCTCAAAACTTCCACTTCGCGCGGGGTCAGGGCCACATCCGGAAAGAAACCGGTCAGCTGCTGCGCCACTTCCGCGGGTATGAAACGCTTCCCTTCGTGCACCACGCGAATGGCTCTGACCACCTCGCTGTAAACCATCTCCTTGAGAAGATAACCGCGCACCCCCGACTCAAGGGCACGGTAGATGTCCTGATCGCCGTCGTAGGAAGTTAACGCGATGATGCGGGCTTCTGGAAACTCCTGGCGAATGGCCGCAGTGACCTCGCTGCCGCTCATGTCCGAAAGGCGCAAGTCCATCAGCGTGACATCCGGCAAATGTTGACGGAACAAAGAGATTGCCTCCGCGCCGCAACTCGCCGAGGCAACTAATTCAAGGTCGGGTTCCGTCGCCAGAATGGCCGCAATTCCCTTGCGGACCAGGTCGTGATCGTCCACTGACAAAATACGAATTGGTTTAGCAGACTCCATGATACGTACGCTATCCAATCAGATGCTCTACTTTGTTACGAGCGTCAACTTCGCTGTCATGCAGTCTGGCGCGCCGCAGGGGAACTATTACGGTTAGAGTCGTACCGTGCCCTGCTTGGCTATTGATTGATACCTGTGCGCCAATTTCGCGGGCGCGTTCCTGCATACCCACGAGACCGAAATGCCCGAACCGTTGCCGCTCGGCATCAAAACCGGCACCGTCGTCCTGTATTGAAATGCTCACATGCACGGACGTTTGTTCGAGTTGCACCTCTAAACGCCGAGCGCCGGCATGTTGTACCACGTTATTCAAGGCCTCCTGGGCAATCCGCAGAAGCTGGTATTCAACTTCAGGCGAACCGGCCAGTGAAATTGGATTGACACGCAAAAGCAGCGCGAGCTTGCCGCGCTCCGCCGCGTCGCGCGCCAATTTTTGCAGCTTCACCGAAAACTCGAGAGAACCGACGCCAATCGTCCGCAAGCCCCACAAGGATTGCCGCGCTTCAGTGGAACAGCGAGCCGCATCTTGAATGATGTCCCCCAACATTGTTCTTTCTTTCGAAAGTGGCAGTTTGGTCCAGAGAGCTTGCAACTGCATGGTGATTCCCGAGAGCCCTTGCAGTAAAGTATCATGCAATTCGCGGGCGATGCGGTTGCGTTCCGCCAAAACTTCGTCGAAACGATGCCGCAACCGGGCAATTCGCAGGCGGACCACCGCCGCCACAATACCGGCAATCAGAAAGCCAACCGTTGGGAAGAACCAAGGCCGTTGATAAAGGCGCGGCTTAACCGTGAAGCGGAGAACGGCGTCGTTCCTGCTCCAAACACCATCGGCATTGCGAGCCATGACATGAAAACTGAAATGGCCGGGCGGCAGATTCGTGAAAAACGCTTCGCGGCGGCTACCGGCGTCGGTCCAAGTCTTTTCGAATCCATCCAGCATGTAGCGGAAAGTCACCTTTTCCGGCGACACAAAACTCAACCCTGCATAACGCAATTCAACATTGCGCTCAAGCGGTTGCAACTGCTGGTCCGGCGCCGGCTCGCGGCGCTGGCCGTTCACGACAATCGAGGTAATCTTGGTGGGCGGCGGTGTGACGTTATCGGCCAGGTGGCGCGGATCAAGTACTACCAAACCGTTGGTCGTGGAAAACCACAAACGACCGTCGCGTGTGCGGCAAGCGGCCGGCTGCACGCCCGAGCGGCATTCGAAACGCAACTGGCCGGTGCTGAACGGAATACTCGTCACATAGCGAAGCTTGCCGCTGCTGAAATCGTCGATTTCCTGTTCACTCACTCGAAAGATGCCCTTACTCGATGCCATCCAGAGACGGCCTTCGTCGTCGCGCAACACACTGTAGATGCGGTTGTCAAATAAGCCGTCTTTTACGCGTAAGCGAGTGACAGCGCCGTTTTTCCAATGCAATAAGCCTGAGCCGTTCGTGCCGAGCCATGCCTGCTTGCGACTCATGTCAATGTAAGAGCAAACAACCGGATGAGTGATATCCAAAGCAGACTCGATCTCTTTGCCGTCCTTTAAATATGAGAATCCAGCCGAATCTGTACTGATGAACAACCGCACGGAACGTCCCGCGTTCAACGAAACGACACCACCCGGCAAAGTTAAAGCGACATGGCGAAAGCGATTTCCTTCCAGCCGGTCGAGTCCACGCTCAGAGCCGGCCCAAAGAACGCCTTGCGCATCCACGGAAAGCGCGCGCACCTCTTGACCTGTAAGATCGGCCCCCCTAGTGAACGAGGCGACAACTTTGCCTTTGCGTAGGCGGTTTAATCCGCCCTTCGACCCCACCCAAAGGTCGCCCGCTCGGTCCATTTGTAGGCTCAGAATGTTGTCGTCGAGCAAACCATCTTTCTTCGTCAGAGTGCGAAATCGGCGGCCATCAAAAAAACTGAGGCCATGTCCGAAGGTGCCCACCCACAAGCGTCCGGCACTATCTTCCAAAACCGGTCCCGTATCGTTACTCACCAAACCTTCATTCGTTGAATAGGGAGTGACTTTGCCGTCGCTAAATTGATCCAGGCCATCTTTCGTGCCGGCCCAAAGACTGCCTTCGCGATCAATAAAAAGAGACAGAACGACACTGTGCGAAAGGCCGTCGCGCGTGCGATAGACGCTCAGTTCCTTATCGCGAAAACGCGTGATGCCGTCGTTGGTCCCGATCCAAATTGTTCCGTCGGGGCCTTCGATCAGAGACAGCACTTCGTTGTCGGGAAGACCATCGCGAACAGTTAACCGGCGGATCCCGCCTTCATGGATTTCAATAGCGCCGTGCGCCGTGCCCACCCAAACGCTGCCGCTCTTTGTGCACGCCAGTGCGGTTGTGGTTTCGTGCGCGCGGATGGCGGTTGACGGCTGGAAATGTTCTCCGTCCCACGAGCCCATGCCGAAATCGAGGCCTGTGACCCAGCGCGTGCCATCGGCGGCCACGCAAGTATCGCGAATCTGATTGGTTGGCAGTCCGTCAACTTTGGAGTAGACGCGCAGCCTGCCGTCTTTACCGATCCGCACTAACCCAGAAGCCGTGCACACCCATGTTGCGCCTTTGGAATCGGGTTCCACACAAAAGGCATCGCCGGAAGGCATACCCTCTTTGGTGGTGAAGCGCTTGACATCCCGTCCAGCCCTGATGCGAACGGCCCCACTACCCAACGAGGCCACCCACAAATCGCCTTGTGCATCTTCAGCCAACGAACGGATTAGAGTTCGTTGCAAGCCCGCCTCGGCGGCACCCTCGAATTCCTTGAAATGCATGCCGTCAAAACGAACAAGACTGTCCTGGGTGGCGAGCCACAGAAATCCGTCGCGGCTTTGCAGAATGGAATAGACCGTCGGCTGGAGCAATCCTTCTTCCTGCCCCCAAATGCGATGCGCGTATTGCGTCAGAGTCTTACTCTCATCAAGCGCGCAAAGCCGAAAGGCGGCGGCCAAATAAGCGGCCAGCCACACAGCGCAAATACAAACCCGCTTGCTCATTGGGCGACTCATCTCTCCTTTGATAGTATTCGGATCGGCTCGAAATTTCTATGTTGAAAAGACTAGCATTCCTCTCCGCCCTTGCTCTTGGGCTTTTTCAATTTGCGGCTCCAGCGCAAATCCCCGCCAATGACATCCGAATCCACTATTTCCGCCCGGACAACACCTACACTGGCTGGACCGTGTATGCCTTCGAGGACACCACGGAGAATACCGGCAACTATGGCGGCGGACCCGTAGCGGTAACCGGCACCGACAGTTATGGCGCATATTTCGATGTTGGAGTTACCAGCAATGCGCAAAGCGTGGGCATCATCATTCACGACCCGACGCACGCGGGTGGCGACCTGAAAGACCCGGGACCTAATGAATTCGTGAATCCGTCTCAACAAGGGAACGAATACTGGGCGATTTCAGGAGTTGACGCGCTTTACACCGTTAAGCCAAACATCAGCCAAGAACCGGCGCTTCTGCTGCCCGGCTATGCGCGCATTCATTATTACCGCCCCGACGGCGCCTACGCCAACTGGAGTGTATATTCATTTGACGACACCGAAGAGCCGACCGGTAACTTCAACGACGGTCCGGTATTTCAAACTGGGAGTGATTCATACGGCGCATTTTTCGACATCAAGCTAATCCCGAATCCCGCAAACTTGGGATTCATTGTTCACAATGTAAGTACCGGGACCAAGGACCCTGGCCCCAACATGTATCTAGCCGTTTCAACTTTCAAGGAGGCTTGGGTTATTTCCGGCGATTCGACAGTTTATACGTCCGTGCCATCGGCTGCGCAAATTCTGTCCGCCGGTTTCTCACGTTTGCAGGCTTTCTGGATAGATCGCGCCACTGTGGCCGTACCGGCGCAGAATATTCAAAACGGATGGACGTTATCGCTGGTTTATTCCCCGGGCGCAAATTTGCAAATCACTTCCACGTTCGGCCTATCCGGCGGCACGAGCATCGCTCTCAGCCCCTTTTTAGCTGGCTTCACCGCGGCACAACAGCAGCAATACCCGCAATTGGCAGGATACGCCGTGTTCAAACTTCCAGCTAGTGTCACGGTGCCGGTTTTGAAACAAGCATTGAAAGGTCAACTCGCGGTGGCGGCTGCCGATGCGACGGGTGCGCTGAAATATCTCACCGGAGTGCAGATCGCCGGAGTGTTAGACGATTTGTTCTACTACGGAGGACCGCTCGGCACGCAGTTCAAAGGTAGCGAGGGCATTTCCGTTAGCGTATGGGCGCCAACGGCGCAATCCCTGAAGTTGCAGCTCTTCCACAACGCGAACGACGCAACGCCAGCCGAAGTGTTACTTATGACAGAAACCAACGGCGTTTGGAGTGTGCCCATGCCGCCTTCTTGGAATGGCAAATACTACTTGCTGGACGTGGTCGTCTACGTTCCGAGCTTGCATCAGATAGTCGAGAACGTGGTGACTGATCCCTACTCGCTGGATCTGGCGCTCAACGGCGTCAAGACGCGCATCACCAACCTTTCTTCCGAGGAACAAAAACCTCTAGGGTGGACGGAAAGCCAATCGCCATGGCTGCGTTCCGTCAACGATCTTACGATCTACGAGCTCCACATGCGCGACTTCAGCGCCAACGACGAGACGGTACCTGCTCCCTTTCGCGGCACATATCTCGCCTTCACCGATCCGCAATCGAATGGTATGCGCCATCTCAGCAAGTTAGCGGATGCCGGACTGAAAGCCATTCACATACTGCCGAGCTTCCATATCGCCAGCATCAATGAGGATAAGACAACATGGCAAACGCCGGGCAATCTGGCGCTCTATCCTCCCGACTCACAAGAGCAGCAGGCGCTGGTTACCGCCGTCCAAAATACCGACGCCTATAACTGGGGATACGATCCCGTTCATTATCTTGCGCCCGAGGGAGCATATGCTTACAAACCGGAGAATCGCGTCATAGAATACCGGCAAATGGTGGAGGGGATTCACCGGGCGGGCCTGCGCGTGATTCAGGACGTGGTGTTCAACCACACAACATCGAGCGGCCAAGCGCCGAACTCGGTACTCGATGAAATTGTGCCTGCTTATTACTACCGGCTCGACGCCGACGGCAACGTGGAAAACGGCAGTTGCTGCGCCGACACCGCCAGCGAGCACAAAATGATAGAAAAACTCATGATCGACACGCTGGTCACAAACGCGCGTGAATACAAGATAGACGGATTCCGTTTTGATTTGATGAGCTTCCACTTTGTCTACAACATGCTCCACATCCAAAGCGCGCTCAGTGCGCTCACGCCGGCAAGAGATGGAGTAGAGGGCTCGAAGATTTATCTATACGGCGAGGGTTGGACAACGGGCGAGACGGCCAACAACGCGCTGGGACCGAATGCCAGCCAGGCAAACATGTATGGCACCGGAATTGGAACCTTTAACGACCGCATCCGCGACGGCGTGCGCGGAGGCGGCCCATTTTCCGATCAACGCATTCAAGGTTTTGCCACTGGCCTCTATACTGATCCCAGCTTGTTTACCGCACAGACCACCGCCGGCGCCGATCAACTTTCGACTTTGCTTGAATCGGGCGATTGGATTCGTGCGGGCCTGGCTGGAAACCTGCGTGATTTCAGTTTCGTCGATGCCGCCGGCCAGACTGTCACGGCCGGGCAACTCAACTACTTTGGTCAAGGCGTCGGTTACACCGCCTCGCCCCAGGAAAACGTGGTCTACGCTTCGGTTCATGACAATCAAACGCTTTTCGATGCGATTCAACTCAAGAGCCCCATTCCGGGAACAGTGACTGGCGGCGGCGACTCCATTGATCAGCGCACACGGCGGCAAATAGTAGCCAATAGCCTAATTGCGTTGAGTCAAGGTATTCCATTCTTCCAAGCGGGCGACGACCTGCTGCGTTCCAAAGACATGGATAACAACAGTTATAATTCTGGCGATTGGTTTAACAAGCTCGATTTCACTTTTCAAAGCAGCAATTGGGGCACTGGACTCCCCATTGCCAGTCAGAATCAGAGTAACTGGGGCATCATGCAGCCGCTGCTTGCCATGCCCGCTCTAACGCCCGGTCCTGCCGATATCGCGCTGTCGCGCAAAGCGTTTCAGGAGTTTCTCGCGATCCGCCAGAGCTCCGAGCTATTTCGTATGTCAACACTTGCCGAGGTCCAGGCGAATCTGCATTTTCTAAACACTGGGCCACAGCAAACGCCGGGAGTCATTGTGATGACTCTCGATGCCAATGTCGGAGATTACCGAGAATATCAACATATTCTGGTGGTTTTCAACGCTACCAACGGCGCCGTGCAGTTTCAAGACAACACATTGAAAGGGCGGCGCCTGCAGCTCCATCCACTGCAAGCTGGTTCAACCGATGCAGCCACTCGACAGTCTTCGTTTAACGGAGAGACGGGCACCGTGTCCGTCGCGGCGCTGACCACGGCGGTCTTTGTCGGTCGCTAAAATATCTAACGAAGCCGGCGTCCTTCGCGGAATCCGTAATTGAGCCAGTGTTGCACCGGGTCGGCTTTGGCCTTTTTAACATCCGGATTGGCGGCGAGATAAGCCTTTGGATCGAAGTCCTTCGGCAGCACAGGTTTCGACCGCCGCATATTTTCGCCGTGCTGTAACTGGTGTGGCGAAACCTGCTGCCCAGCCACCACGTTCGGTATCTTGTGCCCGGTAGAGATATCGGTGATGTCTCGGTACCAAATAGGTCCTAAGAACGGCACTGACATCGAAGGCGTATAGTACGTACAACCATCGAAAAAATAGTGAGTCACCTGGCTATAGCGGGTTCTTTGCAAGTCTTTTTGTGCGGCGCCTCCGTGCAAGAGATTGGCGGCCCAAATCAGTGCTTGTCCCTTCCTGGCATGGAACTCCAGCGGCTTTAGCGCCAGCGCATCTACTATCTGTTCCCAAGCTTTTTGATACAACGCGTAATGGTTGAGAGGATTTGGACCGATGTAATCCGGCACCACTCCCAGGCTTTCATTCGTATAAATGGGCAGCGTATGAGATCCCGGGTAGTAGATCAATGGGCCGTTATCTGCATCGATATCTTCCAGCGCCACCCAAACACCCACCATAAACCGCTCCGGGTTCGAGCTGAAATGTACGCTGTCGCTATGGAAATGTTGCTGGGTTCCTACCGGAAAATTCAGCGTTTGGAAGGGAAACGCGCGGCGGCCATATAGGTCGGTTAACAGTTGCAGAATGGTTGGGTTGCACGCCAGGCTTTTGACTTCGGGAACGTCTTGCCAGGCATCCTGTACGCGCAGATCGCGGTTCGTCCCCTTGCGCCAGCCGTCCCAATCGTAACGGCTATCCAGTTTATTGATAACGCTGCCGGCCAATTTAGAGAAATCGGGATCGGGAAAATCGATGACCACAAAACCGTCGCGCCGCAAATTCCGCGCCAGCTCCAGTGTGTCGCTTGAGGTGTGCTTTTCGCGAAAAATCGGTTCGAATAAGGGCGACTCCACATCCGGCACGCCCGGCAGCGCATTCAAGAAATCACTCACGTTCCTCCTCCGGCAAAGCACCTAGTTTCTCACGTGCCGGGAAAATGCAAATAAGTACTATGCCAAATGGCATAGAAATTCGTCTTTCTTTCGGCAGTAGATAAACTTCCCGGCTGCGCGCAATAGTTGAATCTGGCCTTATGATCTCTGAAACGAATCCCCCGTCCCTCGAAGAAAAAGAATTGGTACAAAAGCCCAAAGAGAAACGCAGCTTGACACTTTGGATCATTGTTGTTTTCTGCGTTCTGGCGGTGGCCGGCTATCTGCTATCACGGCGGCCAAGCGGAGGCGACGCGTCGACTAAAGAAGCGGCCAAAGGCTCCGGTAAGAAGGGCGCCAAGGGATTCGGCGGCCCCATTCCGGTTGCCGCTGAAAAGGTGAAGCAAGGCGATATGGGTGTTTATATCAGCGATCTGCTGGGAACCGTGACGCCTGTCTACACGGTGGCGATCACCAGCCGCGTGGGTGGGCAGCTCATGGAGGTTAACTATCGCGAGGGCCAGATTGTGCACAAAGGTGATTTGCTTTTGGTAATTGACCCGCGCCCCTACACCGCCGCCTTAGAACAAGCGGAGGGACAGTTGGAACGTGATCAAGCCTTGCTGAAGAATGCTCACGTAGATCTCGATCGCTATCAAGCGGCCTACGCGCAGCACGCGATTCCCGAGCAAACTCTCGCCACCCAACAGGCCACTGTGAACCAGGATGAAGGCACGGTAAAACTCGATCAAGGCAATGTGGATGCGGCCAAAGTAAATGTCGATTACACGAAAATTACTTCGCCCATCGACGGCCGCGTTGGCCTGCGCCTGGTTGACCCGGGCAACATCGTGCAGGCTAACGGCACCACTTCACTGCTTACCATAACCCAGCTTCAGCCCATTACGGTAATGCTGCCGATGGCGGAAAATTACATCGGCCAAGTGGTGGAACAGATGCGGGCCGGCCACAAGCTCCAAGTAGACGCATTTGAAAGGAACGACAGCACCCGGATAGCTCAGGGAACGGTTTTGACTTTGGATAACTCGATTGATACCGGCTCGGGAACAGTGAAGGTGCGCGCGCAGTTTCCCAACACGGATAACCGCCTGTTCCCCAACGAGTTCGTGAACGCTCGCATACTGGTTAAAATGCTGAACGGCGTGAGCATTGTCTCCACGGCAGCCCTGCAGCGAAATAATGACGCCTCGTACGTATATGTCATGAATCCGCAGACTAGCACGGTGAAATCGCGTCCTGTGACTGTCCTAACCGCCGATGGCACGCAGGCGGCCGTAACGGGCGTGCAACCTGACGAGACTGTGATAACCGACGGCTTTGACAAACTCCAGGACGGGACTAAAGTATCTGTGCGGCAGCCACGAGCGGCCGCCGATAACGGCGCACCTGCGGCGTCGACCTCCGCGCATAAAGGATCCAAGCAGTGAGCCCCTCGCGCCCTTTTATTCTGCGGCCGGTTGCCACTTCGCTGTTGATGGCGGCGATTTTACTAGTCGGTATCGTGGCGTACAAGCAGCTTCCGGTTTCGGCACTCCCCGAGGTGGATTACCCCACCATGCAGATTGTAACTTTTTATCCGGGCGCCAGCCCTGATGTAACCGCTTCGGCCATCACCGCACCGCTCGAACGGCAGCTCGGCGAAGTACCCGGCTTGAATCAGATGCGCTCCACGAGTTCGCAGGGCGCATCGGTCATCACTTTGCAATTCGCACTCAGCCTCAATATTGATGTCGCCGAGCAAGAAGTGCAGGCGGCCATCAATGCGGCGCAAACCTTCCTGCCGACCGATCTCCCGCTCCCTCCCATTTACAGCAAAACCAATCCTGCCGACGCGCCTATTCTCACTCTCGCTTTGACCGCGAATAACATGCCATTGCAACAGTTGGAGGATTACGCCGATACGCGGTTGGCGCAAAAGATTGCCCAGCTTACCGGGGTGGGCGCCGTTACTATCAGTGGCGGGCAAAAGCCCGCCGTGCGCATCCAGGCAAATCCAACCCAACTCGCGTCTTACGAGATCGGCATGGAAGAATTGCGCACCGCGCTGACAAGCACAAGCCTGGATGCCGCCAAGGGAAGCTTCGACGGACCACGCCAGGATTTTCAGATTAATGCAAACGATCAATTGTTGACTGCCAACGACTACCGAAACATCGTGGTGGCGTACAAAAATGGTGCGCCTGTCACGCTGCAAAATGTGGCCACTGTGGTAGACGGCATCGAGAATGAGAAGCTGGCTGCCTGGAGGAACGAGACGCCGGCCGTCATTGTAAACATCCAGCGCCAGCCGGGCGCCAACATTATTCAAGTGGTGGATCGCATTAATGCGCTGCTCCCCA
>Ga0302319_10018124_pt1 | contig 12862 bp, 9 predicted proteins | sample Bog_T0_2_FD_203319 | JGI IMG/M metagenome (GOLD analysis project Ga0302319, IMG submission 203319) | Peat permafrost microbial communities from Stordalen Mire near Abisko, Sweden - Bog_T0_2 | ecosystem: Environmental > Terrestrial > Soil > Wetlands > Peat | place: Sweden: Abisko, Stordalen Mire...
AAACAAGCGAAGCCCCATGATTTCTTACTACGCCGCCGCCATCGGTGTCATGTTCCTGCTGTTCACCGCCAGCGGCTCCTCGGGAGCGCTGCTTGACGAGGCTGAAAGCGGCACCCTCGATCGAGTCCTCAGCTCCCGCATCACCATGACTGGCCTGCTTGCCGGCAAGCTTCTCTTCAACACCTTGCTCGCCTTCACTCAACTCGCTGTCATGTTCCTCTGGGCCTGGGCCGTGTACCACCTGGACCTCCCCAGCCACATCCTCGGCTTCCTGGTTATGGGTCTCTCTACAGCCGTTGCCGTAGCCTCGTTAGGCATGTTGCTTGCTTCCCTCTGCCATACCCGAGCCCAACTCGGCGCTGTCTCCACTCTAGTCATCCTCATCATGTCGTCGATCGGCGGCAGCATGTTCCCCCGCCCCCTCATGCCCGAGTCCATGCAGAAGGCAGGCCTCTTCACCATCAATGCCTGGGCCATCGACGGCTTCACCAAAGTATTCTGGCGCGACCTGCCCGTGACCGCGCTGTGGCAACAGGTCTCAGTGCTTCTTGCCATCGCTATCGTGCTTTTCTCGTTGGCTCGCAGAATTGCCCGCCGATGGGAACACGCATGAACCTCACTCCCAACGCCCCAAGGAGAATCACCATGACCTCGAACGCTGAAAAGATGGACCTGAAAGACAGGCTGAGCCTGATTGAATCCATGATCGCCGAAGGACGGCGCACAACCGAGAGCTGGGGCTGGACCTTTGTCCTGTGGGGCGTGGCCTACTACATCGCCATCGCCTGGTCGGCTCTCGGGCAATCCTCCATCGCATGGTCCGTAACCATGACTGTTGCCGGCGTGCTGACAGGTGTGATCGCCTCGCGCATTGCGGGTAGGCATCCTGGGACGACTACCGGCCGCGCCATGGCCGCCATCTGGATTGCGATGGGCATTTCAATGTTCATTCTTATGATGTGCCTCGGCATAACTGGCAGGCTCGAATTGCACATGGCGGTTGCCATTGTTGCCGCCATGCTGGGTACGGCCAACGCCACTTCCAGCATCATTCTCAAATGGAAGATGCAGTTTGCCAGCGCCGTGGTCTGGTGGGCGGCCATGGTAACCGCGTTGTTCACCTCTGAATACGTGACCGGCATCGTCTTCCTGGTCGCCATCTTCTTCTGCCAGATCGTCTTTGGCATCTATGGGATGATCTCGGAGTCCCGTAGGCACAAAGGCGGCGCATCCGCGCAAGGGGCCTACCATGCCTGAACTTCCGGAACTGAATCCTGTGATTCACGGAAAGCTGCGCCTGGCCTTGCTATCGCTGCTCTCCAGCGTCGAAGAGGCGGAGTTCACCTGGCTCCGCTCCAAGACCGGATCCACCGACGGCAACCTGGGTGCCCAACTGCTCAAGCTTGAAGAAGCCGGCTATGTCGCGGTCGAAAAGAAGTTCGTCCAGCGCAAACCCCAGACGCTTTACCGGATGACGGACAACGGGCGCACGGCGCTGACCGATTACGTGCAGGCGCTCAAACAACTGCTCGGCGCCGCTATCGAAAGCTAGGGACAGCGCTCAGGCGGGGAAGCGCAATCCCCCCAAAATGCCCGTGCCTAAAATGCCCCGTGCCCCATCCATTTGCTTGTTTCTGGCGAATGGGTGGGAGTGCACAAACCTCAATCGCCCCGCGCATCACAAGCCGGATGAACCCGAAGCGCCCGCCTCCAGGCTCTTCCGCACCCGCTCCATAATCCCCAGGTAATAAGCCAGGTTGTGTATGGAGTTCAGAGTCCCCGACAGCGCCTCTCCGGCCTGCATCAGGTGCCTAAGGTAGGCGCGCGAGTAGCGCCGGCACACCATGCAGCTGCAAGCCGGGTCGGGCGGCCCCTGATCCTCGGCATAGCGTTTCCCCTTGATGTTCAGCCGCCCTTCGCTGGTGAACAGCAGCCCGTGGCGTGCCGCGCGGGTAGGCAGCACGCAATCCATCATGTCCACGCCCATCCGCGCATACATCTCAATCTCGTCGGGATAGCCAACTCCCATCACGTAGCGTGGCTTGTCTTTGGGCAGCAGCGGCAGCACTTCCGCAATCATCTCCAGCGTCAGATCGCGAGGCTCGCCCACGCTGAGCCCGCCAATGGCGTAGCCGTCAAAATCCATCTCCACCAGCCGTTCGGCGCTCTCTTTGCGAAGGTCGGTATACATTCCCCCCTGCACAATTCCGAACAGGCTTTGCGTCCGGCCGCCCAGTTCCTCGCCCCACGGAACTTCATGGCGATGCAAACGAAAGTGCTCCAGCGATCGCCGCGCCCACGCCATCGTCAGCCGCAGGCTTTCCTGCGCACGGGTTCGGTCGGCCGGGTATTCGGTGCATTCGTCAAAGGCCATGCAGATGTCCGCGCCCAGCGCAATCTGCACATCCATCGAATGTTCGGGAGTAAAGAAATGGCTGCTCCCGTCCAGATGCGACCGGAAGCGCACACCCTCGTCGGAGACCTTGCGCAGCGCGCTCAGGCTGAAGACCTGGAAGCCGCCGGAGTCGGTAAGCAGCGCCCGCGGCCAGCTCATGAATTTGTGCAGCCCGCCCATGCGCCGGATAGCCTCATGCCCGGGCCGCAGATAGAGGTGATAGGTGTTGCCCAAAACGATCTCCGCGCCCAGCGTTTCCAGCACGTCCTGCGCGACAGCCTTGACGGTGCCCGCGGTGCCCACCGGCATAAACACCGGCGTCTCAACAGCCCGGTGCGGCAGCAGCAGCCGTCCCCGCCGCCCGCCTGCCTCGGTCTCCGCAATCAGATTGAAAGCTGAACTCACTCATCGATTCTAGCGGGTGAACGGCGGCCCAAACGTCTGCCCAGCGCAAGCACCCCTCACCGCCCCAACGTCGCAAACATTGCCACCGCCGCCGCACCCATAAAAACAAACGTCGCCCATACCAGAGCGTTCGAGAGCCAGCCGCTCCGGTACTCGCCCATGATCTCCCCATTGCGCGCAATCCGGCCGATCAGAAAAATCAACGGCACCGCCACCACGCCGTTGATCACGGCGGTCACAACCAGTGCCTGGATAGGATTGATGCCGATAAAGTTGATCATCAGGCCGATCAGCGTCGCAATCGTGATCACCCCGTAGAATCCATGCGCGCGCTTCAGCTTCAGGTTCAGTCCTGCCCTCCAACTCAGCGCCTCACTCAGCGCATAGGACGCCGATCCTGAGAAAACCGGCACGGCAAGAAACCCCAATCCGATAATACCGATGGCGAAGATCAACTCCGCCAGAAACCCCGCGTGCGGGAATGTATGAACCAATGGCTCCAGAGCCTTGGCCGCCTCCGCAGCGCTGCTGATATGAGTAAAGCCGTTTTTATGCAGCACCGTTGCGCCAACCACAATAATGCACCACGCCCCGATCTGCGATGACAGCATGCCCAGGAAATTGTCGATCCGCATGCGCTTCATAAACGGCTTGGTAACCGTTGGGATTCCACCGTGAATCATCCCCTTGCTGCGCTCCTCTTCCACCTCCTCCGATGCTTCCCAAAAGAACATGTACGGTGAAATCGTAGTGCCGATAACTCCGGTGATGATGAAGAAAAACTCTGAGCTGAATTCGATGTGCGGAATAAACGTTGCCTTCAGAATTGTGCCCCATGGTTCATGCACCAGAAACACGGTAATGACGTAGGAAAAAAGCGTGACACATAGCCACTTCAGAATCCTTGCATACACCTTGTAAGTGGTGAATATCTGAAGAATGAGAATCAGTGCCGTAAAGAACAGCACCAGAACCGTGAAATTCACAGGAACAATAAGCTGCGCCGCCGCACCCATCGCTCCCAGATCGGCGCCCAGGTTGATGGTATTTGCCACCAGAATCAGCACCAGCATTCCATAGAGCACTTTCTTGCTATAGTGCTCCTTGACGACCGCAGCAATGCCTTTCCCGGTCACAGCGCCAATTCTGGCGCAGGCCTCCTGCACCGCAATCAGCATGGGCAGCACAAGCATCGCGGTCCAAAGTTGCCCATAGCCAAACTGCGCTCCGGTCTGCGTATAGGTAGCAATGCCCGATGGGTCGTCGTCCGCCGCGCCCGTTATGATTCCAGGCCCCGCGATCTTCAAAAGCTCTTTGGTCCTTCTGCTGAATCTTGCCATGTCGGGAAGCGTATCCTCGGAGCCGAAGAATCTCTGGCGTCTTTAGAAGGTAAGATGCAGAGAAATGCATGGTGTGTATCTCAGGTATCTTAAGCATCAAGCACAGTGTAAGAATGTTTTACTTCTCAAAGAATGATTTGAGCGGAGAGCAGATGGCATCGGCATTAGAGAACGCCCTGCCAGAAATCCAAAGAATCTGCGCCAGACACCAGCCGCCGTTTTTTTGCCGCGATCACCAAAACAGGCGAAGTTCATTTGCGAGAAAAGCTCGCTGGACCCCAGCCTGGGTTATGAAGTTTAAATCGGAATGTCTGTCCCATATTTGCAATCGGGGAACCCCTCTGCTAACAAATTTGGACCTCTTTGCTCTAATTTCGCGACTTATCCGATAAACTCCGTGTTACAGCAAGTTAAATAGGCAATGGCTGGCATCTCTGGCTTTGTGCACTCGGCAGCCGCCATCGCCTCAGCAGCAAACGGCTGTCCAAGCGGCTATGGGAGGTGTGTATGCAGCAGGCTCATCCACTCGAACCATTCTTCCAACAAGCGGTCCGCAACAGTTATGAAGGCAAGCTGGGATTGCACGATCCCGATGTTACCGGCTATGTCGCGCATCTGCTGTGCGAGTTCTCTGAGGCCGACAAGCTCTACAAGGTCCGCGATCAGGCAGGCCGGCCCATTGAAGAGCTCACCGAGATGATGCTCGCCTCCGATCCCGTGCACGGCACCGCGCCTTCCTTCGATGCCGAGCGCGCCGTCCGCAAGCACATCGGCGACTATGCCCTGTTCGTCGCCGGAATGTACCCCGAGGCTTCCGACTCCAAGAGCCGCTGCCGCCGCCATCGCCCCACCTTGAGCGAACTTATCCAGGCCGGCAAGCAGAGTTACTTCATCGTCAGCCAGTTCAACCTCTTCGAGTATGAGCAGGAAGCTCCGCTCTTCGCCCGCCTTTCCGACGGCTTCGAGCGCTGCATCCTCGGCCTGACGCTGGTCCGCGAAGAAATAGGCCCCCGCAAGCCCCTCATGCTGCCGCCGCCGGTGAACTAGAAACCCGCCGCCCCCGGACGGTCCGCTCTTCACTTCGTCAAGAAGTCTGGGTGGGAAAGCTACAACCCCAATTCGCGAAATCACGCGATTGCTAGCCGCGGAAGAGGCCTGCTCTGTATCAGGGCACGACTTCAATCGTGCCGTAAAGGCAATAGAATCAGCGTGAGCTTCAGCCACCGAGGGATGTCTTCCGCCAATTTCATCCGAAATCCCGAGTTTTTCCGCAGGCTCTTTAGCCCCTGCGGCATGCATCCCCCGACATCTCGACCAATCTCATGCCCTTATTTCGCAGCCTGAAAACCCGCCTTCTGGTTGTCCCCCTTACGGAGTCCCAGCCGCGAAAGCCAGCGCCTTTGCAGCTCTGAGAATAGCCACCGGATCGCCGGAAGGGCGGAACTCCATTGCCACGTTGCGCCGGTAGTTCAATTGCGCAAGCTTGTGGAAAATGTTGGCATAGTTGATTTCACCGGTGCCGGGTTCGTGGCGTCCAGGCACGTCGGCCACGTGGATGAGGCCGATTACGTCAATGTGTCTGTCGAGCTTCTCGATCAGGTTGCCGAAGCCCATCTGCTCGTGAAAAATGTCGTAGAGGAATTGGACCTGGGGATGGTTTACGGCGCGCACCACTTCGATGGCCTCAAGGGCCGAGGTCAGGAAGTATTTGGGGCGTTCCTCGACGTGAATGCACTCCAGCAGCAGGCGGACGGGCTGGCCGTCGATCAGGCGGCCCTCGACCTGCGAAGCTGCCCGCTTCAACGTCTCAATCGAAGCTTGATGCTGCACTTCGCGCGTGAGCCCCGGAACCACATCGCCCGATAGCACGATCATCGCCGGACAGCTCAGGGTCTCCATCGGAGTGAGCGCCTGCCGCAACTCGGCCAGGAAGGCGTCGGCCGTAGCGGGATTGGACACACCGTTAGACAGCCCTGCTGTGGCATCGAAGCGAATTCCGAGACGCTTTCGGGCAGCGTTGGCGCGGGCAAAGTCGGCGTCGGACCACTTGCTGTATTCGCCCACCAGTTCGATGTTGCTGTAGCCCGCTTCGGCCACTTTCGCCAACCGCTCCTCGAAGGGCAGGCCGTTGAAGACGGTCCAGAGCATCACCGAAAGGCCAAATGCAGGAGCGGCGGCCTGAGCCGGAACTTGCCCCTGAAGTTGACCCGGAACCGGAGCCGCGGCGGCCGTGGTCTCAGCCTGCAACCGGGGCAGAGCTGCGGTGAATGCGGCGGTGGCCAGGGCTTGCGTAAAGCCGCGTCGATTCATGCTGGCCTCCTGGATTTCTCTCCGGGCTTCTCTTTGGAAGATTTCGTCGCCGAAGCGGGCTTTGATCCCATCTTTCGTGACCGCCGCAACTCCTGCCAATCCTTTTCGGTTTGGTCCGCATACAGCGCTCCAAATTTGCCCAGCGCCTCGGCGAAGCCGTCTCCGGAGCCCAGGTAGCCGGCGATGGTTCGCGGGTCGCCGCTGCGGGCATGGCCGCGGGCCAGCAGTTCGCCGCATACCTCGCCGTATGCCTGCAGGCCGCCTTCAGCCAGGTCCGTCAGGTCAATCGAGCCCTTGTGATCGTTGAGTTGGCGCACCAGGTAATTGCGGTTGCCAATGTGCGTCCATCCCAGAAATGGGTCGGACTGCAGTTGCATGGCGCGCTGCCCGTCTGCCACGCGCTGGCCGTTGTGGTGCGCCGGGTGCGCATCGGGCAGGTAGGGCGCGTAGCCTGAGGCCGGCTCTTCCTTGACTTGCAGAAACAGCGGGTCCCCCGGCCCATTGCCTTCAAAATAGACGCAATAGTCGCGCAAGCCCACTGATCCGGTGCCCACCACTTTGAAAGCCACATCCACGGGGCGATAGAACGACAAAAGGTGCTGCCTCTGCGGCTCCAGCATCTCCCGGTAGGTAGCCAGAGATGCCAGCACGGCTGCGGCCTGCGCCGCGGCTACACGAGTCAAAATCGGCTTCGATTCGCGGAAGCGGCGAGCGCCCGGCTTGTCCGGCACAGGCTCGGTAAGCTGTTCCAAGGTGTGCTGGGGTGTGGCGCGTTCGGCCTTTATCAGCGCTTTGTGGATAGGCGCAACCATGCCCAGCCGGTGCACCTGGTAGCGGCCAATCTCAATGCACGGCATTTCGGCAAACGTATGCATCAGGGTGCAGTACCGCTCAATGCACAGCTCCACGGCGCGGACAGCCGCCGCATCCTTGTGGCCCGATCCGCGCCCAGCCAAAACCAGGGACGAGGCCATGCGCTTCAAATCCCATTCAAAGGGCCCGCGGATTGTCTCATCGAAGTCGTTGATGTCGAATACCAGCCGCCCGTCGGGGGCGGCATAGGCGCCCAGGTTGCGCACATGCGCATCGCCGCAAAGCTGGCTGACGATCCCGGTATTGGGCAGCAGCGCCAAATCCGCGGCCATCACCGGCACTGCGCCCCGAAAGTAGCCGAAGGGCGACTCCGCCATCAGTTCGTACTTCAGCTTCACGAGCGCCGGGACCCGCCCAATCATCGATCGGGCAAGAAGCGAAACCGAAGATGTTTTGCGCGATTTGCAGTTGAAATCGCAGTGTTCCTGGCGGCCCACCTGCTTGCGCCGCGCCTGGCCAAGATTAGTGCGTTCTTCCGGAGTTGCCCAGTGCATGTCAGGCACCATACACTCTCTGCCCGCTGCGTGCAACCCGCTTAAGCTATTGATTTACACTTCTGGCAGGAAGCCAGCACGCTGAAATCGCTCGCCGGGTGGATGAGTTGCCGGATTCAGGAGGAATGCCCTTTGACGCATGTGACGCGTGCAGCCACTCTCCTGCCATCGGCCATTGCCGTTCTACTTTCGGCTGCCGTCTCCCTTGCCGCGCAGGCTCCTCCAACGCCTCTCACGGTTGAAGCAATCTTTGCCCATGGGCCCATCGTCGGACATCTGCCCGTGGGTCTCGCATGGTCGCCGGATGCGCAGCACCTGACCTATGACGACGGCGGCGAACTCATCGAACTCGACCCCGGCTCGGGTAAGCAGCATGTGCTGGTGAGCAGCGCCAAGCTGGCCCCGCTCACGGGCGCAACCGATTCTGAGAAGGACCGCGATCATCGCGAACGCTACAAAATGCCGGAGTACCAATGGGCGCCGGACTCCAGGCATCTACTGTTCGATTCCGATGGGCGTCTGTGGCTTTACGATCTGCGCAACGGCACCGGGGTTGAGGTTGGATTTACCGGAGCGGCCTCCGGCGACGATCCGAAGTTCTCGCCGAATGGGGAATGCGTCTCCTTTGTGCGCGACCACGCGCTCAGTGTGATTCGCCTGAAGGAGCCATGGGCCGGCACAACCGTGGTGGCTCCCCTGCCCAATCCGGATGCGCACCAGGTTGTGCTCAACGGCGAAGTGGACTGGGTCTATGAGGAAGAGCTGGACGTTCGCAGCAACTACTTCTGGTCGCCCGATTCCAGTCGCCTGGCCTATCTGCAAATGAACGAGACCGATGTGCCGCAGTATCCCATTACCGATTGGATACCAACGCACCCCACCGTGGATATGCAGCGCTATCCGCAGCCAGGCGACACCAATCCCGATGTTCGCGTCGGCGTAGTCAGCGCTGCCGGAGGTAAAACGGTATGGGTGAAACTTCCCATTCACCCAGGCCAGGACTACATTCCGCGCTTCGGGTGGGCCGATCCAAGGACGCTCTGGATCGAAACGCTGACGCGCGACCACAAGCACTTGGCAATCTACCTTGCCGACTCCGCCTCAGGCCGGTCTCATGCGGTGCTCCAGCTGGCGGACGATACCTTCATCGACGAGAATTATGACCTGGATGTGGCCGGCGGCAGCATCGTACTTACAGATTGGTCCGACGGGCATAACCATCTCTATCTTTATAGTTACGATCAGGCCAACCCCGGCTCCACCACGGCCAAACTGGAACGCCAACTTACAAAAGGCGACTTTGAAGTACAGGATGTATTGCGTGTCGATCGCGCGGCTAAGGTGGTTGACTATAGTTCAAACGAGAATAACTTGCTGGAGAGTCAGTTATGGCAGGTTAGCTTCGATGGCCAGCGGAAACAGTTGAGCGCCGGCGCTGGACATCACGAGGGAACTTTTGCGCCCACTGGCGGCGCATTTGTCGACAAGCAATCCACGCGGCTGACTCCTCCGGCCTTGAGCATGTGCCAGACAGCAGGGAAGTGCAAGGTGTTTTGGACGCCGAATGCGCTGCAGCCGTATGGGCTTCGTGCCCCGGTGCAGCTTGAAGTAAAGGCTCACAACGGCGCGACGCTCTACGCAACGCTGCTGCTGCCCGAAGCCGCTGCCCCGGGCAGCGTGCCGCTCATCGTGAACCCATACGGAGGCCCGGGCCCCCAGGATGTAGCCAACAAATGGAGCGATGCATTGCTGTTCGATGAGTTACTTGCCCAGCATGGCTTCGCCGTTCTCCACGCCGATAATCGCGGCACCGGCGAGCGCGGGCGAGCCTTTGCCCAGGCGGCTTATCATAACTTCGGCCCTGTCCAGTTAGAAGATCAGCTAACCGTGTTGGACGCGGCGCTTGCCCAGTATCCGCAACTCGACCCCAAGCGCCTGGGCTGGTGGGGGTGGAGTTGGGGCGGCACATTCACGCTCTATGCGCTTTCGCATTCCGATCGCTTCCGCGCCGGAGTTGCTGTAGCTCCGGTTACCGACTGGCATAACTACGATTCCATCTACACTGAGCGCTACATGAGCGAGCCAAGTGACTTTGCCGCCGGTTACAAGGACTTTTCCGTGGTGAATTTGGCGGCCAATCTCAAGGGTCGTCTGCTGCTGGCGCATGGAACCGGAGACGACAACGTACACATCCAGAACTCCATCCAGTATGTGCAGAAGCTCATCGAGGCCGGGATTCCATACGATCTTCAAATCTATCCGCGCAAGACTCACTCCATTTCCGGCCCGGACGTCCGCACCCATTTGTTCAATCGCATTCTCGCCCATTTTGAGCAGTATCTGAAGCCGCCGGTCGCCGTGGGAATCGGACAGTGAGAGGTGCAGCCATGAGCAGAGACTCCATATCTCACTCTCTCGATGTTTTGCGCGACAATCCAAGCGAGGATGAAATCGCAGCTCACCTGAAGCGCTGCGAAGAGTCCCTGCTCGACGCTGCTGTCCGCAGAAATCATGCACGTGTCGCAGACTTGCTGGCCGGCGACTTTCAAGAGTTTGGATCATCGGGAAGGGTTTGGACCCGGGACTAGATCCTGGACCTGCTCGAAGGCGAAGAGCCGCAATCGTTAACGATGGAGAACTTTGTTTGCCGCCGGATTGCGCAAGGGGTTGCGCTCATCACTTACCGAGCAGTGCGAAGCGGCCCAAAGACGAAGGAACGGACGCAAACCTTGCGCAGTTCCCTATGGACTGAGGAATCGGGGAGATGGCGGATGCGCTTTCACCAGGGGACGCGATCAGTGTAATGCTGCAACCCGATTGCCCTACGTGTGCCGCCGGAAGATATCGTCCTTCTCTCGTTCAGGGCAGCCCGAGCATCCCAGGCAGCAAACCAAGAGCACGGCCACGCCCGCCGTCACCAGAACAGCGAGGATGTTTCCGTTTAGCTCAAACCAACGAACCAGGCTTTGCATGTTCAGTGAAACCTATACATAGATTTAGACGCCAAGACTTCTCGCGGGGTTATCCATTCACTTGCAGGGTCTAGCTTATCCGGCGTCGAAACCGCTCCGCAGAAAGTGTATCATTGCAGATTTTCTTCAGTCACCCTCTTGTATTAAAGAGAATAAAAAGCGAAAATAAAACCAGCATGGCCACCTCTCCAAACCCGGCTCCGTTCACCGCTCCCGAGGACTGGCCGGAGACTCTCGAGTCGATTGGCGCATTGCACTCAAACACGGATCACGAGTCGCCCATGCAAGTGCCGATGCTTGGCGGAGCCCCCGACGCAACAGCAGGCCCCGTGCTCAACTGGCTGTTTGTCGACCTCAACTCCTACTTTGCATCGGTCGAACAGGAGGTCCGTCCCGAGCTGCGCGGCTGCCCGGTGGCCGTGGTGCCCATGATGGCCGACACAACGGTTTGCATTGCTGCCAGTTACGAGGCCAAGGCGCATGGCGTAAAGACCGGAACCATCGTAGCCGATGCCAAACGCATGTGTCCCGGCTTGGTATTGCTCGAGGCGCGCCACGAAATTTATGTCGATTACCATCACCGCATTATCGAAGCAGTTGAAAGCTGCCTGCCGGTAACCGCCGTGCTCTCCATCGACGAGATGGCCTGCCGCCTGATGGGACGCGAACGGCCGCTGCTGGCAGCAATGGATCTGGGCCGCCGTGTCAAGGCGCGCATCCGCGAGCGCGTCGGGCCCATGCTGCGCAGTTCGGTGGGCCTGGCCACCAACCGTTATCTTGCCAAGATAGCCAGCGACATGGAGAAACCCGACGGCCTGGTAGCGCTAACTCTCGACATTCTTCCCGATGCCTTGCGCCAGCTCACACTGCGCGATCTGCCCGGCATTGGCGCGCGCACCGAGAAGCGCCTGAACGAGAAAGGCATCCACACCATGGGGCAGCTTTTGGCGCTCGACTGCGAGCAGGCCGGCCAGCTTTGGGGCTCGGTGTGGGGCGAGCGGCTGTGGCACTGGCTGCGCGGCGAAGATTTCGACATGTCGGATACCGAGCACCTCAAGTCCATCAGCCACTCGCACGTACTCGCACCCGAATTGCGCACCGCGGAGAAAGCCTATGCCGTGGCGCACAAACTGCTGCACAAGGCCGCCATGCGGCTGCGCGCGGGCGGCCTGTGGGCCAGCAACATTGGCCTCGCGATAGGCTTCGCGGTTCCGCGCGGCGACAAGACCGCGGTAAGCCGATTCGGCGTGCCCACGCGGGGATGGAAGAGCGAGCTGAAACTAAGCGAGTGCCAGGACAATCAAACTCTCATTGCCGCACTGAGCCGCCTGTGGGCATCCCGGCCGTCAGGAGCGGAATTCGACCATCCTTACTTCATCGGCGTGCATCTGGGCGATCTGGTGCCCGATCGCCTGCACTCGCTCAACCTCTTCGACAAGCTCGACGGCGAGCAGAGCCGCACGCGCCTACTGGCGGCCATGGACGAGCTGAACAATAAATATGGAATGAGCACGCTGGCTCCAGCGACGATGCTGACGGCATTCAAGGCCGCGCCCACACGCATCGCCTTCGGCAGCATTCCAGATTTGTTCTGAGCTGGGGAATGCAGGCAGTTAACCATTGTCCTTTCCCCAAGTCCCGCAAAAGGCTACACTGACTCAAGAATATTCCGGCAGGAATTGAAGCAGCGCCGGAAAGATGCGCAACACCCCGAGGCCGCAGCCATGATCTCTGAACTGAAGATTCGCAACTTCAAAAGCCTGGAGAGTGTCGATCTCAAGCTCGGCCATTTCAATCTGCTCGTCGGGGCAAACGCAAGCGGCAAATCTAACTTCCTTGACGCGCTTAGGTTCCTTCAAGGCGTCGGCGGGGGCCTCAACATCGGTGAAATTCTTGATGGAAAGCCGTCTTCAGTCACGAGTTCCAAATGGGCTGGCATACGGGGCGGATCGAAATTTGCGTCGTTCCGCCACAGGGACGGATCATTAGCAAGGGAGATCGAGCTTAGGGTCGGTATTCCGGAGACGAGCCTTTACGGGATACTACGAACAGATTTGAGATATGAGCTTTCGT
>Ga0302319_10018125_pt1 | contig 12862 bp, 12 predicted proteins | sample Bog_T0_2_FD_203319 | JGI IMG/M metagenome (GOLD analysis project Ga0302319, IMG submission 203319) | Peat permafrost microbial communities from Stordalen Mire near Abisko, Sweden - Bog_T0_2 | ecosystem: Environmental > Terrestrial > Soil > Wetlands > Peat | place: Sweden: Abisko, Stordalen Mire...
GCAGGGCCGAGCCGTTGAACTCGTAGTCCTTGGCCAGGCTCGTGTAGTTGGTGATCGCCGCGAAGCCCGCGGGAAGCGCCAGAATCGGCGCCCCATCCGGAGCAAAATGCTGGCTGAGCGGCGCCGGGGTCGGGGCCGCGGGGGCCGCGGGCACGGCAGCCACGGGCGTCACCGGCGTCAGAGCTGTCAAATCCGTCAAATCCGTCAAGCCGGTGGGCGAACTCGACCCGCCGGAAGCCTTGGTGGCGGGGGCGGTGCGGGGGCGAATTCGCGACATCGTGACCGTGATCGCGGGCTTGGCGTGATCGGAGACGACGCTGATCCTCAGCTTTCCCCTCTTGACGAGGAGCGTTGCGCTCAGCTTGGCGCGCCCAAGGTCGCCGGTGGTTGCGCGAACCGCATGTGTTCCGATCTCAACCTCTACGACGGCGCCGGCGGAGGTGCTGCGGTGGTGGATGCCCGTTGCGACCACGACGCGCACGTCGTAGCGGCCGGCGGTTGCGACGCTGTGGTCCAGCACGGTGGTCGCTGCACCGGGACTGGTCGCCGTGGCTGCGCCGGCGGCGGCCGGCAGGATCGCTGCTGTGGCGAACAGTGAGGCGCCTGCGATGACGCCGGCGGCGGTGCTGGTGACGAGAGTGCGGAATCGGTTCATCCCTCTCAGATCGGGGCAGGGCACCCCGGCCGCCACGTTATGTGTAGAACCTCGACGTTCGTACGACGGAATCGAACCTCCGTCGAAATCTGAGCGCCGCAGACGTCTGACGTTCTAGGCCGCCCGGGCCATTGGGGCCGGCGACAGGCTCAACTCGGGCGGCGGCCGGCGGCCGCCACGCCGGCCCGCGAGTCACGCGCGCGCACCGGTCCGAGAGTCACCCGCGCGCACCGGTCCGAGAGTCGCCCGCGGGCCGCGGGAGGGCCTCTGCGGCGCGCCAAACCGCTCAGCCGGCCTTGGCGATGACGGCCCTCATCTCATCGGTGTCGAAGGCCCGCAGCGTCGTCGTGCGGATCCCGCCCTCCGCGGCGATCGACAGCAGGCCCGCGGTCGCCGTCTCCTCGTCGTCGGCCTCGATGATCGCGACGAGGTCGTATGCGCCGACGGTCCAGTAGATGTCGCGGAAGCTGACGCCCCGCTTGCCGAGCGCCGCCGCCGCGGCCTCGTAGCGCTTGACGCTGTCTTTGAAGTTCCGAACACCCTGGTCGGTCCAGTTGATCAGCGTGACATAGCTGGGCATTGCTCCTCCAATCGATGGCGGCTGTCGGTGAGCGGCCGACTGTACTGCGGGCGTGCGGGCGCCGCGAGCGCACCGGCTGAGACCCCCGCCGCGGCTCCTGGCGCGTGGATCCGCGCCCCGATCAGCGCGGCGCCCGCCGTGCGGCGTCATCGCGCCCGCCGCGTCGCGTCGTCGGCGCCGGCGCCCGAGACCGCTGCGGTGAGCGCCGCTATTAGACTCGTTCGACGATGGCGAACCTGTTCAAGCGCCGCAAGCCGGGGCCGGCGGCTGGCCAGGCGAATGAGCGCGCCGACCGCGATGCGCGCCAGGCGAGCGCCAACGAGGCACACCGCCAGGCCTCGGACGACAGGGCCGCCGACCAGGCGATCGCGAACGAGGCCTATCGGCGAGCCTCGGACCAGAAGGCCGCCGATCAGGCGGTCGCGAACGAGGCGCGCCGCCAGGCCTCCGACGAGCGTGCTCGTAACCAAGCGATCGCGAATGAGGCTGCTCGGCAGGCCTCGGACGAGAAGGCGCGGCGCCAGGCCACGGAGAACCGCGCACGCGACGCCGGCAACGACCGCGACGCCTGAGGCGCGCATCGCGCGGCGGCGCGGCGCCGCGAGCTAGCCGAGTTCGGCGTAGGCGGCCACCGGCGCCACCGGTTCCACCTCTGGCAGCTCGACCACGTCGGCCATCGTCGTGCCGCGGCGGCCCTCGGCCTCGAGCAGCAGCTTGAAGTCATGGGGGCTGGTCGCGGCCCGCATCGCGTCCTCGACCGTCACGCGTCCGGCGACGACGTGCTCATACAGCGCCTGATCGAAGGTCTGCATCCCGTCGTACCCGCCCTCGGCGATCACGGTTGTCAGATCCGAGGTCTCGTCGGGCTTGACGATCTTGTCCTGCACACGCCCGGTCATGCGGAGGATCTCGCAGACCGGGACGCGGCCGCCGTCGGCGGCAGTCACGAGGCGCTGCGAGATCACGCCGCGCAGCGTGCTGGCCATCATCGCGCGCACTTGCTGGTGGTGGTTGGGAGGGAAGAACTCGAGCATCCGGTTGATCGTCTCGGCCGCGTCGAGTGTGTGGATCGTCGAGAGCACGAGGTGGCCGGTCTCCGCCGCCGACATCGCGGTCTGGACGGTTTCCTCGTCGCGCAACTCGCCGATCAGGATCACGTCAGGGTCCTGTCGCAGCACGCGCCGCAGCGCGTCCTTGAAAGAAATGGTGTCGACGCCGACCTCGCGCTGGCCGACGATCGAACGCAGGTCCTGGTGGACGAACTCGATCGGGTCCTCGATCGTGACGATGTTCGCGGCCCGGCTGAGGTTGATGTGATTGATCATCGCCGCGAGCGTCGTCGACTTGCCCGAGCCGGTCGTGCCGGTCACAAGGATGATCCCGCGCTGCTCATCCGCCATGCGGGCCACGACGGGCGGGAGCGCGAGCTCGGCGATCGTGCGGATGCGATGGGGAATCGCGCGCGCCACGAGCGCGACGCCGCCGCGCTGGCGGCGCGCGTTGATCCGAAAGCGCGCGACGTCGGCGATGTCGCGCGAGACGTCGATCTCGTGGCGCTGCTCGAATTCGGCGAGCCGCGGGCCTTCGCCCAGCATCTCGCCCAGGATCTGCTCGGTCTCGCCCGGCGCAAGCGGCGGCCAGTCCTGGCCGCCCAACGGCACCAGATCGCCGTTGATGCGAGCCATCGGGACCGCGCCGGCCTTCAGGTGCAGGTCCGATCCGTCGCGCGCGACGAGCGTGCGCAGGGCCATGTCGAGATCGATCACCCTTGACTCATCGGCCCGCGCGCCGTTTGGGTTGAACCGCGGCAGCCGCGATCGCGGGAGCGGCAGGATCGCGATTACCGACGCCTGTGCCCCGGGGCGCGAGCACGCCCGCCCCCGCCGGCGTCGGCGTGTTCGACCGCGCCCCTCCCGCACCCCTCGCCTCAGACACAGCGCAGGAACTGAAGGCGCGGGCGATCGAGGGGCGATCACCCGCGCCGGCTGCGCTGCTGCCGTCGCTTCAGCCGGCCGCGCGACGGCGCGGCCGCTCAGCTCAGGCTGCCGCGACTCCCCCCTCGACCGCTTCGATACTCAGATAGGCCGTCCCGCTCTTTGAGCACGCGAGGAACGGGAAGGGGACGACCGAGGAGCTCTTCAGACCCGGCGGGTATACGCGCAGGCCCGACGCCGTCGCCGGCCCGCACTTGGCCTTCGGGTAGTTCGCCACGTCGGTGATCTTCAAAATCCCGATCGCCGTATTGCTCAGCGAGCTGGACTTCGTGCTGCCGGCGAGCGTGATCGTGAACGACTTGTGCTCGGCGTTTCGCGTGGCCGGGCTGCCGAGCTGCGCGCCGCTGTGGCTGAGGCCCGAGACGCCCGGGTAGCCGATCATCGAGCAACTCGTCTGCGCGATGTTGGTGAACTGGATCGCGTAGTAGGTGGCGCCCGCGGTGCCGCTGCCCGACGAGTTCAGCCAGACGACGAGCTGCGAGGCCGTGCATGCCGGCGCGGCTGTGGCCGCGGCGGCGGGGAAGGTGGTGACGGCGAGCGAGACGGCTGCCGCGGCCAGGCCTGCACAGGCCAGTGAGCCGGAGCCGATCAGACGCTTGGAACGAAGTGTGGGTAGACGCATCGCGAGCCCCTTTGGATTCTGGGAGAGCTAAGACCCTCCGCACCGAGTATGACGCTTGAGTGGTTGCGCGGCGACGATCGGCGCCGCAGCGCGCATCCGCAGCCGGGCAGTATGACCTGGGGGTCGCGATCGGCAAACCGCCGGGCGGCGATTTGCAGCGATCGGGCGCGGGCGCGAAGCGCGCCGGCGACACTCACGGCGCAGCGTCGTGGCCGGTCGCTACTGTCGAAGCGCCAGCCCCCTACACGCTGACCGTGAGGAGTCACATGAGCGTCGAGAAGCATTTCGCAGTGGCGAAGTTCAGCCCCCGCGCGATCAAGCAGGCCGTCGGCCGGGCCGAGGGGTTCAACGCCAAGGTCGCGGTCATCATCACGCGTGGTGTCGGCACGATGGCCTGCGCCTACGTGTTCTGCCTGATCGCCCTGGTCAGCCTGCCGGCGATCCTGATCGAGGCCGGTGCGCTGCAGCACAGCGACGTGCCCACGTTCCTGACCAAGCCCGGCCTGATCCTGATCGTCGCGTGGATTGCGCAGACGTTCATCCAGCTGGTCCTGCTGTCGATCATCATGGTCGGCCAGAACGTCCAGAGCGTCGCCTCCGACGCGCGCTCGGAGAAGACGTTCGAGGATGCCGTGACGATCCTGGACCGCCTCGACCTGGAGACGGAGGGCGGCCTGAAGGCGGTCCTCGACCGGATCAACGAGCTGGCACCGGTGCTCAAGGCGGCCACCCCTGGTCCCGGCGCGGCCTGAGCGCGTCCGGGCCCCGGCCCCGCCCGCTCGCGGCAGCGCACGCTCCCAGACGCCACGGCGTGCACCGCGGGGGCTTACTCACCCGGCGCCGGAGGCGCCCCTGATGCAGATCGTGTTGTGAACCTGCTCGGTCAGCGTCTTCAGCTGCGCCGCCATCTCGTGGATCTGCTGGGTCAGCTCCGTGTTCTGCTCGAGCAGCGCGGTCTGGCTGTTGGCGAGCTCGTCGCGGTGGCGCGCCGAGGCCTCCTCGTTGGCCTTGTCGGTGCGGGTCTGCGCCTTCTGGGCGATGATCACCAGCGCGCCGGTGTAGAAGGCCACGCCGGAGAAGATCAGGTTCAGCAGGATCCACGGCTCGCGGTCGAACTGGCCGCCTTTTGAGAGCGCCGTGAAGGTGTGCTCGAAGTAGGGGATCGCGCCGTTGATCAGCACCCAGCCGACAATGATCGCCGAGCCGATGACGACGAAAGCGACCGTCCCCATGCCGCTCGCGACGCCCTCGGCGACGCGCTCCATGAAACTCGAGCCGCCCGCGTAGGGCGAGGCCTTCTTGCCGCGGGGCACGTAGTGCTTGTGGTGGCGCATCGGATCGGGCTTCGTGTTCGCGCCGCTGGTCTCCACGGTCTGCTCCTTTCGGTTGCCGGCGCGAGTATCGCGGCCCGGGCGGCGGCGAAGACCGCGCATCGCCGCGGCCGCCGCGACCAGCGCGCAGGCTGACCGCACGCGCTACGCTCAACGGGCCTGGGGAGGCAAATTCGGGCGGCAAGGTAAGAGAAAAAGCTTGCGAGAGACCACTAACCCGCGGATATCCGTGCGCGAGGCAGGAAAAGCCGTTCATGTCGCCAACCGAGCGTCGAGTAGATGAGCGCGCAGGCCTCGCTATTGGGTCCCGAGGTATCGCTCGGCATCGCCGGTGAGGACTCCGGCGATATCGTTGCGCGTTCTCCGACTGCGCTCTTCTGGCGGCGCTTCCGCCAGGATCGCGTCGCCGTCGCGTCGCTGATCTTCATCGTAGTTCTGATCATCATCGCGGTCGCGGCGCCGCTGGTCGTGAAGATCCTGGGCCTGCCCGGCCCCTACGTTCAGAACCTCAATCTGACCAACGCGTTCGGTGAGCCGCTCGGCCCGAGCGGGGCGCACCCCTTCGGGGTCGACGGCCTGGGCGAGGACATCGCCTCGCGCGTCATCTACGGCGCGCGCGTCTCGCTCGAGGTGGGCGTCATCGGCACCGGCATCGCCACCGTGATCGGCGTCCTGGTGGGACTGCTCGCCGGCTTCTACCGCGGCTGGGTGGACACCATCCTTTCGCGTTTCACCGATCTCGTGCTCTGCTTCCCGACCCTGCTCTTCGGCATCGGCCTGGCCTCAGCGTGCGCGTTGAAGGGTTGCCTCGGAGGATCGATCCAGCCAGGCGTTCCGGTGATCATCGCGGTGGTCGTGATCTTTGGCTGGACCTACATCGCGCGCATCGTGCGCGGGCTCGTGCTGTCGCTGCGCGAGAAGGAGTTCGTCGAAGCGGCCCGCTCGCTCGGCGCCTCGGATGCGCGGATCATGTTCCGCGAGATCCTGCCGAATCTCCTGGCTCCGGTGATCGTCTACGCGAGCCTCCTGATCCCGGTGAACATCCTCTTCGAGGCGGCGCTCTCCTATCTCGGCGTCGGCGTGCAACCGCCCACCGCGAGCTGGGGTCAGATGATCGCCGACGCGACGCCGATCTTCAACATCGCCTGGTGGTGGATGGTCTTCCCCGGCGCCGCGCTGCTCTTGACCGTACTCGCGTTCAACCTGCTCGGCGACGGGCTGCAGGACGCGCTGAACCCAAAGGCTGACTGATTCTCAACGTAACCAACCCATCGATGGGAGCATGATGAACACATCAATACGACGGCGCGCGTTCGCGGGGGTGCTGGCGCTTTTCGCAGCTGCGGCCGCGCTGTTCGCCTTCGCGTCGAGCAATTCGACGACGCTGGCCAACGGGGCCGGCCTCAAACCGGCACAGACAGGAGCAGGCGAGACGCTGCTCAACGGCAAGCGGGGCGGAACGCTCACCGTTTACGACAGCGAGGACTTCGAGCATCTCGATCCGGGCGAGTCGTATTTCGCGCTCGACTACGAGGTCATGTACGCCACGCAGATGCCGTTGTTCGAGTATCTCCCGAACAACACGACGGTCGCGGCGCCGATGCTCGCGTCAGGCCCGGCAGTGGTCACGAATGGCGGCAAGACGGTCACGGTCCACATCAAGCCTGACGTTCACTTCAGCCCGCCCGTCAATCGCGCGGTGACCTCAGCCGATGTCGCTTACGCGATCGATCGCGGCGCCAACCCGAACGTCGCCAACCCGTACTTCCAGCCGTACTTCGGTGACATCGTGGGCGCGGCGAAGGCCACGGGCGGACCGATCGCGGGCATTCAGACGCCCAACAGCACGACGATCGTCTTCCACCTGACGCAGCCGACGGCGGACCTGCTGATCGGCGCGCTGTCGCTGCCGATCTCGGCTCCGGTGCCGGAGTCCTACGCAGCGCCGCTCGACAAGGACAAGCCGACCCAGTACGGCACGAGCTCGGAGGTCTTCACCGGCCCCTACATGCTCCAGTCGACCGCGTCCGGCAAGTTCCTCGGCCTCGGCTACCAGCCCGGCAAGTCCGCGACGCTGGTTCGCAACCCGAACTGGAACCCGAAGACCGACCCGGCGCCGGCGTACCTGAACAAGATCAACATCAACATCGGCGGCGCCGCGCAGGTCATCGGCCTGCAGGTTCTCAAGGGCTCCGACTCGGTGCAGAACGACACACCGACCAACGCAAACGTCGAGCTGGCCTACACCAAGTACTACAAGCAGCTCTACGCGGTTCCCGGCGCGGGCGACCACTACGTCTCGCTCGACAACGCCAAGGGCCCCTTCACCAACGTGAACATCCGGCGTGCGGCCTACGCGGCACTTGACCGCGCAGCGCTCGTCAAGATCGCCGGCGGTTCCATCGTCGGCGAGGTCGGGACGCACTTCATCACTCCCGGATCGGCCGGATTTGCGCAATCAGGTGGCAACGCCGGGCCGAAGTACCCGTGGAACGAGTACCCCGACGGCAACCTGTCGGTGGCCGAGAAGTACATGAAGGCCGCCGGCTACCCGTCCGGCAAGTACACCGGCAACCAGGTCCTCACGATCGTCCAGGCCGACAACGGCAACAGCCCCGAGGAGGGGGCGGTCGTCAAGGACGCCTTCACGGAGCTCGGCTTCAAGACCAAGCTCGTGCTCGTCGATCAGTCGGTGCTCTACGCGAAGTACTGCGGCGTGCCGGCAGCGCAGGTATCGGCGTGTCCGTCCGTCGGCTGGATCCGCGACTTCGCTGATCCGCAGACGATCCTCTACGTCCCGTTCTACGGGCCGGCCATTACCCCGACCAACAACTCCAACTGGGGTCAGGTCAACGAGCCGGCGATCAACGCCGCGATGGTGAAGGCAACCTTCGTCGTCGGCGCGGCAGCACGCGCGGCGGCATGGGCGAAGATCGACGACATGCTCGTCGACCAGGCCGTCGCGATCCCGTGGATCTTCGACGACCAGCCGAACATCGAGTCCGGCAACGTCCGCGGGATCAACGACCTGTGGGACGTCGGCGAGTGGGACTACACCTACACCTCGCTCGACAATCCGTGATCAACGGATCATCTGACCGTCGCTACCCCGGGGCGCCGCTTGCGGCGCCCCGGGTGACGGGCTGCTCGCGGTGACCGGCTACATCATCCGTCGCCTGCTTTGGGGCGTACTGCTGCTGTTCCTGGTGATCGCGGTCACATTCCTGATCTTCTACCTGCTGCCGTCGGTCAACCCGGCGATCCTGCGCGCGGGCCGCAACGGCTCACCCAAGGTGATCGCCGAGATCAGCAAGGACCTGGGGCTCAACCACCCGATCTATGTGCAGTTCTGGAACTACATCAAGGAGATCATCTTCCACGGCAACTTCGGCTACTCCTACTACTACAACGATCCCGTTGGAGGCCTGATCGCCAACCGCCTTCCGGCCACCCTCTCGCTCACCGTCGGCGCGGCCGCGCTATGGGTCCTGATCGGGATCCCCGTGGGCATCATCTCCGCGATCAAGCGCCGCACCTTCTTCGACCGCGCGGCGATGGGAGCAGCGCTCGTGTTCGTCTCGGCGCCCGTCTTCTGGCTCGGGCTGATCGCGCTCTACCTCTTTGCCAACGACATCGGCCAGTTCAAGATCTTCCCGGGCTCGGGCAGCTACGTCGGCCTCACGGTGAACCCGCTCAAGTGGTTCGAGTCGCTGCTGCTGCCCTGGATGGTGCTCTCGGCCACATCGACCGCGATCTATGCGCGCCTGGTGCGCGGCAGCCTGCTGCAGGTCATGGGCGAGGATTACATCCGCACGGCGCGAGCCAAGGGCCTACCCGAGCGCACAGTGATTCTCAAACACGGGATGCGCTCCGCGATGGGCCCACTGGTGACCGTGCTCGGGCTCGACATCGCCAGTCTCCTGGGCGGCGCGATCCTGACCGAGGGCGTTTTCGACATCCCAGGAATCGGGCGCCTCAACATCGACGCAATCGGCCACGGCGACGTCACGATCGTCCAGGGGACGGTCCTCGTCGCGTCGATTTTCATCATCATCGCGAACATCATCGTGGACATCGCCTACGCCTTCCTCGACCCGCGCGTGCGCTACGAATGACCGTCGAGAGCACCACTGGGACGCTGCTCTCCGTCGAGGACCTGCGCGTCGATTTTCCGACCTTCGACGGCGTGGTGCACGCCGTCGACGGCGTTTCCTACACGCTCGAGCACGGGGCGACGCTCGGGATCGTCGGCGAGTCGGGCTCCGGCAAGACCGTGGGAGCGCTGACCCTGATCGGTCTGACGCGGACGCAGGGAGCAGAGGTCTCCGGGCGGATCATGTTCGACGGACGCGACCTGCTCACCGTCTCCAAGGACGAGTTGCGCCACATCCGCGGCAACGAGATCGCGATGATCTTTCAGGACCCGCTCTCGTCGCTTCACCCGCAGTTTCGGGTCGGTTCGCAGATCGTCGAGGCGATGCGCATCCACCGCTCCATCACGCGCTCAGCCGCGCGCGTTCGCGCGATGGAACTGCTTGAGCTGGTGGGCATCCCCGATCCCCGCCGGCGCGTCGATCAGTATCCGCACGAGTTCTCCGGCGGCATGCGCCAGCGCGTGATGATCGCCATGGCGCTGGCCAACGAGCCCAAGCTGCTGATCGCCGACGAGCCAACGACGGCGCTCGACGTGACCGTGCAAGCACAGATCCTCGCCCTGCTCGAGCGGCTGCGGCGGGAGCTCGGCATGGCGATCATCATGATCACGCACGACCTCGGCGTGGTCGCGCAGATCGCCGATCGGATCGCCGTCATGTACGCCGGGCGGATCGTCGAGGCCGCCGACTCTCGGCGCCTCTTCGGCGTCCCCCAACACCCATACACATGGGGGCTGCTGCGCTCGATCCCGACGCTCGACGGCCCGCGCGGCGTCGAGCTGCTGCCGATCCCGGGCCGCCCGCCGAGCCTGATCCATCCCCCCTCGGGCTGCCATTTCCATCCGCGCTGCGCGTACGCGCTCCCCTCTCACTCAACGATCGATCCCGTGCTGGCGATGAGCGACGCGGAAGCACCCAGCCACCTCTCCGCCTGCCTGCTCGACCAGGGCCAGCGCGCCGCCGCCTGGGCGGCGCTGAAATCCGGCGGCACGCCGGAGCAGGCGCGTCAGGCCGCCGGCATCGCAGACATAGCCGTGCCCGTCCCCGAAGCGGAGATCGCCGGATGAGCCCGGGCGAGACGCTGATCGAGGTCCGCAACGCCACCAAGCACTTCCCGATCTCCAAGGGGATCGTGTTCAAACGCAACGTCGGCGCGGTGCGCGCCGTCGATGGCGTCAGCTTCGAGGTCAGGGCCGGCGAGACGCTCGGGATCGTCGGTGAGACAGGCTGCGGCAAGAGTACGACGGCGCGGCTGATCACCCGCCTGCTCGACGTCACCTCCGGCGAGGTGCTGTTCGAGGGCCGCGACATCACCAAGCTCAAGGGCCCCGACCTCAAGGCGATCCGCCGCGAGATGCAGATGATCTTCCAGGACCCCTACTCGTCGCTGAACCCGCGCAAGACGGTCGGCGCGATCATCGCCGACCCGTTCGTCATTCACGGCCTCGAAACCGGTCCCGGCGAGCGCAAGAAGCGCGTGCAGGAGCTGATGGACCGCGTCGGCCTGAACCCAGAGCACTACAACCGCTACCCGCACGAGTTCTCAGGCGGCCAGCGCCAGCGGATCGGCGTCGCCCGCGCACTGGCGCTGAAGCCGAAGCTGATCATCGCCGACGAGCCGGTCTCCGCCCTCGACGTCTCGATCCAGGCCCAGATCCTCAACCTGCTGCGCGAGCTCCAGCGCGAGTTCGGCCTGACGATGATCTTCATCGCCCACGACCTCGCCGTCGTGCGCCATATGTGCGACCGCGTCGCCGTGATGTATCTCGGCAAGATCGTCGAGATGGCGCCAAGCGACACGCTCTACACACTGCCGCGCCACCGCTACACCGGCGCCCTGCTCTCAGCCGTCCCGGTCGCCGACCCCGACCTCGCCCAGCGCGAGCGCCACCTGCTCGGCGGCGACGTCCCGAGCCCCGCCAACCCGCCGGAGGGCTGTCGCTTCCACCCCCGCTGCTCCCACGCCGGCCCGATCTGCGCAACCGATGAGCCGGCGCTCACCGACATGGGCGGCGGCACGGTCGCCGCCTGCCACTTCCCGATCGCCGAGGACGAGGTCGGGGACCTGCTGCCGGTGGCGCGCGGGAGTGAGCGGCTTTAGCCGCTCACTCCTTCTGAGGCTGGGGCGGTGGTGAGGGGCCGTGTGCCTGGGGCCCTTGGGCTACTCGTCGGGTTGGTCTGTGTGGCCGGCGCTCACGCCGCTTCTGGGACGACTGTGAACCTGCTGGTGAAGCTTGCGCCGGAGATCAAAAGCGCCAGGACCGGCAAGGTGGCGGTGCTCCTGCCGTCGAGCATCCACGCGGACGTCGCTGCATCGCGCCTCTACGGCGCGGGCGGAGCCACGGCGAAGGGCTTTGACATCCAGCTGGCGTATGCGCCGCGCTGCGACGACGCGACGGCGTGCTTCTTCGCGGAGTTCGAGGGCGGAGCGCAGACGAAGCTGCCCGGGACGCGCGTCGCGCTCGCGCACGGGGTCGCCGGCGTCTACTCGGGGATCCACTGCGGCGCGTCGTGCGGGCCGGCTTCGATCCAGTGGCGCGAGGGCGGGGTGCTCTACAGCGTGCAGTATGTTCTGGGCGGCAAGCCCGCGATGATCGCGCTCGCCGATTCGGCGATCGACGCCGGACCCCGCTGAAGATGCGCCTCGAAGGCCTCAACCACATCACCGCGATCACCGGCGACGCCCCGCGCAACGTCGACTTCTACACCGGCGTGCTCGGCCTGCGCCTCGTCACCAAGACCGTCAACCAGGACGACCCGACCGTCTACCACCTCTTCTACGCCGACGAGAACGGCTCCCCCGGCGCGGACCTGACGTTCTTCGAATACCCCGGCGCGGCGCGCGGCCAGGTTGGCGCGGGCTGCGCGTACCGCGTGATCTCGCGCGTCGGCTCGAGCGACTCGCTGGCGTTCTGGGCCGAGCGGCTGGCCGGGCACGGCGTCGCGGTCGAGCAGGATTCAGGTGGGGTCCGCTTCGCTGACCCAGAGGGACTTGAACACGAGCTGATCGTCGAGGACGTGCCTGATGAGCCGCTTGCGGCGGCGCACCCTGAGATCCCGCCCGAGCACGCGCTGCTCGGCTTCGCCGGCGTGCGGGCGTACAGCCTGCGAGCGGACGCGAGCCGCGAGCTGCTGGTCGATGTGCTCGGCGCGACCGGCGAGGGGGAGACGCTCGAGCTGCGCGGCGAGCGCCGCGGCGCAACCATCACCTTCGACCCGCCGCCCGCGGGCCGCCTCGTCCAGGGCGCAGGCTCGATCCACCACATCGCCTGGGGCACGACCGTCGCCGAGCACCCGCTCTGGCACGAACGCGTGAACGCCGCCGGGGTGCGCAGCACCCCCGTAATCGACCGCCACTTCTTCCACTCCATCTACTTCCGCGAACCCGGCGGGGTGCTCTATGAGATCGCCGACGACGGCCCCGGCTTCGCCCACGACGTCCCGGTCGCCGAGCTCGGCCGCCAGGTCGTCCTGCCACCCTGGCTCGAGGAGCGCCGCGCCGAGATCGAGGCCCGCCTCACGCCGC
>Ga0302319_10018127_pt1 | contig 12860 bp, 5 predicted proteins | sample Bog_T0_2_FD_203319 | JGI IMG/M metagenome (GOLD analysis project Ga0302319, IMG submission 203319) | Peat permafrost microbial communities from Stordalen Mire near Abisko, Sweden - Bog_T0_2 | ecosystem: Environmental > Terrestrial > Soil > Wetlands > Peat | place: Sweden: Abisko, Stordalen Mire...
CTACCACTATTCCACCTACGAGGAGGAGAACGAGTCGGTCCGCACCGACCGGAAGAAGGTGGTGATCCTGGGCGGCGGCCCCAACCGCATCGGCCAGGGCATCGAGTTCGACTACTGCTGCTGCCATGCCTCCTACGCGCTCAAGGAAGAGGGCGTCGAGTCCATCATGATCAACTCGAATCCGGAAACCGTTTCCACGGACTACGACACCTCCGACAAGCTCTACTTCGAGCCACTGAACCGCGAGGAGCTGTTCAACATCCTGGAACACGAGAGGCCCGACGGCGTGATCCTCCAGTTCGGCGGGCAGACCCCGCTGAAGCTCGCCAAGGACCTGGAGGACTCGGGCGTCCGCATCCTCGGGACCTCGCCCAAGTCCATCTGGCTCGCCGAAGACCGCAAGCTCTTCAACGTGCTGATGGAAGACCTGGGAATCAAGCAGCCGGCGGGCGCCACGGCCACCAACGCCGCCGAAGCGCAGGCCGTCGTGGATCGCATCGGATTTCCGGTGCTGGCCAGGCCATCCTTCGTGCTGGGCGGCCGGGCGATGAAGATCCTCTACAGCGACGAGGAGCTCGGCGCCTACATGCGCGACACGGTGCACCCGACGCCCGACCATCCCATCCTGATCGACCAGTACCTGGAGAACGCCACGGAAGTGGACGTGGACTGCATCCGCGACACGCAGGGAACCGCCATCGTGGCCGGCATCATGCAGCACATCGAGGAGGCGGGCATCCACTCCGGCGACAGCGCCTGCGTCCTGCCCACGACCAGTCTGTCGGATTCCGTCCTGGCCGCCATGCGGGAGCAGACGGTGCGGATCAGCCACGCCCTGGAGGTGGTGGGGCTGATGAACATCCAGTTCGCGGTCAAGGACGAGCAGGTGTACGTGCTCGAGGTCAATCCCCGCGCCTCCCGCACGGTGCCCTTCGTGGCCAAAGCCACCGGGATTCCCTTCGCCAAGCTCGCCACCAAGGCGATGCTGGGGAAGTCCCTCGCCCAGCTCGGGTACACGGCGGAGAAGATCCCCGCCCACTACAGCGTCAAGGAATCCGTCTTCCCCTTCGCGAAGTTCCACGGCTCGGACACCGTTCTGGGCCCGGAGATGAAATCGACCGGCGAGGTGATGGGCATCGACAGCACCTTCGGGGCAGCGTTTGCCAAGAGCCAGATCGGTGCGAGCTGCCGCCTTCCCCTGAAGGGGACGGTTTTCGTCAGCGTCAACGACCGGGACAAGCCGGCGGTGGTGGACGTCGCCAGGCGCCTATCGGGTCTTGGCCTCAAGTTGGTGGCGACATCGGGGACCGCGGCCTACCTGCGCGAGCAGGGCATCGAGGTGGAGACGGTGAAGAAGGTCTCCGAAGGTCCGGGCAACATCGTGGACCAGCTCCTGGAGAAGAAGATCGCCCTCCTCATCAACACCCCCATGGGATCCGGAGCCAAGGGCGACGACGCCGTGATCCGCCAGGCCGCCCTGCGCGCCGGCGTGCCGTACACCACGACGCTCTCGGCGGCATCGGCCGCGGCCGAGGCGATCGCGACGCTGCGGTCCAGCGATCTGGGGGTGAAGTGCCTCCAGGACTGGTATTCCTGACGAAAATCGGCTGGGGCGGGCGATACTCGCTCCCCCGACCATCGGCGTACCGACGCGTACGCCTTCCGGTCGGGGTCGCTTCGTCTCATCCCACCTCGCTCGATTTTCGATTTCCGACGAAGGTCCGAGTTCGCATCCCCTCACGGCAGGCGGGGGTGAACCAAGCCTCAGAATTGGAGGCCGGCGAGGATCTCCGGCATGAACTCTTTCCCGTAGTAGGATCGGTAGGGATACCCCAAGCCCAGGACGAATCCCGCGTATTGGAAGCGCGCCTCGGGTCCGACGGTGTAGCACAGGCCGTGGTCGTGGGGCATTCTAAGCTCGCCCAGGGCGGCCTCTCCGTATAGAGCCGCATAGGAATGTGGACGCCCCGCCGAGAGAGCGAGCACCTCCGCTTCCAGACTCGTCTGGTCTCCGCTGAAGCGGATGCCACCGCCGAACCTTCCCCCGTCCCAGACGATTCGGCCCTCGGCGTAAAGGGGATTGACGAAGATGGAAAGTCCGTTGGCGATATCCGATTTCGGCAGGAGGGGGCGTTCCCGCGCTGCCGCTTCCACCACTGACTTTCCGGGCCACAACGAGAACAAGCCCAGCTTCTTCCGCTCCACTCCCTGGGCGACATAGCGCTGCAGGGAGTCGTCCCAAAGGCCGTGCCGGAAGCAAAGCCCGTCCACCAAACCAGAACTGGAACTCATGTGGCCGTTGCCCAGGTAAAGAGTCGTCGATTGGAACTGCGTCCCCACCCAGGCGGGGCCCCAGATCCAGTGGAAGCGAACGGAGCTGTCCAGGCAGGATTCGACGGGCCGGGGCAATTCCGAGGGGTTCGACGAGTCTCCGGCCGCCAAACACGCGGACCCGCGTTTGTCGATGACTACTGCGCGGTCGATGGAAGAACCGGAGGGGTCGCGTGCCAGAGCTTCGATCTGTTGGAACGCCGAATCGGTGGGTTTCTCCTTCGACGACGAGATATAGGCGTCCGTCCCCACCAGGACTCCAATCTTCGCGCCCCGGGGGAGTTCCGATCTCGGGTCGTCCCAGTGGTATTCCTGGTTGACCGAGGAACAACCGGCAAGAAAAACAACGGAAAGGCTTGCGAGGGCGGAGGAATTTCCCATGGGGGGGAAATCTAGGAAGGCCCGGCGATGGTCAATGCCCAGGATCTCGCCCAATGGGATCCGGGGCCCTTCCCGCGATGCCGGAACCCAGCGGCTAGTTCAGGAGCGTGCCGGGTGGAAGAAGCGTGAAGTCGCCGCCCGCGGCTCCGATGAATCGGACATCGTACTGGACGACGGTCCAGGGAACGAAGATCCGTGCCGGTGTCAGGACCTGGAGATCGGGAGTCGCGCACGAGGGTGCGGTCCCCGCCACGAGAAGGTCTTGGGGGAGGTCCGAGGACGAGAACATCCAGAGCGTTCGCACCACCGCACCCGTGTCCGTCTGGAGCGTGTCCAACACCGCCATGGGCGGGGGGTGGCGCACCGAATCCAAAGCGAACACCCGCACCAGCACGCTTGGATTCGGCAGGACGACATCCAGCCATGAGCCCGAATCGGTGGAGGTGGCCGAAACGATCTGGATGGGCAGGAGCGACAACCCCGACGTATCGGTTCCGACCTGTTCGATGGTCGAGCCGGTGGCCGAGGAATCGACCGACAGGGTGCACGGTTGGGCGTGAAACCAGCCCGGATCGATGGAAGAGGATGGTGTCCGCTTGTAGCGTAGACGTATCGTGCCCGCCGAATCGGACAGATCCAATTCTCCAGCGACGAGCTTCCAAGTACGAAGGGACTGGAGAGCGATGTCCACTTCGCTGTAGAGGTTCGGATACCGGGAATCGATGCAGTTCATGGTCGTGCTGGTCAATCCGGGGATGTGCAAAGTCGTGGAGGTCGCGAGCCAGGCTCCGCTGACCGTGTTGCACCCGTCCGAGCCGTAGAGTTGTCCCGAGTCTCCGAAGGTCAGCGGTATGGAGCGGTCGAGGACAGTCGTGGAATCCACGGTGAAGAGGTACCAGCGCCCGAGAAGAGAGTCCGGATCCGAGGGCGAGGTGGAGTTCTGTTGGCTGTCGCAGGCGGAAAAGGTGACGGTGAAAAGGACTGCGGCGAGGGCGGCAGAAAGGCGAGTGCGGGTCTTCATGGGAGTTCCGATCGTGGACTGAGGCGGAAGGAGGACGACAGGCGGATGCAGGCCTTGCCCTTCCCCGATGAAGTCTACCCGAATTCGTCCCCTCGCCGAGTGATGCTCCGCATGACTTCCGTGGAAGTGTACCCGTGTCGGGAACAGGTGCGGCCCCCCGTCTCGCGGTTCGCCCGGAATCCCCCCCGGTTCCGCGGGAATGGTAGGATGGGAGTATCGTCGGCAATCCGCGCAGCCTTTGGAGGTTCCCATGAAACGCCAACTGGTCCCGGCCCTGACGATTCTCGCCGCTGGCCTGGTCCGGGCCGCGAATCTTCCGATCGGCGCCGGATTGGACGGCATCGCCGACTATTCGCATTCGCGCTGGTTCGTGGATGCCATGAAGTACGCCCGCACTTTCGGCGCCGCGGGGCAGCCCTGGAATCCCTACACGGGGTCCTGGGCCGCGAACCACTATCCCGCCCAGAGCTTCGGACTGGTGGTGCTCTCTTCCTTGGACAGCGTGTACGAGCCCTACATGTACGGCACCTACGAGCTCTGCTTCCACGGGCAGGCCACCGTGACGTCCGACTTCGGTGTCGGTGTGGCGAACGCAACCTACGACCCCGGCACGGGCCGCACCACGGCCGATGTGGTTGTCCCGCGAAGTTCCCCCCAGGTGTTCCTCACCTTCACCGATCCCGTCGGGATGGACAGCCTCAGGCTGATCTCTCCGGGGTATCCCTTGGACAATCCTCCGTTGATCCGCGACGAGTGGGTGGGCATCCTCCGACAGTTCCCGTCGCTGCGTTTCATGGATTGGCTCGCCACCAACGGGAACGTCCAGAAGTCCTGGAGCGATCGGCACACGCCTGACCTTCCCGGCACGACCAATCCCTCCAACGTCCAGACGGGTTGCGCCTGGGAGGACGTGGTGGCCTTCGCCAACCAGGTGGGGCGCGACATCTGGATCAACATCCCGGTGAACGCCGACGCGGACTACGTGACGCAGGTCGCGACCTTGCTGAAGAACGGCCTGGACCCCGGGATCAAGGTCTACGTGGAGTACTCGAACGAGGTCTGGAACGGCCAGTTCCAGCAGTTCCACGACAACCTGGACTCCGCCAACGCCGAGGTGGCTCGCGGAAACAGCACGTTGAACAACGATGGCAGCATCAACCAGTACGTGTACGCCAGCCGCCGCGTGGTCCGGCGCGCCTGGGAGATCTCCAACACCTTCAAGACCGTGTGGGGAGCCGCCGCGATCAACGACCGGGTGCGGGTGATGGTGGCCGGTCAACTGCCCTACAGCCACGCTCCCGACCTGGACTGGTTCGACACCACCTACCAGAGCCCCAAGTCCTGCTTCTGGGGGATCGCCAATGCGCCCTACTTCAGCGCGAGTCCCGCCGACTCCGACACCACGGCCTCGACCGGACGACTCCTCGACCAGCTCCAATCCAACGTGGGCTCCCTCTTCGACCACCGGGCCATGGACCTCGCCGCCGCCACCGCGACCTACTACGGCCTGGAATGGACGAGCTACGAAGGAGGACCCGACACCTTCGGGCCCAACGACGAACAAGCCAAGAACGACTTGAACTTCGATCCCCGCATGGAGACGATCACCACGACCTTCCTCACGCGCTGGTACCAGAACGGCGGGGGTACCTTCCATTGGTACGTGATCGGTTCCGGCGGAAGCAGCTGGATGGGACAGTACGGCACATGGTCGCTTCTGCACTGGCTTTCCGACTCCGCCACGAGCATGAAGTACCTGGGACTGCAGCAGGTGGCCGATGGGCCCCGGCCCGCGCTCACCTCGGGACTTCCCTTGCCGGGGGCATTCCCGGCGGGGCAGGTCGTGGGATACCCGGACAACTTCGATTCGACCGTCACCCTGTACTCCGCTCCCGGCGAAGTCCATCGCTACGAATACCTCCTGAACTGCCCGGCGGCGGGCACCTACGGCATCGCCGTGCGGACCAGCGGAGCCACCAACATCACCCGTGCCACTATCCGCATCGACAACGACAGCCTCGGCCCATTGGGCTTGGTGGTCGCCGACACCTTGGCCACCTCGTCCGTTCTCGCGGCAACCCTACCCAAGGGCTTGGTCACATTGGCGATCGACTACACGGGTGTGGATCGCACCAAGAGCGCACTGGTCGTCAAGACCGTTGCGATCTCGCAGATCTCGCTGGCCAATGCCATCTCCCCCAAGCGGAGCCAACCTGTCCAATGGAGCCCCACGGCCCTGGTCGCGACAGGTAGGACCTCCGGCATTCTGGAAGGGGCCCAGGGCAGGTACATGCTGGCAACGCCGCAGGGACGGGCCATCGCGCACGGCACGTTCGGGCCCGGAGGCAGTTACGACCTCCCGCAAGGGGTCGGAAGTCGGGTGTTGATCTTGTGGCCGATGGGTCAAGGGGATTAGTCAGGAGTAATAGATCCTCTTATATTTTAGGCATGACCCAAACCTCGCCTCCGTCTCGACGGTCCTTGGGATTCTGCCTGGGGGCCTCATCCATCCAGGCCGCCGAACTGCTGGAGATCCCCGGCAGGCCCGTCGAGGTCGTGCGAACCCAGGTCCTGGTCCACGAGGGCGACCCGCGTCGGATCCTGGAGGACCTGCTCTCCGAGTGGGAGGCGCAGGGTGCCGATGCGGTGCTGTTCACGGGGCGAAAACTTCGCCGCAGGCTTTCGGCGGAGTCCATCTCCGAACCCGAGGCGCTGGAATGGGGGCTCTCCTACCTGCGCGTGGAGCAGGGTTGGACGGATCCCGTCACCGCGGTGGCCTCGCTGGGCGCGGAGAATTTCGTGGTCTACCGCATGGACGGCGCCGACCACGTGAGCACCGTGGAAACCGGATCCAAGTGCGCCTCGGGGACCGGCGAATTCTTCCTGCAGCAGGTGGGCCGCATGGCGGTGTCGCCCGCCGAAGCGGTGGTGCTCGCCCGCGACCAGGATCCCTACAAGGTGTCGGGCCGGTGCACGGTCTTCTGCAAGAGCGACTGCACCCACGCGCTCAACAAGGGCGTCCCCATCGGACAGGTTTCGGCGGGACTGTGCCGGATGATGGCCGACAAGGTCCTGCAGCTGTTGGAGAAGGCCGACGCCTCCGGAGTGCTGGCCGTGGGCGGGGTGACGCGAAACGAGGTGATCCTGGGCCATCTGCGACATGACCTTCCCGGACTTTCCGCTCCGCCCCACGCCGACTGTTTCGAGGCCTTGGGTGCCGCCTACCGGGCGCTTCGCCAGGGAACCGAGCGACCTTTCGCCAGGAAGGATCTGTTCGAGGAAGGGAAGACCTCCTTCGAGTTCCTTCCCCCCGTCTCCTCCGGAACGCACCTGGTGCGCTTCGCCGAGAGCGCCGACGGCGTGCTCGCGGACGGCGACGAATGCGTGGTGGGACTGGATGTGGGCTCCACCACCACCAAGGCCGTGGTCCTTCGCCTCTCCGACGACGCCGTGCTCGCCTCCGTCTACCTGCGCACCAACGGCGACCCGGTGGGCGCCTCCCGCCGATGCTACCAGGCACTCCACGAGCAGGTGGCCGGTCGCGCCTCCATCCTGGCCATATCCACCACCGGATCGGGAAGGCACATCGCGGGCCTGCACGCCGGGACCCACGCGGTCATCAACGAGATCGTGGCCCACGCCACCGGCGCGGCGCACTTCGACCCGGAGGTGGACACCATCTTCGAGATCGGCGGGCAGGACGCCAAGTACACCCACCTCACCGGAGGCGTCCCCTCCGACTACGCCATGAACGAAGCGTGCAGTGCCGGCACCGGGTCGTTTCTGGAGGAGGCCGCGCACGAAAGCCTGCGCATCGCCACCGAGGACATCGCGCCCATCGCCCTTTCCGCCGCGCGCTCCCCCAATTTCTCCGACCAGTGCGCGGCCTTCATCGGGTCGGACATCAAGACCGCCTGCCAGGAGGGGCTCACCCGCGAGGAGATCGCGGCGGGACTCGTGTACTCCATCTGCCAGAACTACGTGAACCGGGTGAAGGGGCAGCGGGCCGTGGGCCGCAAGGTCTTCATGCAGGGAGGCGTCTGCTACAACAAGGCGGTGCCGCTGGCCATGGCGAACCTGCTGGGGGTGGAGATCGTGGTGCCTCCGAGTCCAGGACTGATGGGCGCCTTCGGCGTGGCCCTGGAAGCCAAGGACAGATTGCGTCGAGGCGTGCTGGAGCGGGGGGAATTCGACCTGGCCCAGCTCGCCGCGCGGGAGGTGGACCGGCTCAAGCCCTTCATCTGCCGCGGCGGCGCGGAGAAGTGCGACCGCGGTTGCGAAATCGCCATGCTCGGGATCGACGGGAAGAAGATCCCCTTCGGCGGCGCCTGCTACAAGTACTACGACCAGGGAAGGAGCGCGAAGTCCGACCGGTCCGAGCACGACTTCTCGGCCAAGCGCCAGGACCTGGTCTTCGCGCCGCAGGCGATCGCTCCGGAATTCGCGGACAAGCCGCGCGTGGGCGTTCCGCGCACGTTCCTGGTCAACCAGCTCCATCCCTTCTGGGCGGCGTATTTCGCCACTCTGGGCTGCGAGATGGTCCTCTCCGACGAAGTCGATCCGGAGGGCATGCGCCGAAAGCACGCGGATTTCTGCTACCCGGCGGAAATCGCGCACGGAGCCATCGCGGACCTCCTGAAGAAGCCACAGGACTTCGTGTTCCTCCCCAAGATCTTCTCCCTCCCGGTGCCGGGGGGCAGCGGGGAGCGCGCCTGGCAGTCGACCTGCCTCCTGCTGATGAGCGAGTCGTACTGGATCCAGCAGACCTTCCGCCGCGACCTGGGCGGAATCCGGGTGCTGGCGCCGGAATTCGATTTCTCCAAGGGGTTCGACACCCAGTCTCCGGTGCTGGAGGCGCTGGCCGTCGAGTTGGGAAGGACCCGGATCCAGGGACGAAAAGCCGCGCAAGCGGCCGCCCGGGCGCAAGCGGAATTCCAGGAAGCACTCCGGCAGGAAGGGCGACGCGCGCTGGAGCGGCTGGAGGCGCATCCCGAACGGATGGCGGTGGTGCTCTTCGGTCGCCCCTACAACGCCTTCGCCAAGGAGGCCAACATGGGCATCCCGGCCAAGTTCGCCTCGCGCGGCGTGGACGTGATCCCCTGGGACGCGCTGGACTGGCATCTGGAGGACGTGGACCCGGACATCAACTGGGCCATCGGACAGAACCTGTTGCGCGCCGCGCGGGTCGTGGAACGGCATCCGCAACTGTTCGGGACCTGGGTCACCAACTTCTCCTGCGGGCCGGATTCCTTCCTGGTGGGCTACTTCCGGGAGCTGCAGGGCGAAAAGCCCTCGCTCACGCTCGAGCTGGACAGCCACACCGCGGACGCCGGCGTGAACACCCGCATCGAGGCGTTCCTGGACGTGGTGGAAAAGTACCGGCAGGTCCGCGAACCCGTCGTGGCGCCCGAACCCTTCCGACCGGCGGAGGTGCGGATCCGCGACGGCAAGGGATGGTTCGTGTCCTCGGACGGAGCCGAGACGTCCATGAAGGACGACCCCAAGGTCCACGTGGTGTTCCCGTCCATGGGACAGCTGGGAACCGAGGGTCTGGCCGCCATCTTCAACGGGATCGGCTTCCGGGCGACGCCGCTCCCGATGCCGGACGTGGACGCCCTGCGCCTGGGGCGCGGCCACAGCTCGTGCAAGGAGTGCCTGCCGCTGCAACTGGTGTGCGGTAGCCTGCTGCGCTACCTGCGCGACCGGGCCCACGCCGGAGAGCACCTGGTGTTCTTCATGCCCACGTCGGCGGGCGGATGCCGGCTCACCCAGTACAGCGTCTACCTGCGCAAGCTGGTGGAAAAGCACCGGATCCCCAACGTGGCGTTCCTGTCCCTCACCAACACCAACGGCTACGGGGGCCTGGAAACCTCGGATGTCCTGAACGCGTTGAAGTCCATCATCCTCTCGGACGTGATGGAAGACGTGGGCGCGGCCATCGACGTGATCGCCCTGGACCCCGTCCAGGCGCGCGTGGTGTTCCGCGAGCAGTGGGAGCGCCTGCTCCTGTGCTTCCGTCAGAAACGGGGAAAGGGCCTGTTCCGGCTGCTGGAGGACGTCGCGCTGATGCTCTCGCGCATCCCCCGGGCGAAGGAGCTGGAAGACGTCCCCAAGGTCTCCCTCACCGGGGAGATGTACGTGCGCCGCGACGAATTTTCCTGCCAGGACCTTTCCGCCCGGTTCGCCAGGCGCGGGATCCTCGCCAAGCGCGCGCATGTCTACGAATACCTGGCCTACTCCGATTGGAACGTGGACCAGAATCTCTGGCAGAACAAGCTCGGGGTCAAGAAGCGCCTGGTGCACAAGATCAAGATGCACCTGCAGAACGGCTACGAAGCGAAGATCAAGAAGGCGCTCTCCCGCTCGGGCTTCTACGAGCTGGAGATGCTGGACATCCCCGCGATCGTCGAGTACGCCAAGGAATATTTCGACGTGCGCTTCACGGGGGAATCCATCCTGGTGGTGGGGTCGTTCTGGAAGGAGCTCCCCATGCACGCCCAGGGACTGGTGTCCATCGGTCCCTTCGCCTGCATGCCCACGCGCATCATCGAATCGGTGGTTTCGTCGGACACCTCGTCGGCCACCAAACGGAGGCTGGACAAGTCGACGGGCCTCGGAAACGCGGAGCTTCCCGAAGAGGTGCTGCACCTGCCCTTCCTCTCCATCGAGTCGGACGGGAACCCCTTTCCCCAGATCGTGGACACGCGGGTGGAAGCCTTCTGCCTCCAGGTGGAACGCCTCCACCGGACCCTGCAGGAGGCGGGCGCGGAGCACCGGTAGGGGTGGCTCCGACCTGTCAGGACCGTTCCGCGGCCTTCGCCCGGTCCCAGAGCGCGTCCTGGGCGGCCAGGTCCAGGTTGGACAATTTGCGTCCTTCCGTTTCCGCGTAGGACTCCATGGCGCGGAAGCGCCGGTCGAACTTGGCGTTGGCGCGCTGCAGGGCGATCTCCGGATCCACGCCGAGCTTGCGGGACAGGTTCACCGCCGCGAAGAGGAGGTCGCCCACCTCCTCCTCCAGGTGGTTCGGATCGTCTTCCCGCAGCGCCTCGCGGACTTCGCGGATCTCCTCGTCCAGCTTCTCCCAGACCGGATCCGCGGAGGGCCAGTCGAAGCCGTCCTTGGCGGCGCGCACCTGCAGCTTCTTGGCCCGAAGCAGGGCGGGGAAGGTAGCGGGGATCCCGTCCAACCGGCTCTTCCGCTCTTCCTTGCCGGCCTCCGTGTTCTTGATGGCCTCCCAGTTGGCGACCACCTGGTCGGAACCCGCGACCTCCACGTCCCCGAAGACGTGGGGATGGCGGCGCACCAGCTTTTCGGACAATTCCTGGATCACCGCGTCCAGGTCGAAGGAAGCCCTCTCGGAGCCCATCTGGGCGTGGAAGACCACCTGCAGGAGCAGATCGCCCAGCTCCTCGCGCATGTGGAGGTCGTCGCCGCTCTCGACCGCCTCCAGGAACTCGTAGGTTTCCTCCAGCAGGCATTCCTTGATGCTCTGGTGGGTCTGTTCGCGGTCCCAGGGACATCCGTCCGGAGCGCGAAGCCGCACCATGATCCGCCGCAGGTCGTCGAAGTCGTAGGTCTTACCGGTCATGACCCCAAAACTAGCCGGATGGAGACCCCGACGCGGGTGGGGATCCGGCCCTCGACGCCTTCAGGCCATCGCGACTTCGCGCCGGCGCCTGGATGCGGACTCGGTGCGCACCGGAAGCGAACTGCGGCTGGCGTCGGCGAAGCGGGAACCCATGATGGAGGCGGAAATCTGGCCGCGGAAGGCGTCCAGGAGCATTCCCTTCCGGTTGACCAGCTCGAGCAGGAGGAAGCCCAGCTGGACGTCCCCGAAGAAAAGGGGCTCCACGACCAGGGCCGAGCGTATGGGCGAACGACGCCGAATCCGACGGAAAAGCCGATCCAGGCTGAACATCCTGCCTCCGGGCGGAAGGTGCGCCCGGATCCCGTGGTGGACGGACAGGGCCAGGCGCATTTCGCCTTGGCAGGCCATCGGATCCTGGAGGAGGAGATGGAGGCTCGAGATCTGCAGGGTCTTCAGGTCCCGGGCCAGGGTTTCGACCAGATCGGACAGCTCGAAACTGTTGATCAGTTCGCAACCCGTCTCCTGCAGGCTTCGCGCCCAGCGCTGCAACTGCACGGAGCGGTAGGCCGCGGACTGCACGGAGCGTTCGTGCACCACGACCCGCATCTGGTGCAGCAATCCCTCGAAGGCGGTGCAGGACGCCGCGTCCTTGGAGAAGAAGGGGAGCGATGCCGAACGCAGCCGCGAGAGGAAGATCTGCCAGCGGTCCTGGTCTTCGTCGGGATGGGTGGAGGTCTCGAGAAGGAACACGAAGGCCCCCAGGGACTCCTGCGTGCCTCCGTTCTGGGCTTCCCGGGCCATGGACTCGACGAGATTCCCGAGCGGAACGTCCATGCGGTTTCCAGCCTCCATGGACGCGCAGGCCATCCGGACCGCTTCCAGGTGGTCCGGACCGCCGGGGGCCCCCTGGATTCCCGAAGGGGTGGCGGCCGATCCCGTCCGGATCTCTTCCTGGGAAACCGAGAGGCACCCGCAGGATCCGCGACGCACCAGATGGGCCGTTTGGAGGGTCGCCGGTGGAACGCGGATGCCGTCGATCCGATCCAGGGCCAGCCGCAGGCAGGCCTCGCCCTGTTCGAACACCGGCTGGTGGGCGGTGGTCAGTGCCGGGGTGGAGCAGAGTCCGTCCTCGATGTCGTCGAAGCCGGTGACGACGACGTCGTCGGGGATGCGCCGACCGCGCTCCCGCAAGGCCTCCATGGCCCCGAGGGCCATCTCGTCGTTGGCGGCCACCAGGACGTCGAAGGAGGCGCCCTCGTCGAGCAACGCCTTGACCCTGTCCCTGGCGATGCCGAAATCGAACTCGCCCGGAATGTCCAGAGCCGGATCCAGGGGCAGTCCCAGCCTTTCCAGGGACCTTTGGAAGGCCAGGCGCCTCAACGAGGCGTCCGGATTGAGCAAGGGGCCGCCGACGAAGGCGAAGCGGGTGCGCCCGTGCACCTTGGCGATGTGCTCCACCAGGCTTTCCATCCCCGTGGCGTTGTCGACCTGGACGGAGGGGTGGCCGGGAAAGACCATGCCGACCAGCACCACCGGAAT
>Ga0302319_10018128_pt1 | contig 12860 bp, 10 predicted proteins | sample Bog_T0_2_FD_203319 | JGI IMG/M metagenome (GOLD analysis project Ga0302319, IMG submission 203319) | Peat permafrost microbial communities from Stordalen Mire near Abisko, Sweden - Bog_T0_2 | ecosystem: Environmental > Terrestrial > Soil > Wetlands > Peat | place: Sweden: Abisko, Stordalen Mire...
CATTTCCGCGATTACTGCCAGAACGCGGGTTTCTCCTTTGAAGCGCTGTTGTCTCTCGGGCGCACCAACATGCAAGACACGTCCGAACGTTTCTCGATGGCGGTGCTGGCGTTGAAAACCTCCGCGTTCCGCAACGCGGTGAGCATTCTTCATCGCACCGTTTCGCAGGAAATGTTCCAGAACCTATGGCCACGGCTGCCGCTCGAAGAAGTGCCCATCACGTCCGTCACCAACGGTGTACATCAACCGACCTGGATCAACGGCGATTTGGCCAGCCTTTACGATCAGTATCTGCAGCCCGATTGGCGCGAGCGCCTTGACGACGTCAAAATGTGGGAAGCGGTCACCGAAATTCCCACGCAAGAACTTTGGGAACTGCATCGCAAGCGCAAGCGGCGCATGGTGGCTTACGTCCGCGAGCGCTCGGTCGAATCCGCCATCGAACGCAAAGCGTCCGCCGCGGAGGTGCGCCGCTTGCAGGAGGTGCTCGATCCCGATGTCTTTACCATCGGCTTCGCGCGCCGTTTTGCGACCTACAAACGCGCCACGCTGCTTTTCCGCGACCTCAACAGGCTGAAGAAGATCCTCAACAATCCTAAAATGCCGGTGCAAATCGTCATCGCCGGCAAAGCCCATCCCAAAGATCATCCCGGCAAAACGCTCATTCGCGATATTGTCATGCTGTCGCGCGATCCGGAGATTTCCAAGCGGCTCATCTTCGTCGAAGACTACAGCATTCAGGTCGCGCGCGAAATGGTGCAGGGCGTCGACCTCTGGCTTAATAACCCGCGCCGCGGCGAAGAGGCGTGCGGCACCAGCGGCATGAAGGCGGCCATGAATGGGGTGCTGAATCTCAGCGTATTGGACGGTTGGTTCGATGAGGCCTACGAAATTTCCGGCGGTTGGGCCATCGGCGACCGCCAGTCCTACTCGGAAGACCACGACGAATTGCACGCCAGCGCCATCTATTCGATTCTGGAAAACGAGATCGTGCCATTGTTCTATCACAACCGCGACGCCGACGAAGCCGTCCCCCACGCTTGGGTGCAGCGCATGAAAACTTGCATCGCCAATCTCACGCCGCGCTTCGGCTGCGGCCGCATGCTGGCGGAATATATGTCGGCGCTTTACAATCCGGCACATCTGCTCTGGCAGGACATTTCCAGGAACAGCTTCCAATTAGCTCGCAACAAGACTGGCTGGGATTCGCGTATCAATAGCACCTGGAATTCAATTCGCTTTCTCGAATTGAGCGACGGCCCCGCCGACCAAGTCATGAGCGGCGCCGCCGTGCCAGTCAAAGCCTTGATCGAGCTGGCCGGCCTTGAGCCGGGCGATGTCCGCGTGGAAGCGGTAGTTGGTCATATTGGCGTCAACGGCCAGTTGCTCGGAACCTGTACTCTGCCCTTGAAAGCATGTGAGACGCGCGGCACAGCGGTTCTCTTCGCCAGCGAGTTCACGGTACAGCAAACAGGCCGTTTGGGATACTCGATTCGCATTAGTCCGAATCACTTCGATAACCCGCTTACGCGACCGTGTAATGCGCTGCTTAAATGGGTTTCAGACTAGAAATCTGGATCGTATTCTCCCAGAACCGTTGGGGAGTAGTACCTTTTGCCATTTTTAATCGATGAAAAGGCAAAAATTCATCCAACACCTCTAGTATGACCAGCCAATCCGTGGTAAATACAAGGTAGGTGCAAAGCGGGGAGCTTAACAAGCAACTCAAACCTTCCGAACTTCCCTGTAGCATTTCGTTCTTTCTTAGAAACAACACGTATTGAGCTTAAGAAAGGCCGAAGTTTGCGCTTATGTATTTTTTGCCGGTCCGCGATAGTAAAACAAACGCTTTGACCAACTTTCCTAATCGCACGGCCGCATACCCCAAGGAGTCGATCAACGCACATGGACGGAGATCGCAAATACCGCCAAAACGGTTATCACGATTCAGATCGCGGCGCAAACGGTTCATTCCGGACTGATCGCCCTAAGCCGCAAGGGCCCAAATTACCGCTCGATATCACCGGGCCCAAGCTTCCCCGGCTGGTGCAGAATGTGGTAGCTTCGCGTTGTTTTAGCTGCGCTATAGCGCTGGCTACCGACACGGACTTCCGCGGCAACTGCCCCAAATGCGGGGCGGCGCTGCACTGCTGCAAACAATGCGTGCACTTCGATTCTTCGACGCGCTTCCAATGCCACAAGCCCATCCCGGCCCGCATTCCGGTAAAGGATCAGGCCAATACGTGCGAGTTCTTCTCGCCGATGGTGACCGTGGCGCGCGATGCCGTGCCTCCGGCGTCGGCGAACCGCCTACCCGAGAGTGCACCCGCCCCGCGCAATGCGAACGACGCCCGCGCCGCTTTCGATAGCTTGTTCAAGAAGTAGCGGCTAGCGAAAAATGGGTTCTGCCAGAATCAAGAAGAAGGCTGCCCCGTCGGCCCCCACCTCCATGATGCCGCGTACGGCGGCCATTCCCTGCCTCGTGATCATTGCACTCGGCGTTGTGGTTTTATCGCTGATCGTTTTCTTTTCGCTGCGGTCGTCTGGGTAAGCCAGCGCAGCGTGCCTAACTACTGCCGATTGCCGCGATCCATCAGCTTGGCGATGTCTATATCCAGAGTTGCCAGCTTGCCGATGATCACGTCTTTGAAAGTGTAGAATTCCCCTCGAAGATCCCGGTTGTCGGTCCGCAGGTCGTCCATCCGTTTGCCCAGCTGATTAGTTAGCGGTCATGAACATTCCGAAGGCGCCAGTGATGACGGCGCCGCTGGTTGCTGACGATGGTAGTGGCTAAGGCGGCATCCATGCGACGCTCTTATTGTAGCGGCTTACGCTTCACTCCATAGCCCGCGCAGCCAATTCGTCGAGCCGCTAAACATGAGTATGTTTACGCTCCGCCGAGGCCGTTCTGCCCGCCGCCGTCAAACCTTTCTCCCTTTGCCCGCCTAGCCAATTCATAACCCCCTCCAATCCCTCGCCCGTTTTCAAGTTGGTAAACACAAACGGCCGTTCTCCGCGCTGCCGCCTTGCATCCCGTTCCATCACCTCCAGTGACGCTCCCACATACGGCGCCAGGTCAATCTTATTAATCACCAGCAACCCGCTGCGCCGAATCCCTGGTCCTCCTTTCCTCGGAATCTTATCCCCTCCCGAAACGTCAATCACATAGATGAACGCATCCACCAGTTCCGGGCTGAACGCCGCCGCCAGATTATCGCCGCCGCTTTCGACAAAAATCAACTCCACGCCCGCGTGCGCCGCCTCCAACTCTTCAATCGCAGCCAGGTTCATCGACGCATCTTCGCGGATCGCCGCATGCGGACACCCGCCCGTTTCAACCCCCCGCACCCTATCGGCCGGCACCGTCCCCTGCCGCACCAGAAACTCCGCGTCTTCCTTCGTATAGATATCGTTGGTCACCACGCACAAATTCACCTGCGGCCATAATCGTCTGCTCAGTTGATCCACCAGCGCCGTCTTCCCGCATCCAACCGGCCCCGCAATCCCTACCCGATAAGCTCTCATTCACGCCTCCTCAAAACAGAAAATATCGTTGCGCTAAGGGCAGCACGCTCGCCGGCTCGCAAGTCAGTAACTCGCCGTCCGCCCGCACTTCATAAGTCTCCGCATCCACCTCGATCCTCGGAGTCGCCGCATTGTGGATCATGTCGCGCTTGCCGATCGTACGGCAACCCTTCACCGCCACCGCACGTTTTTGAAACAGCTTTCCGATCCCACCCTCAAGCGCCGCTTGCGAAACGAAGGTCAAAGCTATCGCCGCCGGTGCCCCGCCAAAAGAACCGAACATCGGCCGGTACATCACCGGCTGCGGCGTCGGAATCGAGGCGTTCGCGTCTCCCATCACGCTCCACGCGATAAAGCCGCCCTTAATCACTATTTCCGGCTTCACTCCGAACAGCGCCGGCTTCCAAACCACCAGATCCGCCAGCTTCCCCGGTTCGATCGATCCCACCTCATGCGCCATCCCGTGCGCCCGAGCCGGATTGATCGTGTACTTCGCCACATAGCGCCGCACTCGGAAATTATCGTTACGCGCCGAATCTTCCTTAAGCGCGCCGCGCTGCGTCTTCATCTTGTGCGCCGTCTGCCACGTTCGCGTCACCACCTCGCCCACGCGCCCCATGGCCTGCGAATCGCTCGATATCATGCTGAACACGCCCAGGTCGTGCAGAATGTCTTCCGCCGCAATCGTCTCCGGACGTATCCTGCTCTCCGCGAACGCCACATCCTCCGGTACCAGCGGGTTGAGGTGATGGCAAACCATCAGCATGTCCAGGTGTTCGGCAATTGTGTTCACCGTGTAAGGCCGCGTCGGGTTGGTGGACGAAGGCAGAATATTCGGTAAAGCCGCAATGCGAATAATATCCGGCGCATGCCCTCCGCCCGCGCCCTCCGTGTGATAGGTGTGAATCACGCGCCCCGCGATCGCCGCAATGGTATCTTCTACAAAACCTGCTTCGTTAATGGTGTCGGTGTGTATGGCCGCCTGCACATCCATCTCATCGGCAACGCGCAAACAGGCGTCAATCGCCGCCGGAGTTGTGCCCCAATCTTCATGCAGCTTCAGGCCGCAAGCGCCCGCGCGCACTTGCTCTACTAGCGGTTCGGTTGTACTCGCGTTTCCCTTCGCCAGAAAGCCGAAGTTCAGCGGCCACGCGTCCGCCGCTTCCAGCATCCGCGCCAGATTCCATGCACCCGGCGTGCAAGTGGTGGCGCACGTTCCCGTGGCCGGCCCCGTGCCGCCCCCAATCATTGTCGTAATGCCGTTAGAGAGCGCCTCATGGATCTGTTGCGGCGAAATGAAATGGATATGACTGTCAATCCCGCCCGCCGTCACAATCATGTTCTCGCCCGCCATCACCTCCGTCGTCGCACCCACCACCAGCTCCGCATCAACGCCCTGCATCGTGTCCGGATTGCCCGCCTTGCCTACCTTCACAATGCGTCCATCCCGGATTCCGATGTCCGCCTTCACGATTCCCCAATGATCGATGATAAGCGCGTTCGTGATCACCAAATCCAGCGCGTTGCGCGCCCGCGTCGCTCGCGCGCTCTGCCCCATCCCATCGCGAATCACCTTGCCGCCTCCAAAGGTGATCTCATCTCCGTACGCCGCGAAATCCTCCTCCACCTCTATGATCAGGTCCGTGTCCGCCAGCCGCACGCGGTCGCCCTTGGTCGGCCCATACAAGTCGGCGTAAGTTCTCCGAGGAATTTCGAGACTCACCGGGTCATCCTGCCTTTATGTCCCAACACCACCCTCTGGCCCGCGTATTCCACCAACCCAACCTCCTTCTCTTCCCCAGGCTCAAACCTCACCGACGTACCCGCAGGAATGTTGAGTCGCATTCCCCGCGCTGACTCCCTATCAAAGTGCAGCGCGTCATTCACCTCAAAGAAATGATAGTGGCTGCCAACCTGCACTGGCCTGTCCCCCGTGTGACTCACCACGAGCTTGCTCGTCTTCCGCCCCACGTTTGCCTCAATTGGCTCGCTTTCAAGGAAATATTCGCCGGGTTTCATCTGATCTGTCCTTATTGGATGGGGTCGTGCACCGTGACTAACTTTGTTCCATCGGGAAATGTGGCTTCTACTTGCACCTCATGGATCATGCCGGCAATTCCTTCCATCACATCGCCGGCGCGCAAGATGCTCGCTCCTAGCGTCATGATCTCCGCCACCGTCTTCCCGTCTCGCGCCCATTCCAGAATTTCGGCGGTAATGATAGCCACCGCTTCCGGATAATTGAGTTTCAATCCGCGCGACTGCCGCTTCCGCGCCACCTCGGCCGCCACATAAATCATCAATCGCTCTCGTTCCCGCAATGTCAGGTGCATCAGCTCTCCGTCAGTAGATCTTTCTCGGCAGCGTAGCCTCTCTTCCCGTCACGATGGGCCGTGCCCTTATCCAAAATTCCACCAGAGTCGCGTGCAGGTAGCATCCGCTCATGGATAATCCTCGCACAATAATTCCATCCGCCGCCAACGTGCTTACACCCCAAATCGTTTGCCCAAGCTGTGTTCGCCGCTGCGCGATTTCGTTCAGCTTGTCCTCCAACTCTCGCCAAAACGCCGTCGGCTTCCCTGGGCGCGCTATGCACAGGCTGGCGCTGTATGAATAATCGGACATTCGCGCCATCGCCGTCAGGTCTTTCCTCCTCGGCTCCAGCAGGTAGTTTTCCAGCAGAATCGCCCGTGTCCCCGCATAAACATCGTTCTGCATGCGCAAGCGGTCAAACGCGAAACGCTCGCCCGAGGCCAACCTACCCGGAGCTACGACCTCCCACCAGAACAGCGTCGCCTCCCTGCCCAGCCGGATTTCCGTACGCTGTACGTGCCGGCTCTCCGCATAAGGGATCATCGCATCCGGCAGGTATTCTAAGATCGCACCGTCCCCGACCCGGAATCTCGCACACTGCTCCGAGTCCCTGGCGCCTTCGCGATGCCGGTACAATCGTGTTGCGCCCGTAGTGGTGATCTGGGCTATAGCACCGGCCTCTATCTCGACATCGAGTGACAAGCGGTCTCCCGACAGCACACCTCCCGAGACATTGTGTAGGTGGACCAATGCCCCATCCCCGGGTTGCCCAAACGCCCGCACTACTTTCCAGGGAGGATCTTGTCTTTTGATGCGAAATCGTTCTCTCTCGAACGCGAGACTTAACTCACGAACAGGCGTGTCTCCAACGAACCGTGCCGCATCCCCGCTAACTCCAGATATGGATTGAAGCACACAACCTCCTCGCACGCCGCCGCCCGCTCCATTGCCGGCTTCAGGTCCCACAAAATCCTCGTAGCCGCCCCCTGCCCGAGCGGCATAAGTCTCTGACAAGCCGAAACCAGCCCTGTCAGCGACTGATGCAGGTAACCTGCCACCACTGTCTCTAGCGGAATCCCAAACCGCGCTCCCACCGCCCCAAACGCCACCGCATAGTGCACCTCGGAGCCGTCCAATCCAAATGGCGCGCTGCCGTCCGCCGTCATCCCATTCACCAGCGCCGCAAACCTGCGACCCAGCTTCAGACTCGCCTCCCGCGCTTCCCGCGCCAACTTGCGGGCGCTCAACTCTTCATTCAGGGCTCGCAAATGTCCGCCCTGCCAGGCCCGCCGCACGAACACTGCCTCTAACGCTCCCGTTTCTTCCAACAAGCCACGCAGAAAATTCTCGACGTTGTCCGGCGTCAAAACACCTTCATCCGCCAGCGTCTCGAGCCCGAACGAGTGCGCCGCGCCCCCAATCGGCAGCGCCGAATCCGCCAAATGCAATAGGCGCAACAACTGCGTTCCTGCGATCGGAATCATAACTATGGCGTCCAAGTCCCCTTCTGCACCCACGCGCTGTTCCCACTTCTCCCCGCCACGTACAAATAGCTGTTCTTCTGTCGGGTGAAACTACTGTTGAACGTAAGCGCCGCGTTGAACGTCAGATTGTCGCCTGCGGTACTGACAGACGAACCCGTTCCCGTTAAAGTGCATTGGCTATTCGACACCTGCGAGGACGAACCCGGCATCACCCCTGCCGACCACACCGTCCCCGCATCGTTTTTCAAATACATCAGCTTCGCTGACGGATTGTAGTACACATAGCAAGCGCCCACTGAGTTCACCGACGTGTTAAACAAAACATAGACCGCTTCCAGATCGGCGATTCCGTTCGGATCTGCGTACACCGCCGTGAACGTCTGCGTGCTTCCCGTTCCCGAACTCGGAGCTAGGGAGATAACCGTCGGCGGCCCTTCAGTCACGGGCGTCCAGTTGCCTTCCTGCACCCATGCGCTGCTCGCGCTCTTTCCCGCTACATACAGGTAGCTGTTCTTCAGTCCGCCGAAACTACCGCTGAACGTCAACGCCGCGTTGAAAGTCAGATTGTTGCCCGATGTGCTAACGGAAGAACCAGTCCCCGTCAACGTACATTGGCTATTCGACACCTCTGAGGACGATCCCGGCGTCACTCCTGCCGACCATATCGTGCCCGCATCGTTTTTCAGATACATCAGCTTGGCCGACGGACTGTAGTACACATAACAAGCTCCCACCGAGTTCACTGAAGTGTTGAAAAGCATATAGACCGCTGCCAAATCCCCGGTTCCGTTCGGGTCCGAGTAAACCGCCGCAAACGTCTGCGTCAAACCAGTCCCCGAACTCGGCGTTATCGATACCGGCGTCGGCGGACCTGCTACCACCGGGGTCCAGGTTCCCTTCTGCACCCAGGCGCTGCTCGCGCTCTTTCCCGCCACATAGAGGTAGCTATTCTTCAGTCCCGCGAAACTCGCGCTGAAGGTGATCGCTACGTTGAAGGTGAGATTGTTGCCCGTGGTGCTCACCGAAGAGCCCATCCCCGCCAATGTGCACTGACTGTTCGATGCTTGCCCCGAACTTCCCGGCGTCACTCCCGCCGACCACACCGTTCCCGCATCGTTTTTCAAATACATCAGCTTGCTCGCCGGACTGTAGTACACGTAGCACGCCCCCACCGAGTTCACCGAGGTGTTAAACAATACATAAACTGCGTTCAAATCCGCTGTACCATTCGGATCCGAGTAGACCGCCGCAAACGTCTCTGTCAAACCCGTCCCCGAACTCGGAGCTATCGAAACCACTGTCGGCGGCCCTCCCGGACCCGATGACACGACCAGATTCACCGCCGATCCCGCAACCACCATCGAACCCGCCGCAGGGCTTTCGCTGATCACGCTGCCTACCGGCAAAGTGCCGCTGGCCATCATGGTCACCGTCCCAACAACCAACCCGGCATTCTGAATCGCCGTCGTTGCTGCACTCTGCGTATCTCCCACCACGTTCGGCACAGCTACCTCGGCTACCACCGTGGTTGAATCGGTGGCTGTCGCCGAAGCCGCGCCGCCGCCGCTCACCGTCACGCTATTGATTTGCGGCGAACTCGCATTTGCCGCCACATTCACTGTCACTGTGATCGCCCCGTAGCTCAACCCCGCCGCCAATGAGTCTGCCCGCGTGCAAGTGTTGCCGTTCGCCGGACACGTCCACCCCGATCCCGCCATCGAAACCAGCGTCTCCCCGCCCGGCACGTTCTCAGTCACAGTCACTGGATCAGCCGTCGGCCCTTTACCAATATTGCTGACTGACACCGTGTATTGCGCGTTTTGCTGCCCTTGCCCGAAATTTCCCACGTGTGACTTAGTGATTCCAAGGGCCGGCGCCCCACCCGCGTTTGCCACTGGAAAAGTGAAAAACGCTTCCGGATTGCAAGTCTGCCCACCCGGTGCCCCTACGTTCAAAACAACAATCTGGTAATAGCCAGCCGTCGCCAGATCGCCTGCGTTCAGTTGAATCGTCAATTGGCTCGCGCTCGTGAGCGTGTTCGAACGGTATCCGAAATAGCCGTTCGGCTGAACAATATAGGTATAGGTAATGGCCGGATTCGTCGTGAATCCCGTACCGGTCACCACCAGGTTCACTGCCCCGCTTGTGACGGTGGGAGTAGCCGGAGAAACGCCGGTAATCGCCAACGGAGCCGTCGTCCCAGCGGCGTTAAAGTTGGCCGTTCCGATTATCTGTCCGGTGAGCGGGTACGCCAAGGTAGCGGCGCTGCCGCTCAAATCCTGCGACCATCCAGCGAACGCCAAGCCGTTCCCCGCGGTGGCCGTGAAGTCCACCGTGCCAATCGGAAAGAACGCATCTAGAATCCCAAACGCGCCAATCGAATTCGTTCCTGCCGGTGACGCTGTCACTTCATTGCCCCCGCACGTCGCCGAGGGAAGAATGATCGTACGGAAACTCGGTGCATAGGTTGCCGTATATGTCTTTTGGCCGGCGACGGCGGCCACTGTCACGTTCAAACCGTCTGCATTTGACGCCGCTGCGCCCGACCACTGACTAAACAGGTAGTCGATATTTGTCGTCACCGGCGATTGCGCCACCGGAGTCGCCGGACAAGCACTGCCGTTCAAGGTGCTTCCGCAGAGCGTTAGCTTCGCTCCCGCCGCAAATCCCGCTCCGTCGCCCGCTGCATCATAATTTCGCGGCGTATAAGCCCTATCGATGTTCCCGTTTCCATCCACCACGCCGATCGCAAACCCCGGGAAACTCAATGCCGAGCTCAAGTCCGGCGATGCGGCCGTTATGGTAGTAACCGCATCATTCTCTAAGCCCGCTGTCACCGGGTAGCTGCTATCAAAATCGTAGTAGTCAAGATCGGTCGTCACATAGAACGCATAAGGATTCGCGTACAGGCTGAATTCCGCCAGGTTGTACCAGAAGTAAAAGCTCCAGCCGGCAGCCGGATTCACCGTGAGTGTCACCAGCGTGCGGTCTTGATAGTAATTCGTCTCACTACCGTTGATGATCAGGCTGCTCGGCGGTGGTGAAGAAGTAATCGTGCCCTCGCCGCCCGGCGCCACCACCGGATTGTAAGGATGAACCGGAATAAAACTGGCTAGGTAATTGCTGATCGCCGGCGAGGTAGTCGGGCTCAATAGCGTCCCGTTACCCGCCGAATTCGTCACTGTGACGCTTTGCGCATTCGGCGCGCCCGCGTTCCAACGCCCGAAAATATAGTTCTGAAGATTCAACGTTTGTAGCGTCTGACCGTGGGCGTCCAGCGGCACGCTGAGTGTATGCTGCGAGCCGATCGCCCAAGTGCTAAACACGCACGGCGCCGTGCAGGCAGCGCCATCCACCAACACCTGCAAGCCGCTCGGATTCGTGTCCACTGTTATCGCCGTCGGCGCGCGCCCATAAAGGCGCATAATTCCATCCAGATCGCCTGTCGTGTATTGCGGCAAAGCGGTGCTCAGCACCATGCCCGCCGGAATCGTTTCCAGCACCGGCGAGACGCCATCTCTCGCAAACTCGAATGGCCCATACTCCATGATCGAAGCGTAATTGTAGAGACCCGAATCGACGCTGCTGGAACCGATAATGTCGAAATTCCCATGTTGCGGCTTGTCTATGTTTTGCTCGAGGTAGTTTACATAGCTGTTGCGGTCCGCGCGCGACTGTTCATGGAACAACCCCAGCGCGTGTCCCATCTCGTGCAAAATGGTCGTCGTCGTGCACGTGTACGATCCGCCGATATACTGCGTGCCGCCAACCATGCCCACAGCCGATTCGCAGCCCCCGCCCCCTTGACCAGGATCAAAATCGAACTCCACCAGGTTCACATCGCTCGCCGTGGCCGGTACCCACTCAACTACGCCCGCCATTTGCGCATTCGATTCTGCAATCGCCGCATTGATATTGGCGGCATTCACCAGCGACGGATTTGTGTAGGGCACCCGCACCACGCCATTCACCACCGGCCACAATCCCGTCGCCGACAAAGGATTGGGACCTATGGTGATGGAATCGGGCTTCGTTCTCTTGGGGCTAATTGCTGGCAAGCGGCCCGTGAATTTCCCCGCCGCCACCTGCGCCGCGCTACCCAGCACCATGTCGCTCTGATAAATCGCCAGCCCGTCTTTCACCTCATAGGTAATCTGTTTGCCTTCGAAGCTCGTTGTTCCCAACACTGGCGTCGGCAGCGGTGTTCGCGGCGCATAGAAGACATTCACGAAGGCGGCCGCTCCTGGTTGACCCAGCGCCCTAATCCGCAAGTGATTTACCCCTGGCCGCAAAGGAACCGGCGCGGTGGAACTCCAAATCACGGTCTTATGATCGTCCGCAAGGGCGACACTGGCCAGATCGCTGAAGCCGCGATTGCTCATCCACAACACTCGCCTGTCTCCGCCCGTCCACGCGAGAGTTCCCTTTAAACTGATCGCCGGTTCACTCGTCACCACCGTGTGGTCCTTCTTCGTTAGCGGTTCCGTAAGCCGTAGCGCGCCATTCTGACCAAATGCCAAGCTACCCAAAAAAGGCATGATCCACAGGATATTCGGAACAACTTTGTTCTGGTAATTCAAAATTTTTCCCCGCGAGACAAATTCTGTTCTAGGCTACAGGGGAAAGGCTCGCGCGTCAACGCGCCCTGGTATCTATCCACAATTAGTTCCATTACGTACCGTACCGTGTACCCATTCCCGCTTGTCGTCAACTGTGACATGAGCTGCGACCATTGGAAAACAATTTTGGTTCTGGGGGCAATTCCGATAACCACTCCTGTCTCTATCGTTCTGGCGCTGTTCACCCACGGCCTCCGCGCGAAAACCAATGTCCTGACGCAACACAACGACATCGGCCGCACCGGTCAGAACTTGACCGAGACCATTCTCACGCCCGCGAATGTACCTCCAGTACCTTTGGAAAACTCTATACGTTAGCCGTCGATGGCAAAAGTCTACGCGCAGCCTTTATATCTGTCCAGCGTGACCGTCAACGGGACCGCCCACCACGTCCTCTACATCGCCACCAAGCACAATAGCGTTTTATGCGTTCGACGTCTCCACCGGCGCGCAGCTATGGAAGGTCACTATGACCGACACGGAAGAGGTCCACCAGCCTCGCAGATAGCGTTGCCGGTGTCGCGCGGTTCTTCACTGGTACCACGGTGGTTGCCGCGCCACGCCGCACGCACTTCCGCTTGGAATCGTTCGCTACTTTCCGGCGCGATTCAGATCCGCCCTTGGCCGGTCAGTCGAAAGCCCAGGCACTTTCGCTCCCACACCCTCCCGGTCCCGTTTTTGGCGGCGTTCACCTGCAACCGCAAACGCCCAGTCCTGAATCTAGGCCAGCGTCCGTTCCGCCGCTAACTGACTGCTCACGTAAATGTTGCGGTGAGTAGCGCCGTTGAATCTCACCCCGGCGCTCTCTCACGTAGGGTCGAGGACTGGCGCGGTGTTCCGAAGGTTGAGCCTATCTTGTTTGCTCCCCGTTTCCTCTGGGAGTGCCTCACTAGCCTAACCGTAAACCCGTTTCCAACCC
>Ga0302319_10018130_pt1 | contig 12859 bp, 8 predicted proteins | sample Bog_T0_2_FD_203319 | JGI IMG/M metagenome (GOLD analysis project Ga0302319, IMG submission 203319) | Peat permafrost microbial communities from Stordalen Mire near Abisko, Sweden - Bog_T0_2 | ecosystem: Environmental > Terrestrial > Soil > Wetlands > Peat | place: Sweden: Abisko, Stordalen Mire...
CTTGAAAACTACAATCTCTGCGAAAGCGATCCCGAGGACGAGAAAAATGAAGACACAGACGCCTACTACTGTCGAAGCAAAGGCCCACGCTCGCAGCCAGACGAAAAAGGCAACCGCCAGCGGCTGGATTGGGTCAGCGCTCGAGTTCTATGACTTCTTCGTATACGCTACGGCTGCAGCCTTGGTTTTCCCACAAATCTTCTTTCCTAAGGGAAACGCGAAGGTCGCTATCGTCGCATCGCTTGCGACCTATGGCGTGGGCTACGTTGCCCGCCCCATCGGCGCATTTTTCCTGGGCCACTTTGGCGACACCAAGGGACGCAAGAACGTGCTGCTGGTCTGCATGTTCCTGATGGGCATATCGACGATGGGCGTAGGCATGCTGCCAACATATGCGCAAGTCGGTATTTGGGCACCGGCACTTCTGGTTGTCTTGCGTCTGGTCCAAGGCTTTGCGGTGGCAGGCGAGATCAGCGGCGCGACTTCCATGATTCTCGAACACGCTCCCTTTGGCCGTCGCGGCTACTACTCCAGCTTTACGCTTCAGGGCGTGCAGGCCGGCCAGATCTTTGCCGCTGCCGTCTTCCTGCCGTTAGCGCACTTCATGCCCGACGCGGCATTCATGTCCTGGGGCTGGCGCATCCCCTTCCTGCTCAGCGTCTTCGTTCTCGTTGCTGGCTACTACATTCGTCGCGAAGTTGAGGAAACCCCTGTATTTACCGACGAAGCCAAAAGCGGCGAAGTTGCAAAGTTGCCGGTCGTCGAGGCTTTCCGCGAGAACTGGCGGAACATGCTTATCGTGGTGGGCATTTGCATGACGAATGTCATCGCCGTGGTCGCTACGATCTTCGGCGCTGCCTACGCCTGCCAGCCGGCTTATGGAATCGGCTTGCCGAAAGACATCTTCCTGTGGATACCGGTTTGCGGAAATATTACGGCGTGTTGCGTGATCCCGTTTGTCGGCGACCTGGCGGATCGGGTTGGCCGCAGAATTCCGATGATGTTTGGTCCGCTGATGGCGGGAATGCTCGCGGTCCCCTACCTCTACTTCATTAGCGTTAAGAACGTGCCTGTTGCGTTCGTCCTGTCGTTACTGATGTGGGGCGTTGTGTATCAGGGTTACAACGCAGTTTACCCGAGTTTGTGCCCAGAGCTGTTTCCGGCAAGGAGTCGCGTTACCGGAATGGCCATCCCAAGCAATATTGCCGTATTTCTAACAGCCCTGCTCCCGGCGCTCTTTGCTTATATCGCGCCGCCACATTCGCTGAATATTCCGTTCAAGGTCGGCGCGATCGCTTTCGGCGTGACTTGCATTGTGGCCTTATCGGGCTTCCTTGCCAAGGAAACCTATCGCATTCGAACCGAGGATCTCGGTAATCCAAACGCAGTTCCCGTTCCCAAGGAAGAATACTTCCGGTTGCGGGCAAAGAGCATTGAAGAAGCCCGCGCAGCCGCCAAGTAACATAGCACCTTGCGCCTGCGGGACGGTTTCAACTAACAGAGCACATCGCCTGCGCTCAGATTCGTGAGCGTAGGTGGCTCCCAGAAGTGATCGTGACCACAAGGGCGGTCCCATGGACCGCCCTTGTGGTTATTGCGATAGAGGTGCGCGGGGTTTGCTTCAATTTTAAGGAGATGTAGTTATGATCAAGACACACATCGCATTAGCTGGCGTAGGTATGATTGGCACCGCTCATAAGCGAGTTTTACAGCAAAGCCCGACGTGCGAGTTGTCGGCAATCGTCGATCCGATGCCTGGCGCTCGCGCCATTGCCGAGGAAGCTGGCGTACCGTTGTACAAAACGCTCGCCGAGCTATTTGAAAAGGGTCGCCCCGACGGTGTAATCCTCGCCACGCCCAACCAAATGCATATGGAACATGCTCTGCAGTGCATCGCGGCGGGCGTGCCGATGTTGCTGGAAAAGCCGATAGCGCCAACCGTTGAGCAGGGCGAGAGGATTGTGAAAGAGGTCGAAAAAGCGGGCGCGAAGATGTTGATCGGCCATCACCGGGCGCACAGTCCGATTATGCAGTGCGCGAAGCGGCTGATCGACGAGGGCCGGCTCGGCCAGATCGTAGCCGTGATGGGGAGCGCCGTGTTCTTCAAACCCGACAATTACTTCACGGATGCGCCATGGCGTCGCGAGATTGGCGCCGGTCCGGTTCTGATCAACATGATTCACGAGATACACAACATGCGCATGTTGTGCGGGGACATCGTCGCAGTGCAGGCGTCTTCATCGAACGCCACGCGAAATTTTGCCGTCGAAGATACCGTCGCGATCAACTTCCGTTTCGCGAGCGGAGCTCTCGGCAGCTTTATGTTGTCGGATACGGCTGCCTGCGCGCGCAGTTGGGAGCAGACTTCGCAAGAGAACAAGGCATATCCAACATATCCGGACGAAGACTGTTACGTGGTTGCAGGCACCTTCGGCTCGCTCTCCGTGCCGACCATGCGCCTGAAGACCTACGCCAAGGCGGAGGACCGATCATGGTTCAAGCCGTTCCAGATGTCCGTGGCCGACATGACGCGCGAGGATCCGCTCAGCCGGCAAATCGAACATTTCGGCCAGGTCGTGCGTGGCGAGGCTGAACCGATCGTAAGCGCCCGGGACGGTCTGCAGAACCTACGCATCGCCGAGGCAATCGGCGAAGCAGCGCGAACTGGAACGACCATCGATACCAGCCCGACCTGTTAGTGCCACAATCCGGTGGACGAACTTGGAGCCACCGGATTTTCTTGAAACCATGCGGGCCGGAGTTCAAACACTTCCATCATTTGGTGATAAACACGTGACGAAACAATTTGAAGGTAAAGTCGTGGTTGTCAGCGGTTCGAGCCGCGGTATCGGCCATGCAATTGCGCAGGCATTTGCAGGTGCCGGGGCCCAGACTGTGCTTGTTGCGTCGTCCGCGGCAAATCTTGCCGAAGCCGTGCGTCGCATAGCGCAAACCGGCGCGCGGGAACCGATCACCATCGCAGCCGATCTGCGCTGTCTCGCTGGCTGTGAGAGTGTCTATCACATTGTCACAGAGTGTTGCGGCCGCTGCGATGTGCTGGTGAACTCGGCTGGAGCAACGCGGGCCGGGGCCTTCCTTACCCAGCCCGACGAGGAATGGCAGGACGGATTCGCGCTTAAGTTCTATTCATGCGTGCGGCTCTGCCGACTGTTCTGGCCGATGCTTCGAAGCGCGCAGGGCGTCGTCATCAACATCATCGGCGGCGCTGCGCGTACGCCTGACGCGGAGTTCCTCGTCGGCGGCTCGGTCAATGCGGCGATGGCGAATTTCACGAAGGGATTGGCTGGCCTCGGCAAGCGTGACGGCGTGAACGTCAACTCCATCTTGCCAGGGCTAACGCAAACCGAGCGTGTTCAGACGCTGTTCGAGCAGCGAGCCGCCGCTATGGGCATCACGCCGGATCAGGCACGCCGCAACCAAGTCGAGAAGGAAGGAATCCGCCGGCTCGGCAAACCGGAAGACGTTGCGGAGTTGGCACTCTTTCTTGCCGACGACCGAGCGCGTCACATTCAGGGCACCGCGATCGCCGTGGATGGCGGCGCGACGCCTGGCCTTTATTGACCATGCCGATATTGAACCCATCCGGCTTTGCTGTTGTCGTATTTGGGATTGTGCTAGCATACCCCTATCCGATTTGGCATCTGACTAAGGAAACGGATCAAACGCTGTGCGCTAAGTTATGGTCTACGCGACATGGCAACAGGGGAGCGCCTGTTTCTCTTGGTAATCATAGTGCGCGGTTCGCTTCGTAGATCGAAAATACAGAAATTGTGTTTACGATTGAACGCCGTATCACCGCGATGGGACCATATTTGACGGTGAACCCATTCAGGGCGGCAGGATGACCCGACCGTTGCTGCATTCAGAAAATTCCATGGTAAGCGAGGCGAACGCAAAATATGGCACGCGGCATATATCTCATTGGATTTAGTGGGACGGGCAAGTCAACTCTCGGAAAACTGGTTGGCGATATGCTTGGCTGGCCCACATGCGATCTGGACGAATTGATCGAAAAGCGCACCGGCCTCACGATCCCAGTTATCTTTCAGCGAGAAGGCGAACCCGGTTTTCGTGCGAGGGAAACTGAAGCTTTGCGAGCAGCCTCCAAGGAGGGGTTCTTCGTTATCGCAACGGGAGGAGGGACCATTGTTCGACCGGAAAACCGGATCCTCATGGCTAGGAATGGTTGGGTGATTTGCCTTGAAGCCCAGCCGCAGACGTTGCTTTCGAGACTTCAGCGCCAACTTGCTGCCGATCCCAAGGCCATCCGCCCAATGCTCGATTCGGTTTATCCTCTCGATAAGATTCGAACTCTGAAGCATCTTCGCCAACCGCTGTATTCTCTTTCGGATTGGACCGTGCATACGGATCGATTGACCACGGAAGAAGTAGCTCGCGAGGTGGTCCGGGCGGCAGAAGTACTGGAACGCTCAGGTGAACCGCCCAAGGTTGAAGAAGTCCTTGGGGTGCCAATGCGTCACACACTTACTCCAGATTCGCCGCCTCCTATTTTGATTGCGGCTGGCCACTGGCCTTATCAAGTGGTTGTGGATTGGAACCACTTACCGGCACTGGGCGAGCAGGTCCGGCGTCTACTGCCTTACGCACGGCGCGCGGCCATTCTGACTGACGAGCGGACCTGGGGGCGGCTCAGCAAGACTCTTCAGGAATCATTACATGCAGTGGGTCTTGAGATCCATGTCCGAATTTCCGATTCCAGTCAAGCCATCAAGACTCCGGAAGAAGCCAGCGCCATTCATGATTGGCTGCTCGGAATACCATTTCGTCGCGATGACGTTTTCATAATCGTTGGCGGCGGCGCGATTGACGATCTTGGAGGGTTTGCCGCTTCCACATACATGCGAGGCGTCGCGCTGGTAAAGATACCAACATCGTTAGAAGGTATGGTGGATAGTTCGTTTGGGGGGAAAACAGCTCTCAACCACCCTAAGGCCCCCAATCTAATTGGAACATTTTTTCATCCCCGGCTGGTTTGGGAAGACGCGTCTCTGCTGCTCGACGAACCCAAGGAGGACTTTCGTGCAGCATTGGCGGAAGTAGTGAAATACGCGATGCTCGAAGGTTCGTTGCTTCGGGACCAGGTGGTCGGAATTTCCCTGTTCGATCAGTTGCGACAAAGCGTGACCGAACTAACCAGCGCTCCGAGCCGAACGATCCTGGATATCATTGCAAGGTGCGTAGCGCTGAAGGCACAAGTTGTCGCCAGCGACGAACGAGATTTGGGCGAGTATCGTGTCTTACTCAATTATGGACATACCATTGGCCATGCACTTGAATCGATCACAGATTATAAGCTGCTACATGGCGAGGCCGTTGCGATCGGAATGGCGATCGAGGCTAGTTTGTCCGTTCGGATTGGCCTAGCCCCGCCGGAAGTGAAGACCCGGCAAAACGAGTTGCTCACGCAGTTTGGGCTACCCACCCGTTTGCCTCAGGTTTCCCACGATTTACTGCTGGCACGCATCGGCTCTGACAAGAAGGTGTTTGGGGATACCCCGCGTTGGATACTGCCGGTTGCCGTTGGCCGGGCCATGATTTCGAGTCAGGTCACTAAAGCTGATCTGATCGCGGTTCTTAAAGAATGTTCATGATGCTCGAGGATTGCATCATGCATTTTGTGCCATAAAGCAGAGCAGCCGCTATGTGTTTGAGCAAAGCGGCTGCTCTGCTGTTGTGCTGAATACACTCGCCTTTGGCAGAGGTAGGTGAGTTACATGACTCTCAAACTCTACAAACAATTTCAACGCGAGTTGAGCGATTATGTCTTACTGCGCCTCCAAACTGGTGCCATACTTTCTAAATCTGGAGGACTCAAGTCAAGATCGGATTTGCGTCAGTACCCTTCTTCGGTCATGGCACTGTGTCCGATAACGCCGTGGGAAAATGTGGGTATGACCACAGGCCGCGTTCAATTTGTCTACCAACCTTGGTGGTCCACGTCGACGGCGACATTCGTCGAAGACGGCAAGTGAGTTTAGATTACTCACCACAAGATTTTCGTTTTGGGGTCTTTTGCGTCAAGGAACACAAATGCGGGATTGTTCTTCTATTATGGGGCCGTGACAAGGATTATTTTCCGGGTCTTCAGGTTCTGCGTTCAATCCTTTGCCGTCGGACAAAACGCCCAGGCCCCGGGGCAAGAGCCGGTCAACAACGTGAATTTCACAACTATTTGCACGATGATAGGTGAGTGACGAGAATGGTCGAATTATATCTTGATAAACCTACAGTTTTAGGAACGCGCGAAGCGACACTTCCTTCCCCTAAAGACAATGAGGTAAAGATCAAAGTTCATTATGGCGGGATTTGTGGCTCCGATCTCAAGGTCTATAAGGGAGTTCTGCCTTATGCCCACTACCCTTGTCGCCCCGGTCACGAGATTTTGGGGACGGTCGTCGAGGCCGGGAAGGATTCAAAAGTTAAGGTTGGCACCAAAGTAGTGTCATTCCCGAACACTTACTGCGGAAAGTGCGAATATTGCCTACGAGGCCAGAGTAACGTCTGCAAGGAGAAGCGATCGTTCGGAGTTACCGTCGACGGATTCTTTGCCCAGGAGATCATTCTCGACTCGGAATTCGCCGTGCCGATCCCAGACGATATTCCCGAGGAGAGGGCTATCCTGATCGAGCCCTTTTCCGTAAATGTTCATGCCCTGAAGAAAGCGAAGATCGACAAGAATACGAAGGTTGCGGTAATTGGCTGCGGCACGGAAGGATTGCTATGCGTCTCTATCCTGACCTATCTAGGAGCGGACATCACGGTGCTTGACATAGTCCCAGCCAAGATGGAGAAGGCCAAGGCCTTTGGGGGAAGGATCAAGTCGTTGAGCCCCGCTGATGTGACCGATCAGTTGTTTGACGTGGTCGTAGAGGCTGCCGGGTCGAAAGGCGCGATCGAGATGTCGATGCAGATCGTGAAACCGGGTGGCGCTCTGATTGCTTTCGGAATCTGCGGAGACGCTATAGAATACCCGGCTCTGCGCATCACGCGCAGCGAGATAACTATCTTCGGCTCCATCATCTATACCAAGCAGGATTTTCAGGATTCGATTAACTTCTTGAAGGATCCGGCATTCAACGTTGCTCCTGTACTGTCGAAGATTGTCCCCTATACGACGTATCAGCAGGCCTTTAATGACGCCTTATCCGGCAACTTCGCAAAAATTGTGCTGGATTTCAACGCAAACTAAGAACGCTGCTATGATTCCGAGGCTCGAAAGACCCTCGGAATCAGCAGGCGGTTCCAGTATCGAATCCCCCCACGGTAGCCAACTTTAAGATCCGCGAAGCGATTGTCGCGGATATGCTTGTCGCAATTTTGCTCGAGCCTAGAAATATTCTGCACGACGTTTTTCCGTCAGTTATAGTTGGGAGCACAACCCATAATGACGGGCTCGATCAACTCACGGAAGCGGTGGTTGCTGGTGGCAGTCGCTCTTGTTGGGGCGGTCATCGCAATTGTTGGAACAGTTTGCTGGCGGGCGGGGGTTGTTCTTCTGTGGGCGAAAGAGACCGAAAGCTCAGAGTTGAATCTGAAGTTCACGGTAAGTCCGCTGTTACCGGCAGCAGACAGCGGCTTCGAGTGGGTCAGCGCTCCAACTGTATTTACACAGGCGGCTGAGTTTGCGGGTCGTCTTTATGTCGCTGGTCCCGCCGGTTTGTTCGAGTATGACGGCAGAGGCAGGCCGCTTCGCGACTTTCGCGTTGGCCGCGAACTTCCGCCAGCGCCGCTGACACGGGTCATGTCCGCCGTTCTCACCGGCTCCCGCCAACCGGAACTGATCATCGCAACCGATGGCGCCGGCATCCTCGCCTTCAATGGATCAAGCTTCCGGCAAATATTGCCGGACGACCGCGAACTGAGACATGTCACCGCCATTCTCGCCACCGCCTCAGGTCACCTGCTTATCGGCACTGCAAAACGTGGATTGCTGCTCTTCGACGGGCAGCGGCTTGCCCCATTTCATCCATCCTTTCATAAGCTCTACGTGACGGAGCTGGCTGGCAGCGAATCCGATTTATGGATTGGCACTCTGGGGCAAGGCGTTGCCCATTGGCACGGCGGCAGCGCTGAATGGTTCAGCGAGGCAAACGGATTGCCCGACGCGCGTGTCTATTCCATCGCGGTGGCCGGACCCCATGCGTACGTGGGCGGCCCTGCTGGCGTGGCCGAGTTTGATTCCGGCCGCTTTGTGCGCGCGCTTGCCCCCGGCGTGTTCGTCCGTTCCATGCTGATCGAGGGCAAAGCCCTGCTCGCTGGAACCATGGATGACGGTATCCTGGAGCTTCCCATCGAACGCCAATCGCGCGATTCCCGCGAACTTGCTCCGCTTGGCGAACTTTCCGGGGTTGCGCAGTTGTTTCGCAGCGGCGACTCGCTCTACGCCGTCACTGAATCCGGAGTCTATGCGCGCCAGCCTGCGGGCAGTTGGAACCGAGTACTTGAGCCAGCCGGAGGATTGCTGACGGATCGCAATATCTCCGCCCTTGGGGTGGACGCCGCCGGACGGCTCTGGGTGGGCTACTTCGATCGTGGGCTCGACATTGTAGAGGGCACTGGCCTGCGCGCACGCCATATCGAGGACGACCGGATATTCTGCGTCAACCGCATTCGTCCGAACCTGTTTCGTGGAGCAACCGTCGTAGCCACGGCGAATGGGCTGGTTCTGTTTGACGCCCTAGGAAATCGCAAACAGGCCCTCACTAAGGCCGATGGACTGATTGCCGACCATGTGACCGACGTTGCCGCATTCCGCGACGGAATTGTGGCCGCAACTCCTGCCGGGCTTACTTTCATTGACTCTGAGGGGATACGGAGTCTTTACGCCTTCCATGGCTTGGTGAATAATCACGTCTACACCGTGGCAACCAAGGGGACACAAGTGCTGGCAGGCACCTTGGGCGGGGTCAGCCTGCTGGAGGGCGACCGGGTTCGCGCCAGCTATACCACGGCCACCTCGGCGCTCAAGCACAACTGGATTACCGCTGCGATTCCGCTCGACGGCCAGTGGTGGCTCGGCACCTATGGCGCCGGCATCGTCCGCATGGACGCATCGGGTAAGTTCGAGGCCAGCGATGGTGCAGGAGGCGACCTGGTGATTAATCCCAACGCCATGGTTGCCACAAGCCGCCTGCTATTGGCCGGTACCATGGGCCGCGGACTTTACGCGATGAATAAAAATTCTGGGCGCTGGTTTGCCATCACCGAAGGTCTGCCTTCGCTGAATGTTACGGCGTTGGCAGCGGCCAATGGTTTTGTCTACGTGGGGACCGACAACGGGCTGTTGCGGATTCCCGAACAAAGGTTGGAACGATGAAACGGTGCTTGCAGCTCCTGTTTGTGGTTCTCTGCGTGGTGGGCGCAGCCTTGGCGGACGCGGGTGTTCTGCTTCCGCGCGACAAGAGCCAGCCCGATTCCGCGATCCTCTCGCTCGATGAGATGGAAATTCACGTCATCATCGATAACGGAGTCGCGCGCGTCTACGTCCGCCAGATTTTCGGCAATCATACCGGCCTTATCGAAGAGGGAAACTATATCTTCGCCTTGCCCAGCCACGCCACCGTCAGTGATTTTGCCGTCTGGGACGGTCCCACGCGCATCCCTGCCGTGATTCTGGAACGCAAGCGCGCGAGCGAGATTTACAGCCAGGCCAAGCAGCAGGCGATTGATCCCGGACTGCTGCAAATGGGCGAGCGCGGTGAGGAGGAGGCGCGGCGCAGTGCCGCGTTCAGCGCCCGCATTGTGCCAATTGCGCCCTATGGCACCAAACGTCTTGAGTTCGAGTACCACGAAAATATTCCGGTGGAGAATCTAAAATCGTTCTTTGCCATTCCGATTCATCCCGACGCCTACCAGGCACAGACTGCGGGTCGTCTCAGTATTGAATTCGAACTGCACTCGGCTCACACGCTATCGGATTTCCGGTTCGTTGGTTCCACCTATCCGATGAAGGTGACGGCCAAAGATGGCCACTTGGTCAAGGCAAGTTTCGAGGGCCGCAAGGTCAATCTCGCCGAAGACTTTGCCCTGCAATATCAACTCGACCCGAAGCAGGCGGACACGCTCGACGTTCTCACCTATCGCAATCCCAACTCCGGCCACCCGGATGCGGCGGAGCGGTCTCCCGCACGCAGCCACGACGAGCCGGGATTCTTCGAGGCACAGGCCCTGATCGCTTCCGGTGCTACGGAGGTGGGCAATGGCGGCGCGCCGAAGAACATTGTCATTCTCTTTGATAACTCGCTCTCCATGCAGTGGGAAAAACTCGAGCGCGCTTACACCGCAATGGAAACCGTCTTGCGCTCGCTGCATCCGGAGGATCATTTCAATCTTCTCCTCTTCAACAATAAGGTCGCGGCATTTCAGTCCGAGCTGGTTCCCGCCGGTCGCGACAACATGCAGAAGGCTTTGGATTTTGTGCGCGCCAGCCGGCTGCGCGGCGGCACGGACTTGCAGCAGGCGCTCGGCGCGGGGCTTGCGCAGTGTACCAAAGTTCATGGCAACGCCTACCTCCTGCTGCTGAGCGATGGCGGAGCGACGCGCGGCATCATTCGCACTGGAAGCCTGGCTGCGTGGTACGCCGGGCAATGGAAACACGTGCCCGAATCCGGACGCCCGCGCACCTATGTATTTGCCGTCGGAGACGACGCCAATCTTCCATTGCTGCGCATGTTGGCGCGCAATGAGGGAGCGATGGAAAACGTGCTATCCACCGAGCCGGTGGATTTCAAATTGAACGCCTTCGTCTCCAAGATCGGACGCAATCCGGTTGCTCAACTCAACTTCCGGGTTTCGCCGGAAAACTCCGTGCAGATGGTGTACCCGCTTCAGGACAGCGCGTTTGGCAGCTCCGTCGCATCGTGGGTCGGCCAGTACGCCAAGCCCGCCGCCCAGGTTCAGATGGCGGTGCGCGGCCTGCGGGATGGCGTTGCCTTCGATATGAACGCGGCTATGGCGCTACCGGCGCAATCTTTGTATCACCCGCAGTTGCCGCGGCTCTGGGCTCGCGCCCGCGTGGATGCTCTGCTGGAGAAAATTGAGCGCGATGGCGAAGACGCAAAGACCATCGAGGAGATCATCCGGCTCTCGCGCAAGTATAAGTTTGTTACGCCCTACACGTCGTTTCTTGCGGTGCCCCGGGCGCTGCTGCGTCCGCACGTTATTCGCCCCGGCGATCCGGTGTTGCGCGTCCATACCGACGAGTCGATCCGCTCCGTAGTTGCCATCTTCCCCTTCGGACTTACCAAGCGCCTGCGCCACCTTGAAGGCGAAGACGTATGGCAGACCCGCTTTCTCGCGCCCGAGGACTTGCAGGACGGAACCTACAGCGTGGGCCTTGTGCTGCGCGACAACGCAGGCCGCACCTATCGTGAAGCCAAGACTTTCGTCATCGCCAGCAAGCCGCCCGTAGTAAACATCCGGCTCGATAGCCGCCGCTATCACCGCGGCGGCACCATTCCGTTGAAAGTCAGCGCTACGGCCAGCACGCGTACGCTCACTGCGCGCCTGGAGGGAATTGCTCCGGTCACCTTGCGCTGGAATCCGAAGGTTGCCGCCAGCACCGGCGATCTGCAGATTCCATCCGACCTGGCCGCGGGAACCTACGCGCTCACCGTTATTGCCGAAGATGTTGCCCACAACATCGGCACGCAGGAGGTACAAATTGAAGTGCTTCCGTGATGCATCGTTTGCCAAGTTTGGCCGCATTTTCTGGCCCTGCTGCGCGGGACTCCTGCTGGTTCCAGCCATCGTAATTGGGGCCTGCGCCACCTCGCCCTGGAGAAACGCCGAGTCCGGTTCAGCAATCGAATCGGCGCTTTATCGCTGGATGCCCATGCCTGTAAGCAAAGTTTTCGGTTTGCGTCCGCCGCGCGAGGCCACGCCGCTGTTGAGCGAACTCATCCAGCGGAAGCCCAGCACGGAGTTGTATTCTCTTCGCGCTCTCAATGAAGAGGCGGCGCTGGACTTTGCTGCCGCCGAGGCCGACTGGAAGAAATACACGGAGGTCTCGCCGGATCGCATCCAGGCAGAGTGGTCCATGGCAGATTTCTACAAGCGCCGTCTCCGCCCCGCGGATGAGATCGCGGCGCTTACCAGTATTGGCCGCGCTCCCGCGCCGCCTTCGGAAAAGCTCACCCCGGTTGAGAACCAGCGCTCCTGGCGGGCTTTCGAGCGCATCTTCCAGGTTATTGCCGCGAACGCTCTACCCGCCGATACTTCCGCACAGAGCTACCGCGCATGGCTTGACCGCTATCCCGCACAGGCTGCGGTGTATGGGCGGTACTTCCAATTTCTTCTCGATCACAGGTCTTTCGCCGATGCCGAAAAGCTCATCGCGCAATATCACGCTTCCGCGCCTGCCGATGAGGTGCTTCCCGTCAAACTGCGGGCGCTGCTGGAATACAAGCGGGGCTCCATCGAGCGGGGCCTGGCAATTTACGATAACCACTTCCAGCCGCTGTGGCCCCAGGAATTGATGGATGGCTACTTTGCGTTGATGACCGAGACCCGCTCACTGCGCAGATATCTCGATCAGGCGCAGGCCGCGGTCGAACGCAATCCCGATGACCTGAACGCCGCCGCTCGCATCTTCTACTACTATCAGCGGCAGGGAAGGACAGACGCCGCGCAGCAGGCGCTCACCCGGTTCCGCGTTCGCAAGGAGCAGCGCAATGCGAAATGGACTTCGCAGGAACTCTACATCCTGGCGAAGCTGAGCGAGGGCATCCGGAATTATCCCGAAGCTGCCCGCTACTACTACGCGCTCTTCAGCACCAATGACAAAGCGGACGCGCAGCAACTGGCTCTCGCTGGGCTG
>Ga0302319_10018136_pt1 | contig 12855 bp, 11 predicted proteins | sample Bog_T0_2_FD_203319 | JGI IMG/M metagenome (GOLD analysis project Ga0302319, IMG submission 203319) | Peat permafrost microbial communities from Stordalen Mire near Abisko, Sweden - Bog_T0_2 | ecosystem: Environmental > Terrestrial > Soil > Wetlands > Peat | place: Sweden: Abisko, Stordalen Mire...
TCGGCGTCATGGCCGTCCGGCACCATGACCGCGGTCAGCGCCGACGAATAGGCCTGCGGATCGAGACAGACCAGGTCGAGACCCCAGAGCTTCGCCGCCGCGCGGGTCGCCGCGCCGTGGCGCTGGTGCCGGGCGAAGACCTTGTCGAGCCCTTCCTCCTCCAGCATCGCGATGGCTTCCTTGAGCGCGAACAGAAGGTTGGTCGCCGGCGTATAGGGGAACGTACCCTGCTTGTTGATCGCCATCATCTCCTGCCAGTCCCAATAGGAGCGCAACGAGCGATTGTCGCGCGAGGCTGCCAGCGCCTTTTCCGACACGGCATTAAAGCTCAGGCCCGGCGGCAGCATCATGCCCTTCTGCGAGCCGGCGACCGAGATATCGATGCCCCAGGCGTCATGCTCGTAGGGCAGCGAGGCGAGACCGGAGATGGTATCGACCATCAACAACGCAGGATGGTTGGTCCGGTTCAGCGCCTTGCGGACGTCGAGCGGATGAGTGACGCAGCCGGTCGAGGTCTCGTTATGCACCACGCAGACGGCCTTGATCTGGTGGCCGCGGTCGGCGGCGAGCCTTTCTTCGATCAGGCCGACATCAGCGCCGCGGCGCCAGTCGGTCGGCAGGAACTCGACCTCGAGCTTGAATCTTTCGGCGATGCCGCGCCACAGCACCGCGAACTGGCCGGTCTCGGCCATCAGAACCTTGTCGCCGGGCGACAGGGTGTTGACGATCGCTGCTTCCCAGGCGCCGGTGCCCGACGACGGGAAAATGATGACCGGCTGGGTGGTGCGAAAAATCCGCTTGCAGCCGGCCAGCACGGCATGGCCGAGTTCGGCGAATTCGGGGCCGCGGTGATCCAACGTGGGCATGTCCATGGCCCGCAGTACCCGGTCGGGCACGTTGGTCGGTCCCGGAATCTGGAGAAAATGCCTTCCCGTATGCACGGTCATGTGGGCGTCCTTCCCGATGGTTCTTCTGGCTTCGCAAACGTTCGAATAACATGGAACGGGCGGGCTTGTCCCCTGCCCGGAAGGCGCCGTCAAGACCGGCTTTTGCAGATTTAGCCAATCGATTTGCATTTATTGGCCTGCCCGACTACCAGCGTGACGAGCCCGGCGGCGGCCAGTGGGAGCGGAATGTCCAAAAGCGGCGGATCGAGGCTTGAACAGCGGCTGTCGCGCGAGACCACGGGCGAGGTCTTGTTCGATGGCTTCAGCCGCGGTCGCTATGCCACCGACGCGTCCTTCTACCAGATCATGCCGGCCGGCGTGGTGGTACCGCGGACGCTGGAGGAGGCGCTGCGGGCGCTTTCGATCTGTCGCGACGAGGGGGTTGCGGTGACGCCGCGCGGCGGCGGCACCTCGCAATGCGGCCAGACCGTCAATCACGGCGTCGTCATCGACGTCTCGAAATATCTCAACCGGCTGGTGGCGCTGGATGTGGCGAACTGCACCTGCCTCGTCGAACCGGGCATCGTGCTCGACGATCTCAACCGGCAGCTCAGGGACCACGGGCTGTGGTTTCCCGTCGATGTCTCCACCGCGTCGCGCGCCACCATCGGCGGCATGGCCGGCAACAATTCCTGCGGCGGCCGCTCGCTGCGCTACGGCACCATGCGCGACAACACGCTGTCGATCGACGCGGCGCTGGCCGACGGCACGCGCCTGCATTTCGGCGAGGTCGCGCCGGATCCGGTGCGCGACGGCAGCGGTGAGCTGTTTTCCGATCTGCTCGCGCTCGGCGCCCGCGAGGCCACAGAAATCGCGGAACGCTTTCCCAAGGTGCAGCGCCGCGTCGGCGGCTACAATCTCGATGCGCTGGTGCCGCGCAATGCGCCCAACAATCTGGCGCATCTGTTGGTCGGCTCCGAAGGCACGCTGGCGTTCACGACCCAGGTCGAATTGAAATTGTGGCCCCTGATCCGCAACAAGGTGCTGGGGGTCTGCCATTTCGGCAGCTTCTATCAGGCGATGGATGCCGCCCAGCATCTCGTCAGGCTCGGTCCGATCGCCGTCGAACTGGTCGATCGCACCATGCTGGCGCTCGGCCGCGAGATCGACATGTTCAAGCCGATCATCGCTGCTGCGGTGCGCGGCGACCCCGATGCGGTGCTGGTGGTCGAATTCGCCGAGCAGGATCCGTCCGAGAATATTCGACGGCTGCGGCAGCTCGGCGAATTGATGGCCGATCTCGGCTTCGGCTGGAATAATGGCCAGCCCAAATGGGGCGGCGTAATCGAGATCACGGAGCCTTCGCAACAGAGCGCAATCGCTGAATTTCGCGCCGCCGGCCTCAACGTGATGATGTCGATGAAGCAGGAGGGCAAGCCGGTGTCCTTTGTGGAAGATTGCGCGGTGCCGCTGCCGCATCTCGCCGACTATACCGAGCGGCTCAACGCCATCTTCAGAAGGCACGGCACCAGCGGCACCATGTATGCGCACGCCTCCGAGGGCTGTCTGCATGTGCGGCCGGTGCTGAACCTGAAGCTGGAGAAGGACGTCAAGGCGATGCGCGCGATCGCCGAGGAAACCTTCGCCATGGTCCGGGAGTACAAGGGCTCGCATTCCGGCGAGCATGGCGACGGCATCGTGCGATCGCAATTCCATGCGGCGATGTTCGGGGAGCGCATCGTCGCCGATTTCAGGACGGTCAAGCACCGCTTCGATCCGGCCAATCTGCTCAATCCCGGCAAGATCGTCGATGCGCCTGATATGGACGATCGGTCGCTGTTTCGCTATTCGCCGGATTATCGCGTTGGCCCGCTGCAGACGCGGCTCGACTGGTCGGCTTATCCCGGCGCAGGCGCAGGACTGCAGGGCGCGATCGAGATGTGCAACAATAACGGCGCCTGCCGCAAGCTCGAGGGCGGCGTGATGTGCCCCTCCTTTCGCATCAGCCGCGACGAGAAGGATGTCACCCGCGGCCGCGCCAACACGCTGCGGCTGGCGATGTCAGGCCAATTGGGAGCGGATGCGCTGGCATCCGATGCCATGGCGGAGACCATGAAACTCTGCGTGTCCTGCAAGGCCTGTCGCCACGAATGTCCCACCGGTGTCGACATGGCCAAGATGAAGATCGAGGTGCAGGCGGCGCGGGTGGCAAGCCGCGGGCTGTCGTTGCGCGAGCGGCTGGTCGGCTATCTGCCGCGCTATGCCGGCCTCGCCGCGCGATTGGCGCCACTCGCCAATTGGCGCAACCATAGCCCGCGGCTGCGGCGGCTCATGGAAACCACAGCCGGCATCAGCGCCAGGCGGGCGTTGCCGGCATGGCGGCGCGACGTTTTCAGCCCGGAAAAAACAGCGATCGGCCCGGCCGATGGCCGCGAGGTGGTGCTGTTCGCGGACACCTTCAACCGCAGCTTCGAGCGTGAAAATCTGGACGCCGCGTTGGCTGTGCTGGTCGCGGCCGGTTATTGCGTGCATCTGCCCAAACCGGCCTACGGCGGCAGGCCGTTGTGCTGCGGCCGGACCTTTCTGTCCACCGGCCTGGTCGAGCAGGCCCGGGTCGAGCTCGACCGGCTGGTTAAGACCTACGCGCCGTTTGCCGCGCGCGGCGTGCCTATCATCGGTCTGGAGCCCAGCTGTCTGTTGACGCTGCGCGACGAGATGTTGGCGCTACGCTCGGATGCGGCGACAAAAAGCATCGCCGCGCAGGCGCTCTTGTTCGAGGAATTTCTCGCCCGCGAGGCAGCAGTCGGACGGCTGCGTCTGCCGCTCGGTCGTATCGCCAGCCGCGCGCTGCTGCACGGCCACTGCCACCAGAAATCGTTCGGCGCGCTCAAGCCGGTCGAACAGGTGCTGCGCCTGATCCCCGAATTGACGGTCGAGACTGTCGAGTCGAGCTGCTGCGGCATGGCCGGCGCCTTCGGCTATGGCGCTGAGACCTATGACAGCTCGATGGCGATGGCAGAATTATCGCTGCTGCCGGCGGTGCGTCGCGCCGACGCCGCAACGCTGATCGTCGCCTGCGGCACCTCGTGCCGGCACCAGATCGCCGATGGCACAAACCGTGCAGCGCTGCACACAGCCCGCGTGCTGGCGCACAGCCTCGACCAAGCGCAAGCTAACATCACACCCTCCCCTGCCGCAAAGGAACCGATCCATGGCTGAGCTGACCCTCGATATCGCCCGCAAGATTCTCGATGCCGCGCTGGCCAAGGCGGTCGAGAAGAAGCTGAAGCCCCTGGTGATCACCGTTCTTGATGTGCGCGGCTGCGTCAAAGCCAGCGCGGCCCAGGACGGCACCAGCCTGATGCGTGGCGAGATCGCTCATGGCAAGGCCTATGGCGCCCTGGCGCTGGGGATGGGGTCACGGGCCTTGTTTCAACGCGCCCAGGAGCAGGCTTTTTTCATCGACGCTGCGAACACGCTGGCACAGGGAAGGCTGGTGCCGGTGCCCGGCGGCGTGTTGATCCAGCACGACGGCGTCCTGCTCGGCGCCGTCGGCGTCAGCGGTGACACCTCTGATAATGACGAGATCTGCGCGGTAGCGGGGATCGAGGCCGCGGGGTTGAAGGCCAATGCGGGGTAGCGACGCAGTTCAGACATTGACATATGCTTTGGCATATGCCATTTTTTAAGATGAGCGAAAGGCATGTCAAACTGTTCAAGAATGGTCGCAACCAGGCGGTTCGGATTCCGCGCGAGTTCGAACTACCCGGGGAGGATGCGATCATCCGAAAAGAGGGACAGCGGCTGATCATCGAGGCGGCGCCGCCGAAATCGCTGCTGGCGGTTTTGGCCACTCTTCAACCGCTCGATGAGGATGTTCCGGCTATCGATGATCTACCGGCGGATCCGGTTGATCTGTGACACTTCGTTATCTGCTCGACACCAATATCGTTTCAGACCTGATGCGAAACCCGCGTGGCAGGGTCTTTGATCGAATAGCGGAAGTCGGCGAGGCCTCCATTTGTACGAGCCTCATTGTGGCGGCCGAATTGCGCTCTGGCGCGACCAAGAAGAACTCTTCGCGTTTAACCGCGCGACTTGAGACCGTATTAGGCGCGTTGGAGATCATCAATCTCGAAGCGCCGGTCGACAAATTATACGCTATCATTCGATCGGACTTGGAACGAATGGGCCAGCCAATGGGCGGTAACGACATGCTGATCGCGGCCCACGCGCTGGCGATGGACCTGACGCTCGTGACCGACAACGAAGCTGAGTTCGCGCGGATCAGTCAATTGCGCATTGAAAATTGGATTCGTTAGAGACCGCCGTCTCACTTCCCGAGCCAAAGCGGCTTGCGTTTTTCGCCGAACGCCTTGAGGCCTTCCTTGGCGTCCTCGGTCATCGCCAGTAGCGCGATCTGGCTCTCGGTGTAGGCGATGCTCTGTTCGAACGACATCGAGGCAATCGCGCCCATGGCGTATTTGCCGCGCCGGATCGCGGTCGGCGATTTGTCGACGATGCGGCTGACCAGCCAGTCGACCTTGGCGTCGAGCTTGGTGGCCGGCACCACATAATTGAGCAGGCCGGCGGCCTGGGCCGCCTGCGCGTCGAACGGTTCGCCGGTCAGCGCCCATTCGTTGACCAGGCGCGGCGGGGCGATCCCCTGCAGCAGGCTCATCACCTGCATCGGGAACACGCCGACCTTGACCTCGGGCAATCCGAACATCACGTGATCGGCGGCCACCGCCATGTCGGTCATGCACAACAGACCCATGCCGCCGGCCATGCAGACCCCGCCCACCCGCGCGATCGCCGGCTTGGTGGACTTCTGCGCCAGCCTCAGCAGATCGGCATAATCGACATTCGGCTTGGCGAAATCGAATGAGAACGCAGCGCCGCTGTTGCGCAGGTCGGCGCCGGCGCAGAACGCCTTGTCACCGGCCCCGGTCAGCACGATCACCCGCACATCCGGATCGTCATGCGCCTCGCGATAGCCCGCAGCAATACCGGCCACTACCTCGTCATTGATGGCGTTGCGCTTGTCCGGCCGGTTGATGGTGATCCAGTAGGCCTGCCCGCGCCGTTCCAGCAGCACGCTGTTGTTGTCCGCCATCGCCCGCCTCCGCACATCTACTGGCTGACATTAACGGCAGGAGGGCGGCCGAGGGCAAGGGCGATCTGGACCTCTTCACCTTGTCCCTGGGGCCCTGCCCGCCTGCGCACCTTCCCCCGCGCAGCACAAGGCCTCGCCGCGCAGGAGCCGAGCGAGCGGACGGGTTCATGCATCAAAGGCTCACGCAGAAAGATGGCTACGGCTTGGGGAAGGCCTGCGCCGCGGCCTTCCTGACCCAGACCTTGTTGTCATGGAAGGCCGCGCCACCAATCGGCGCGACGGCCTCGGCGCCGGTCAGGGTGTTGATGCCTCGGCCGCCGATATGCGACTTGTTGGGGTGAATCGATTCCGCGATCAGCACCCCGCGGCGAAGACCGTCGAACAGTTTGGCGGTCAGCGTGGTCTCCCCCCTTTGATTGCCAAGCGTGACGGCGTCGCCATCGGCGATATCAAGGGCATCGGCATCCTCGGGATGGATCATGACCGTCGGCGCCCCTTCGCGGGCCAGGGACGAGGGGGTCTCATTGAAACTGCTGTTGAGGAAGCTGCGCGACGGGCTGGTGGCCAGCCGGAACGGATGGGCTTCATCCGCCGCCTCGATCGCGGCCCCCCAATGGTCCGGCAGCGACGGCATCTGGTCCCACTGCCCCATCAGGCCGGCATGGCCAACCGGCGGACGCGCCCAATCCGCCTTGAAATGGAACTTGCCGTCAGCATGGGCGAAACCGTCGAGATAATGCGCGGTGCGAAAATCCGGCTGCAGGTCGCGCCAGAGATCCGCCTGCAGGCGTTCGATATCACCATGACCGCTCTTCCTGAGCGTGGCGTCGATCAACTGGCGCGGCGACATCTCGAAGCCCGGATGGACGGCGTTGAGGCGGCGGGCCAGGCCGCGCAGCACCTCATGGTTGGAGCGGCACTCGCCGGGCGGCTCGATCAGCTTGGCGCCGACCGAAATATGCTGATGGCCGCCGCCATAATAGAGGTCGTCATGCTCCATGAACATGGTCGCCGGCAGCACCAGATCGGCCATCTCGGCGGTCTCGGTCATGAACTGCTCGTGCACCACCGTGAACAGATCGGGCCGGGCGAAACCCTGGCGCACCAGTGTCTGCTCCGGCGCCACCGCCATCGGGTTGGTGTTCTGGATCAGCATCGCCTTGACCGGCGGCCCGCCTTGCAGCGCCGCGGCATCGCCGGTCAGGATCCGGCCGATCTTGGACTGGTCAAGCACCCGTATCGTCCGGTCGATGGCGTCATGGCCCTCGATGATGGATTCGTCGAACTTCCAGATCGCGTAATTGTTGAAGAAGGCGCCGCCGCCCTCATACTGCCAGGCGCCGGTGACCGCGGGAATGCACAGCGCCGCATGCATCTGCGCCGCGCCATTGCGGCTGCGGGTGAAACCATAGCCGAGCCGGAAGAACGCGCGTTTGGTCGCGCCGACCGCCCTTGCAAAAGCCTCGATCTCCGGCACCGGCACGCCGCAGATCGCTGACGCCCATTCCGGCGTCCGGGTCGCCAGATGCGCTTCGAGCTCAGTGGGGCAGTCGGTATAGCGGGCGAGGTAATCGCGATCGGCAAAGCCCTCTCGAAACAGCACATGCATAACGCCACAGGCGAACGCGCCGTCGGTGCCCGGCCGCAGGATGATCTTGATATCGGCCTGCTTGACCGTGTCGTTGTGATAGATGTCGATCGCCGCGATCTTCGCGCCGCGCTCCTTGCGGGCGCGCATCGCGTGGGTCATGACGTTGACCTGGGTATTGACCGGGTTGGTGCCCCAGATCACCACGAGATCGGAGACCCCCATCTCGCGCGGATCGACGCCGGCAATCTTGCCGGTGCCGGCGGCAAAGCCGACCCGGGCAATGTTGGCGCAGATCGTCGAGTAGAAGCGGGAATATTTCTTGACGTGTGCCAGCCGGTTGATGCCGTCGCGCATCACCAGGCCCATGGTGCCGGCATAGTAATAGGGCCACACCGACGGGGCGCCGAATTCACGCTCGGCCTGATTGAAGCGGCCGGCGATCTCATCCAGCGCGTCATCCCAGGAGATGCGGCCGAACTTGCCGGAACCCTTTGGCCCGATGCGGAACCGCGGATAGGTCAGCCGGTCCGGGTGGTGAATGCGCTCGGCATAGCGCGCGACCTTGGCGCAGACCACGCCTGCGGTATAGGTCTGCAATTTGGAGCCCCGCACCCGACCGATGGATGCGCCATCGATCACTTCGATATCGAGGGCGCAGGCCGACGGGCAATCATGCGGACAGGTGGAGTGGCGAATGTCAATTCTGGCAGGCTTGTTCATCTGGCGAGGGTAGCATCAAAACCGCGGAGCGCTAGCGCGTTTATCCGGCAGGGGGCTGTGCAGAAATGGTGCGCGGGACCTTGCGCAGGTTGAACAATAAATCCAGAATATCAAAAAATAAAAACCACGCCGGGACCGGGAGGATGCTGATGCGACGCCGCGATTTCATCCAGTTTGGCGCGGGTTTTGGCTCGGCTCTGGCGGGCCTTGCGCCGCCGCGCGGGGCGCTGGCGCAGGCCAAAGCGGTCTTCAAGGCCTCCGATGTGCAGCCGGCCGGCTACCCCACCGTGGTGGCGACCGAGAGTCTCGGGCGGAAACTGGCGACCGCCACCAATGGCCGGCTGTCGGTGCAGATGTATCCGTCGATGCAACTCGGCGCCGAGAAGGAGACCATCGAACAGACCCAGATCGGCGCGATCCAGATCCTGCGCGTCAGCGCCGGCGCGGTGGGACCGATCGTCGACGACATCAATGTGGTCAACATGCCGTTTTTGTTCAGGGATACGGCGCACGCGCAAAAGATCATGGATGGGCCGATCGGGCAGGAACTGCTCGATCGGATCACCGGCCATGCCCGAGCCGGGCTGGTGGCGTTGTGCTGGATGGATTCGGGCGCGCGCAACCTCTACAATACCAAACGCCCGATCAGGTCCATCGACGACCTCAAGGGGCTGAAATTTCGCGTCATCGGCAATCCGATCTTCATCGACATGATGAATGCGCTCGGCGGCAACGGCGTCGCCATGGGCTATGATCAGGTGTTCTCGGCACTGCAGACCGGGGTGATCGACGGCGCCGAGAACAATCCGCCGAGCTACGTGTTCAGCAACCATTACACCGCGGCGAAATATTACTCGCTCACCGAGCATCTGATCATACCTGAATTACTGCTGTTCTCGAAGCGCGCGTGGAGCGCGCTCGCCGCCGAGGATCAGGCGCTGATCCAGAAATTCGCGCATGAGGCGCAACTCGAACAGCGCGATCTCTGGAATGGCTACCAGCAGAAGGCGATGGAGAAGGCAACAGCCGCCGGCTGCGAAATTGGCGAGATCGCCGACAAGGCGCCGTTCCAGAAGGCGGTCAAGCCGGTGTGGGACAAATTCGCCCCGAAACACCAGGATCTGATCAACCGCATCCAGGCCGTCGGGTGATCCTCGACCGGGCGTCCAATGACGGGCAACCATGAAACCATCTGAACCGGCATTGCTGTATCGCCGCGCAATGGATGCGCTCTATCTTGCCTGCGTCGGCACCGGCATCGTGGCGCTGGTAGCGATCTCGGCCATCATTCCCTGGGCGGTGTTCACCCGCTATGTGCTCAACAGCGCCGCCTCCTGGCCCGAACCGCTCGCGTTGCTGCTCACCATCGTGCTGACCTTCATCGGTGCCGCCGCGGGATATCGGCTCAATCTGCACATGAACGTCAGCTATTTCGCCGATCAGTTGCCCGCCCGCGGCCGCGCCCTGCTCGATCTCGTCGTACAACTTTTGATGGCGCTGATCGCCGGCTTCATGATCGTGTGGGGCGCGAGCCTGGTGGCCGTGACCTGGTACAACAGCATTGCCGATTTCCCGTTCCTGTCGGTCGGCGTCACCTATCTGCCGATCCCGATCGGCGGCGTCTGTCTGCTGCTGTTCATCATCGAGCGGATCTTTCTTGGGATTCCCCAAGATCCCATCCCGCACGATCCTGACGCCGCGCCTTTCGACTGAGCCTTGAGGCCCTGATCGCGATGGATATTTTCATTCTGCTCTCAGCCATGCTGCTGTGCTTTCTGATCGGCATGCCGATCGCCTATGCGCTGGCGCTGGCCGCGATCGCAGGCGCCTGGTGGATCGGCATTCCCCTCGAAGCGGTGATGCTGAAGATCTCCGATGGCGTCAGCAAAGTGGCAATGCTGACGGTTCCGTTTTTCGTTCTCGCCGGCGCCATCATGGCCGAGGGCGGCATGGCGCGGCGGCTGGTGGCGTTCGCCGATGTGCTGGTCGGCTTCAGCCGGCTGCGCGGCGGCCTCTCTATTGTCAATGTCCTGGCCACGACCTTCCTCAGCGGCATTTCCGGCTCGGCGGTGGCCGACACCTCGGCGATCGGCTCGGTCATGATCCCGCAGATGGAGCGCGCCGGCTTTCCCCGCGTGTTCGCGACCAATCTGACCATTACCTCATCGGTGCAGGCGCTGCTGGTGCCCCCGAGCCATAACGCGGTGCTGTATTCGCTCGCCACCGGCGGCACGATTTCGATCAGCGCGCTGTTCATGGCTGGGGTGTTTCCTGGCCTGCTGCTTGGCTTCGCCCTGATGATTCTCTGCCTCGTGATCGCCTACCGTGACCACCATCCGCGCGGCCAGACCGTCCCGGCAAAGGCGGCGCTGCGGATCGCGATCGACGCCGCCTGGGGACTGGTGACGCTGGTCATCATTCTCGGCGGCATTCTGGGCGGCGTGTTCACCGCGACCGAGGCCGGCGCGGTGGCCTGCCTGTGGGCGTTCTTCGTCACCATGTTCATCTATCGGGATTATCGCTGGCGCGACCTGCCCTTGCTGCTGCACCGGACCCTGCACACGGTGGCGATGGTGCTGACGCTGATCGCCTGCGCGTCCAGCGTCGGCTACATTATGGCGCTGACGCAGCTGCCGGCCAAGATGACGACATTCTTCCTGTCGATCTCAGGCAATAAATACGTCATCCTGTTCCTGATCAACATTCTGCTGCTGGTGCTCGGCACCCTCGTCGACATGGCGCCGTCGATCCTGATCGCCACCCCGATCCTTCTGCCGGTGATGCAGAATTTCGGCGTTGATCCGGTTCACTTCGGCATGATCATGCTGCTCAATCTCGGCATCGGACTGTGCCACCCGCCGGTCGGGTCGATCCTGTTCGTTGGCTGCGCAGTCGGCAAGGTCACGATCGAGCAGGTGATGCGCCGGATCTGGCCGTTCTATATGGTGATGTTCGCCGTGCTGATGCTGGTGACGTATTTTCCGGCCGTCTCGCTTTGGCTGCCGCGGCTGGTGCTGAGGTAAGGCTGCGGCAGCGGCTCCCTACTGAGCTTCGAGCCGCCCTAATCGCCGCCGCTGCCCGATCCGGCTTCCATCAGCGCCTGCAGCGGTTCGAGCTTGAGCACGACGATGGCGCCGTGTTCGAGCCGCACCCAGTCGCGCGCGGCCCAGGCCCGCAACTGCTTATTGATGCTCTCGCGGGTCATGCCGACCATTTCGCTGATTTCCTGCTGGGTGACCGCGATCGAGCGGCCCCCGGGCGAGAGCTTGTTTTTGTCGGTCAGGCGAATCAAGGCGCTGGCGAGCCGGCCTGGCAGGTCCTGCAGGATGACCTGCTCGACCTGGTCGCTGGTCCAGCGAATCCGGGCGCATAGCAAGTCGATCAGCTTCATCGCCAGCGTCGGCTGGCTGCGCACAAAGGGAATGAATTCACGGCGGTCGATCGAGAAAATCTCGCAGGACGAATTGGCGACCGCGTCGGCGGTCCGCGCCAGCCCGTCGAGCAGCGCGATTTCGCCAAAGGTCTCACCGGGCCCGATCAGGTTCAGGATGGCGGTACGGCCGTCGGCGGAGGAGACGCAGATCTTGATCGTGCCGCTGATCACCGCGATCAGGCAGTTGCCGGGATCCCCCTTGGAAAAAATCGTCGCGCCGCGCTTCAGCGTGGAATGCTTGGCATAGCGGCAGAGCTGATCGAGCGCCTCGGGATCGAGCTCACAAAACAGCGGATGCTGGCGCAACACAGACAATGCTCCGCCGGTCATCGGCCGGGCAAACACCTTGTGGTCCTGATGTAGACCGGTCACGACCATCTGATCAACCCATCATCATCGACGGATGCATAGCCATAGCCTCGGGGCCATTCCCTGCACAACCAGAAATCTATACCGGGATTTTTAATACGGCAAGAAGGCCTGAGCAAATCCCATGCTTTTCAGACGGTTAGCCTCAAAATAAATCATGATAAATCAAGAATAAGCCTCGGTCCGCCCATTAAATAGGCCCAGGCGGCGCGTCTGGCGAAGCGGGTGGCGGTTCGTCGCCCACCGAGGCGAGCCTTCTGGACCAAACCCTGAGTTGATAAACGAGCGTATCACGACTTAAAATCGCAAGGGTTAACGGCGTCCATGGATCGTTCCAGAATCAATCGGCTCGCGGTCAGGGAAGCCTGACACGTGCGCCGCTGACACCGTAGGACGGCCGGTGCCGCGCCGGCCGAATCACCTGCGGCGCTTCTGCGCTCTGAGCTGAGCCGGGCGGGTCTGGAAATCGCTCCACAGCAGCACGCCGGCGAACGCAACGAAGACCGACATCACCGCCGCACTCACCAGCATCGCAGCGAAACGCCTGACATCAATCAAGTGTTCCTTTCCGGGGAACACGTTTTCCCGTTCGGTGTTACAAAAGCGTCCGGTCCTGCCGAGGGCCTGGCACCGCGGGCGGCTTGACCTGCCTCATGCCAAGCGGCGGCCGCAGACCGGTCGTTGACGCACATCAAACGGGGCGCCTAAAATAGCAACTCGATGACGCAAAAGGGCAAAC
>Ga0302319_10018138_pt1 | contig 12854 bp, 12 predicted proteins | sample Bog_T0_2_FD_203319 | JGI IMG/M metagenome (GOLD analysis project Ga0302319, IMG submission 203319) | Peat permafrost microbial communities from Stordalen Mire near Abisko, Sweden - Bog_T0_2 | ecosystem: Environmental > Terrestrial > Soil > Wetlands > Peat | place: Sweden: Abisko, Stordalen Mire...
TCTTGCCGATGCGCGCGGGAGCATTCTCCACTGCCATGGTCTCAATTCCTTCCGTGGGCCACAAACAGGCCCTGCCCGAACTATACGCAACTCGACCGCATTGCTTCAATCCATGGCCTGTTAAGAAACCGTAACAGTTGCCCAACGTCTAACGATTCATGCCGCAGCGCGACCATCGCCGGGGGGCCAATGCACGCTAGACTAGTGGTTGTGCGCAGGCTTTTCCTCCTCTTGCTTCTGCTGCCCTGGGCTGTTCTGACCCCTGCGTTGAGCGCAGGACAGACCGCTCAGACCGCCCAGGCCGGCTTGACGCCCGCGCAGGCCCAGGCGCTGGTGGATCGGGCTCTCGCCTCTGAATTGCGCGCGGCTCAGGAGGCAAGCCACCCCATGCGCTACCGGCTGCGCAAAACAAGCCCACGGCTCACGTCAACCAAGGATATTCTTGAGACGCGCGACGGCGACGTGGCCCGGCTCGTCTCGCTCTGGGACAAGCCTTTGAGCCAGGCCGACGAGCAGGCGGAGCAGGCACGCCTGGATGCTCTACTCAACGATCCCAGCCGCCAGCGGCATCGCAAGCAGGGCGAGGAAGGGGATCTCGGGATTGTGCTGAAGCTGCTACGCATGCTGCCCGATGCCTACCTCTACCAATATGCGGGCGCCGGCGCCGGGCCTGCGGGCAGAGTGGAGAAGTTCAGCTTTCGCCCCAACCCCAATTTCAGCCCTCCTGACCTTGAAACCCAGGCTCTGAAGGCCATGACAGGCGAAATCTGGATTGACGCCGCACAGGAGCGTGTAACGCGCCTGGAGGGCCATCTACAGCAGGATACGGACTACGGCTGGGGCATTCTGGGCAAGCTGGACAAGGGCGGATCGATCATGATCGAGCAGGCGGACATGGGCGGGCGCCAGTGGCGGATCGCGCGCTTCCAGATGAAGATGAACCTGCGCATCCTATTTAAGACCAAAAACATCGACACCGCTGAAGAGATGACTGAATATACGCCGGTTCCCTCGGGGCTGGGCTATCAGGATGCCATTCGGCTGCTGCGGGCGGGCGCGGGCAGCACGGCACAGGCTGGCCGATAGAAGAGGCTCCAACACAGCAAAGCGGTCCCGCTGATAGGAGCGGGACCGCTTTGCTGTGTTAGAAACAGCGTTACTTGACCTTGGCGAAGATGACGACCAAGGTGAACAGGGTGAGGGACTCTATGAAGGCCAGGCCGAGAACCAGCAGAAGCTGGATGCCGGCGCGGGCGCCGGGGTTGCGGGCCAGCGCTTCAGTTGCCGAAGCGGTTGCCTTGCCCTGACCCAAGCCGCAGAGACCTGCGGCCAGCGCCATGCCGATGCCGGCGCCGATGGGCACCAGATTGACGACGGCTGAGCCGCTATCCGCGAAGGCCGGTACGGCGAAGCACAGAACCGCAAGGGTCATGAATACATATTGAAGCTTGTTCATGTTTCTCCTGCTTCCCTTTGAATTAGCCGCCAGTGGGTGGTTGAGGTTCACCGTGCTGACCCCCTCACGCTTGCGGCCGTCCGTTTGCCCAGGGCGGAAGCGCTCCCTGGCGGAATCTTTTTTCTCGCGTTGAACGAGACACGTGGAACCAAAACTCTAGTGCTCCTGCGCAACCGCCTGGGAGAGATAAATCATCGCCAGCAGCATGAAGACATAAGCCTGAATCAGCGAGACGGCAAAGTGCAGGCCCAGGAAGATCGCGGGAATTGCCAACGGCATGAGCGAAAAGAAGACCAGCGCAACCAGATCGCTGGCCAGCATGTTGGCGTAAAGACGGATGGTGAGCGACATGACGCGAGCACAGTGAGAGATGATCTCAATCGGAAACAGCAGCGGCGCAATCCACCAGATGGGGCCTGCAAAGTGCTTGAGATAGCCAACCACGCCCTGCACGCGAATGCCGTGAAAGTTGTAATAAAGAAATGTGAGCAGCGCAATGCCCAACGGCACCGACGGCGACTTGGTGGGCGTCTCGATGCCCGGGATCAGCCCCAGCAGATTGTTGATCACCACGAAGAGAAAAATGCAGGTCACAAAGGCCTGAAAGCGCTCGTACCCGTGGCCAATGATCTGTTCTCCATTGCTGCCGGTGAACTCGTGAATCAGTTCGGCAGTCTGCTGCGCCGGGTTAGGCTTTTCCACGGATAAGGTCAGCCGGACAAAGACGAAAAAGGCGATCAGGCCGCCTGCCACCAACAGTTCCAGCGCAAACGTGTCGTTGATGGGCACGGCAGGATTAGCGGGATGAACGCCCAACAGTTGCAGCACCGAGTTGACAGCCCCGCCGAACAGTTCGTTCAATAAACGCGTAAATCCAAGAGTTTCCGGCATTGAGAGTTGAATCTTTCTGTTTCCCGCCCGGATTGCTCTAGAAAACCGGTTCGCCCAAATCCTGGGGAGCCGTTCTCACTCCTTGAGCAACCGCAACGCTTCCCATGCCATGGCCACAACCGCCAGGCCCAAACCGCACAAAAGCGCTATTACCGAACCATGGAAACACTTTAGGCTACCATAAATCGCCCCCGCAAACACAGTGAGCCGCAGCACAAAGAAACTCACCACGAGCAATGCGCTCCGGGGGGTCTTCTGCTTGTCGAGCTTGGCATTGATCAGCCGGATGAGCCGCTGCCACTCCAGGATGCTTGCCGCGGAGATCGCGGCGCCCACGGCCAGCATGGCGGCGTCGCGCCAGCCGGAGGCAAACAGCAGCACCAGCGCGGGAATCAGCCCTAGAATCAACGTGTCGCGGATGGCCCGCCGGAGCAGGACTTGCAGAGCCTCGTCGGTGAGGCCTATCAGGGGGTGAGGATCTTCGCTCATGGTCAGAGGCCGGGGGTTCCCTTTCCGGAGTCACTTCCACTTTTGGAATCAGTTCCGGTTTTGCTCCCGGAGCCGCCCCCGCTGGCCATCACCAGCCGTACAACATACACCAGCCCGGAGACGCCGCCAACGACGATTCCAGCGATGGCGATCCACGATTGATGCAGGTGGATGTCAAGCCAGGCGCCGGCCAGCCAGCCGATGAAGGCCGCCGAAGGCAGCAGAATGGCAATCTGCATGAGCTTCTCGGCCTGCACCAGGGTGTCGATTCCGCTGGAGGACTTGCTGCGCGGCTGGCGGTCCGGAATGGGGCGGTTGAAGGGCATCCTTCGTGATTATCAACGATGAATGCCGTTCAACGCGAAAAGGGCCGGGCTACTTGTTGGTTGTCCAGGTGGAAAGTTTGAAGGCTTTGACGCGATACTTTCCTTCATCCTCATTGACCTGTGAAAAACCGAATTTGAAGTCGCGGTTCTCATCGGCGCCGCTACCGCCATTACGTGTCACATTCACTGTTGCGGTAAAGTAGTAAACCTTGCCAGCTTCCGCAGTAAATGTTGCCATATCGACTGCCTTTTTAAACAAACCGAACCAAAGTGCCGAGGCTTGGATATTCCCGCATACGTGGTGTACGCCAGGATCCACATTCACAGTGAAGTAAGAGTCGCTATAGTTGGCTCCAACCCAAGTTCCATCTACTCCAAACCGGGTCGTCGCAGAATGAAATGAGTCAAGTTTACTGTTTTCGTCTTCGATGAAGACAATCTGCGCCTTGCCGTCGGGCGCGGCGGCCGGCGGTTGCTTGCTTGCCTTGGTTGAAACGTCGAACTTGACCTTGTCGTCGCCGCAGGCATCCGGCAGGATCGTGGCCCGTGCTTGCACCGCAAGGGCGAGAGATGCACAGAGAAAAAATGCACTAAGTCTTGGCTTCATATTGATTCTCCTGCACCATTAGACACCCAAACCAACGGTGTGGTTAGGCGACTCTTTTGGCTTCCTGGATGCGTTGCGCCAGCGTCGCCTACCCTACACGCGCCAAACGATATACTGGCTGTTGAGCCTGGGACCGGGTTCATACGCAAAGGAATCAACGTGTTCGATTCGGAGTTTGAGCGCAATCTCTTCGACCTGCGCAAATCAAAATTAGTGGAAATCGAAAAGCTGGGGCAGGCTGCCTATCCCAACCAATTCCTGGCCTCGCATAATGTGCCGGAGGTGCGCGCGCGGTGGGGCGAGGCAACCGCTGAGGCTCTTGAGGCCGGCCGCACGACGGTGACCGTGGCGGGGCGCATCATGGCGATTCGCGCACAGGGCAAGGCGGGCTTTGCCACGTTGCAGCAGGGCGGCCAGCGCTTGCAGATCTATGTGCGGCTGGACGCGGTGGGCGAGCAGGGCTTTGCGCTCTACAAGCTGCTCGATATGGGCGATCACATTGGCGCCTCGGGCTACCTGTTCCGCACGCGGACGGGCGAGCTGACCATCCACGTCGAGACGCTCACCTTCCTAGCCAAGGCGATGCTGGCCCTGCCGGAAAAATTCCACGGCCTGGCCGACGTCGAACTGCGCTACCGCCAGCGCTACGTGGACCTCTTCAGCAATCTCGACGCCCGCGAAGTCTTCGTCAAGCGAGCAAAAACTCTCAAGGCGCTGCGCCAGTTCTTTGATGAGCGCGGCTATCTGGAGGTTGAGACGCCGATGATGCAGCAGGTGGCCGGCGGCGCGGCGGCGCGGCCCTTCACCACGCACCACAACGCCCTCGATCTGGACCTTTTTCTGCGCATCGCGCCGGAGCTTTACCTGAAGCGCTTGGTCGTCGGCGGCTTCGACCGCGTCTACGAGATCAACCGCAACTTCCGCAACGAGGGCGTGAGCACGCAGCACAATCCCGAGTTCACCATGCTGGAGTTCTATCAGGCCTACGCGAATTATCACGACTTGATGACGCTGACCGAAGAGTTGATTTCGTTTGTCGCAAAGGAAGTAAGTAAGTCTCCTGATTGCCCGGAAGGAACGACGATTACGAACTTCAATGGCGTGGAAATTGATCTGGGCAAATGGACGCGGCTGACGATGCGGGAAGCGATTGTTAAGTGGTGGGAGCCTGAATGCACACCGAAACCGACATTGGCTGATCTTGATCAGCTAGATACTTTTGTGCCTTTCCTCCAACAGCTATTAAAGTTTGATCTAAAGAAATTTGCAGATTCTGATCGTGGCTTGCACGGTGAGCTTGATCGCCTTAAGAAACAGTATCTGAATGAAAATATTTCGCCCGTTACGATTTCTTCTTTGTGTAAACCCGACGAGATGGAGCTATTCACAAGCTTCAGGCGTCAACAATTTCGCTGTTCCAATAGATCGCTGAGCACTACTGAAGCATACGAGTGTGCCGTAGTTAATAACGGGAAAGCTTATTCGATCATGTTTGAAACACTGGCCGAGGAACACCTCATTCAGCCCACAATTATCTACGAATTTCCAACCGCCGTATCGCCTTTGTCGAAGCAGAATCCAGACAACCCCGATTGGGTCGAACGTTTCGAGTTTTATTGCGGCGGCTTCGAGCTAGGTAACGCCTTCAGCGAGTTGAACGATCCGGTCGAGCAGCACAAGCGCTTTGCCCAGCAGCTTGAAGATCGTGCCCATGGCGACGACGAGGCCCATCAGATGGACGAGGATTACGTCCGCGCGCTGGCCTACGGCCTGCCTCCCACCGGCGGCGAAGGCATTGGCGTAGACCGGCTGGTGATGCTGCTGACCGGCTCGAAGTCGATCCGCGACGTGATCTTGTTTCCGCTGATGCGGAACAGGGGTCAGGGGTCAGAGATCAGAGATCAGGGATCGGAAGAATCTGCCGGTTGAGGTTCGTGCTATCCCACCCTGGCGACAAAAACAAAAACGTCGCGAGGGTGGGGCACCCGATCTTTTGTTCGGGATGGGACACCGAGCCATGAAACCGCAGGTCCTTCGACTCCGGTCGCCGCGGCGGCCTCCGCTCAGGATGACAGATTTGTTAAGAAGTTAGAAGCTAGAAGCTAAAAGCTAGCAGCTAGGAGCTGTTTTTTGAACATTCTTTTTGTTGGCGATATTTTCGGCAGCGCGGGACGCAGGATTGTGCGCGAGCACATTGGTCATGTGCGCCAGGCGCATGCTGTGGATCTGGTGGTGATCAATGCCGAGAACGCCGCGGGCGGCTTTGGCGTGACTCCGCAGATTGCCGAGGATCTTTTCGACCTGGGCGCGGATGTGCTGACCACCGGCAACCATGTTTGGGACAAGCGCGAGCTGATCGACTATTTGAACTCGGTGCCGGCCGATAGCCAGGCCCGCGCCCGCCGCGTGTTGCGGCCGGCCAACATGCAGCGGAACCTGCCGGGCTGGGGCGTCTTTGAAGGCACCACGCTGGGCGGCGTGGGGTACGCGGTGGTGGACCTGATGGGCCGCGTCTTCATGAGCGGGACCAACGACCCTTTCCACGCGGCCGACGAGCTGCTGGCCGGCATCAAGGCCAAGGTGATCGTGGTGGATTTTCACGCCGAGGCCACCAGCGAGAAGGTGGCGATGGGCTGGTATCTGGATGGCCGCGTCACGGCGGTGCTGGGCACGCACACGCACATTCCCACCGCCGACCAGCGCGTGCTGCCCAACGGAACCGCCTACCAGACCGATGTGGGCATGAGCGGCCCCTACGACAGCGTGATTGGCGTCGAAAAGGAACTGGTGCTGCACAAATTCCTGACTGGAATGCCGGGCAAGTTCGAGGCCGCCAAGGGCAACCCCAAGATGTGCGCTGCCCTGGTGACCTGCGACCCGAGCACTGGGCGCGCTTCGGCGATTCAGAGGATCATGCTGGGGGAGTGACGGAAAGTAGGGGTCAGGGGTCAGATTTCGCGGGCCGCTGACACGTGCGCTTCTACTTGAAGCCATTGCCCGCTGCGTCGATCTCCTGGATCGTCGGTGGGAGCGGCGCGCCTTTGGGCTCCGCCTCGCCGGGCGGGACGGCTTTGACCGCAAGCTGCCCAACAGGCAAATGCGTGGCCTTGAGCAATCGCCCCTTGCGGTCGAAGGTCATAGACCACTCCATGCGCCGGGGAGCGGCCGCCACATCGGTAAACGAAACAATGGCGCCTCCGCCGACCGGAACCTGCAAAACCGCCGGGACTGCCGTTTGGAACTTCTGGTTCTCGGCATCCTGCGCGAGATCGGCAGCCTGGGGATGCGCGCCGGCCAGGGCAGCGTAGCACAGGCCGGTTCCGAACCAGTCGGGGGTCTTTTCGGGGTTTTCTTCAGCCCGAATGTGGTTGAAGGACGAGATGGTGAGGGCGTTGATAGGCGCGGGCGAAAAAAGCGAATAACCGCGAAGCTGAATGGGAATGATGCGCACACGGCCCTCGCCGCCGCGCGGAATCGAGGCGGTAAACACGCTCACATCGCCGGTCCCGTTGTTGCGCAGAAAACGCAGGAAGAGGTGGTTAGGCAGCGCTGGGCATACCACCTGCTGGTAAGTCCATGCGCCCTGGTTGAACTCGAGGCCCACCCGCCCGACATGTTCGCCGATGGAAGACTCGGCGTCTGCCACCAGATCGCGGTTCTTCTGGGTCATTTGATCGGCGGTGCGGTACTCGACTGGCACTACAACTCCGGGAGCCGCGCTGCCGGGAGGAAATGGCAGCGGCGTCACGGCATCGGGCACGGGCCGCACTTTGAGATGGGTCGCGGAAAGATCCTGAGCAGGGGCTGTCTGGGACTTCGCCGAGGCGCAGACAGTGGCGATGGATAGAGCGGCCAGGACAAGGGACAGGATTCTCGATTGTGCCATACTGCCCCTAGATTACCACCGCGACGCACAGCCGCCGCATGGACAGGAGAGTCCCTAAAAATACGAACCACAAAGGAATGCCGATTTTCAATTCGGGCCGTCAGTAGAGGCGGAAGTTGACCTCGACGGTGATCATCACCGGTACCGGTGTCTTGCCGTCTTTCATGGCCGGCTTGAATTTGTAGCGCCTGATGGCTTCCAGAGCTTTCTCGTCCAGGCCCATGCCCAGCGCACGCGTCACGCGCGGGTTCTGCGGGTTTCCCTGCGCATCGACAATGAGCGAGATCAGGCAGATCCCCTGATACTTGGCCCTGCGGGCCTCGTCTGAGAATTCGGGGTCTACCGTATTCAGAGGCACCGGGGCCGAAACCCGGCCGCCTATTCGTTCGAGTCCTCCCCCAATATTTCCACCGGTCCCGTCGCCGTAGCCGTTTCCGTGGCCGTTGCCCACGCCCATGCCGGAACCGTTCCCGAGGGAACCCATCTTGACGTTGGGCGAGTTGGACATGCCGAAGTTGGGCAGGGTCGGATTATCGGGAATGACGATATCCTTCTCCACATCGATGGTGGGAACCGGCGCCTCGATTTTTTGAGTGATCTGAAGAGGCTGAGCCCTCGGGGGGATGCGGCCTTTGATGGCTTCCATCTTGTCGGGGCTGCCGCCACCGCCGCCTGCGGCAGTATCGGCCTTCGGCGCAACGTATGCCGTTGGAATATCGACCTTGGTCACGTCGAGCTTGGGTGTGGTTACCGCGTGGATGATGGTTTTAACGCCGAGGACGAGGAGGATGCCAAGAATGGAGAGATTGACGAAGGTGGCTATGCCAATGGCCCAGGGGTTGGGTTTGACCGCCATGCGGTCCGGCACTGGAATCGGCGTGGAGGTGAGAACCAGGGGGGGGAGGTGGGGTGGAAAAAAGACATCGTGGATGCTCTCGTAGAGCCCGACCCAGATGGGCTTTTCTTCTACGGGGATTCCAAACGCTACATTGATGTCGATGCCGCCTGCAACTGTTGCTGCGGCGGCTTGGGATTCCGATTCTGACATAGATGCATCTTTTTCCATGGTTGCGGCTGGAGCGGTTGCTCGCGGCTGTGCAGACGAGAGACCATTGGCCTCCCGGCCCGCAAAATCGTTCTCTCTCATTATGCTCGACAAAGGCTGCCCTTGTATCGGAATCCCCGAATCGCGGTCCAAACTTCCATATTGTAGATCGAGAGGCACTCCCATAAGCAATAGACGGTTGAGGCGCGCATTTTGTAACCGGAAATTTCATTGCCTCGCCATTTACACTGAATATTGAACCAGTTCGCAATATCCCAGGGAGTGACAATGTCCGTAGCGCCCGAGTTGAAGGCGACCCTTACCTTGCCGCAAACCGCCTTTCCGATGAAGGCCAATCTGCCGCAGAATGAACCGCTTCGGCTGAAGAAGTGGGCCGAACTCGACCTGTATTCCGAGCTGCGAAAGGCTGGGCGCGGCCGGCCAGCCTTCATTCTCCACGACGGCCCTCCCTATGCCAATGGCCCCATCCATCTGGGCCACGCGCTCAACAAGGGACTCAAGGATTTTGTGGTCAAGTCGAAGACCATGGCCGGCTTTGACGCTCCTTACGTGCCCGGCTTCGACTGCCATGGCCTGCCCATCGAGATCAAGGTGGAAGAGCAGCTTGGCCGCAAAAGGATCGATCTGCCAGCCTCGGCGATCCTGGAAGCTTGCCGCGCCTATGCGCAGAAGTATGTTGACCTGCAAACCTCGCAGTTTGAGCGCATCGGGTTTTTTGGCCGCTGGGACAAGCCCTATAAGACCATGTCCCGCGACTACGAGGCCCGGACGCTTGAAGCGTTCTACGGCTTCCTCGAGAAGGGCTTTGTCTACCGCGGCCTCAAGCCGGTCTACTGGTGCATCCACGACCGCACAACCCTGGCCGAGGCGGAAGTCGAGTATGAGATGCACACTAGCCCCTCGGTGTATGTGCGCTACCGGCTCACATCGGATGCGGCGGCGATTGACCCAGCGCTGGCCGGGCGCGAGGTCTACACCATCATCTGGACCACCACCCCCTGGACGCTGCCCGCGTCGCTGGCCGTGGCGTTTCATCCACATTCGAACTACGTCGCCCTTGAGACAGAGAACAAAACGATCTACATCGTCATCAAAGACCTTGCCACCTCCGTTGCTGCCGAATGCAACCTGGGGGCGACCACCGAACTGGCTCGCTTTAGGGGCACGGCACTCGAACACACGACATTCCAGCATCCTTTTCTGGACCGCAGTATCTTGGGTGTTTTGGCTATGTATGTCGCCGACAACACCGGCACAGGAGCCGTTCACACCGCGCCCGCCCACGGAGTGGACGACTTCTATACCGGCCAGCGCTATGGGCTTGACCCCACCTGCCGCGTGGACGCCGCGGGCCGCGTGCATGTGGACCCGGACGCCTGGGGACACGCCGCTCCGCCCGCTTTTGAGGGCCTGAAGGTCTGGGCTACCAATCCGATCATCATCGCCATGCTCGAAGAGAACGGCGCATTGCTGGCCAGCCGCGATCTGGAACACTCTTACCCGCACTGCTGGCGCTGCCACAAGCCGGTCATTTATCGGGCCACGGAGCAGTGGTTTATCGGCCTCGAAACTGAGGTTGAGCGCGAGGACGGTTCCAAGACGACCTTCCGGCAGCTAGCCATCGAAGAGATTGACAAGGTGGTTTGGGACCCGGCCTGGGGCAAGGAGCGCATCACCAACATGATCGCCACGCGCCCCGATTGGTGCATAAGCCGGCAAAAGATCTGGGATGTGCCCATCGCCCTTTTCCTTTGCGGGCAGTGCAACAAACCGATCATCTCAGCAGAACTGAACCGCGCGGTGGTCAGCCTGATCGAACGCGAGGGCATCGAAGCCTGGCGCACGCCCGCAGCTGATGCGCTGCTGCCCGCGGGCTCCACTTGTGCGGACTGCGGCGGCACGGCCTTTAGCAAGGAGACCGACATTCTGGACGTGTGGGTGGACTCCGGCACAAGCTGGCTTGCCGTGTGCGAGTCCGATCCTGACCTTAAGACGGCCTACACGGCGTTCCAAAACGGCGAGGGCGTTGAAGTCTTATACCTTGAGGGTGGCGACCAGCATCGTGGCTGGTTTCACTCCTCGCTGCTGACGTCGGTGGCCCTGCGCGGCCACGCTCCGTACTCCCATGTGACGACTGCCGGATGGACGCTGGACGAGCAGGGCCGGGCCATGAGCAAGTCGCTGGGCAACGGCGTTGACCCGGTGGATATTGCCAACCGGCTGGGCGGCGAGATCGTACGGCTGTGGGTGGCGTCGATTGATTTCCGCGAAGACATGGCGGCCAGCGAAAACCTCATGCAGCGCTGCGCGGACATCTATCGCAAGCTGCGCAACACCTTCAAGATTCTGTTGGGCAACCTGCACGAATTCGATCCCGCGCGCGATCGCGTTCCCGAGGCCGAGCTGCTGCCGCTGGACCGCTACATGCTGGCGCGTACGCGCGAGCTGACGGAAAAGGTGCGTGACTGGTACGCGGCCTTCGAGTTTCATCGCGTCTACCACGCGGTGAATGAGTTCGCCATCGTCGATCTGAGTTCGTTTTATATCGATGTGCTCAAGGACCGCATGTATACCTTTGCGCCCACCAGCCAGGCCCGCCGCTCGGCGCAGACGGTGCTGTGGCAGATCACTGAGGCGCTGGTGCGGCTGGTTGCGCCCATTCTCAGCTTCACCGCCGACGAGGTGTGGGAGCATCTGCCGGTTGTGGAGGGACGCGAAGCCAGCGTGCATCTGGCGTTGTTTCCTAAACCGGAAGAAGTCTTTTCGGAAGATCCCACGAAGTTGATCGAAGAGTGGAAGCAACTCTTCGCTTTCCGCGATTTGGCTCTGATTGAGCTTGAAGGTGAGCGCAAAGCTCAGCGCATCGGAAAAGGCTTGGAAGCAGATTTGCAAATCACTGCTACAGGTAAAGATCTGGCTCTTTTGCAACGCCTCAGCGCTACAGATCTAAAAGAGTTCTTCAATGTTTCCAATGTCAGGCTAGTTGATATAGATTTCAGCAGTAAGGCTGCAGGAAAGGCAATCGGGTTTAAGCATTCGGACCTAGACTTCCGCACTGACATCAAGCCTCTTCCCGCCAGCGGCCACAAATGCGCGCGCTGCTGGAACTTTATGCCGGAAGTTTCAGCCTTCGGCATCTGGCAAAACGTCTGCACGCGCTGCCAAGCTGCCCTGACCGAAATGAAGATCGCGCCGCCACAACCTGAGGAGATCGCCTCGTGAGCCTATCCATACCCCGCCGCCTGCCTTGGCTGCTCGTGATCTCCGCGGCCATTGTCCTGGCCGACCGGCTGACCAAGATCTGGGTCACGAAGCACATCCTCATGGGCGGCGCGATCCCGGTGATCCCCCATGTTCTGCGCATTACCCACTGGACCAACGAGGGCGCTGCCTTCTCGCTCTTTGCTGACTCGGCTTCGCCGCATCTGGTTCGCTGGGTCTTGATCGGCTTCTCCACGCTGGCGGCGATCGTTGTTCTCATCGCCATGGTGCGGTTGGGCGCTCGCTTCACGCTTACCACCATTGCGCTGGCGCTGGTCTTAGGCGGCGCGCTGGGCAATGTTCACGACCGCATCTTCTATGGCTCGGTGGTGGACTTCATTGAGGTCCACATCTTCAGTTACCACTTTCCCGACTTCAACGTAGCCGACTCGTCGGTGGTTACTGGCGCCTGCATGTTGATGCTCGATTCGCTCCTGCCGCACAAACGGTGAATCTGGCCGTTTTTCACCCATCGACACTGACTTGCCGCTTGGGCTCCGGCTTTGAAAGGGCACGGCTTTAGCCGTGCCGTGAAAAGGCCAAAAGAGAAAACGGCTTTAGCCGCCGAGGGAATGCAAGTTGTCTAAAATACAATCCCTCGAGGGCTAAAGCCCAACACTTCTTGCATGGTTGTCGGCACGGCTTAAGCCGTGCCCTTTCAAAACCAAGTTTTTAGACAGGTTCTTACTGAAATGCCTCCAATTCTCAACCTACAATCCGTGACCAAGCAGTTCGGCGCAACGCCGCTCTTTCGCAATATCTCGCTCACAGTCGAGGACGGCGACCGCATCGGCCTGATTGGTCCCAATGGCGCGGGCAAATCCACGCTGCTTGCCGTGCTGGCCGGGCAGGTCGAACCTGACTCTGGCGAG
>Ga0302319_10018141_pt1 | contig 12852 bp, 16 predicted proteins | sample Bog_T0_2_FD_203319 | JGI IMG/M metagenome (GOLD analysis project Ga0302319, IMG submission 203319) | Peat permafrost microbial communities from Stordalen Mire near Abisko, Sweden - Bog_T0_2 | ecosystem: Environmental > Terrestrial > Soil > Wetlands > Peat | place: Sweden: Abisko, Stordalen Mire...
GCTCTTGACGATCTGGCGATCGACACCCTCATCGGTTCGAAGCTGGTCATGTTCGGCCCACGGCTCAAGGTTGAACAGATAGCTGAAGAACCGGAACGCCTCTCCCTTGTCGAGCAGCTTCAGGCCGACTTGTCCCTTCAGGTGGGATTCGAGAATCGTGGCGGTCTTTTGTAGGTCGGCCAATAGCCTCGCGTTGTCATTTGCGTTCTCTTGAGGCCGTCGCAAAGGGCTGGTGGTTGCGGGCTCAAGCGTGAGGCACCAATGAAGATGAATGCGACGGAAACCCGCGTTGTGCTGGAGGAACGAAAGGCGGTCGTTTACGAACGTCTCCGTGACCGGGTTCTCGTACCTCTGTTGCCGCGGAAGATCGAACCCGGCAATAAGGTGCATGTATTGGTAAAGGCAGGAGCCTTCAGGAAGCCCGTGCAGTGCGCCTTCGATGGAGCGCAGCCGCGCTTCGAGTTCCTCATCGGTTTGGCCTTCTTCGTCAATGCCGGTGAGTGAGAACAAACACCCGTAGCCACCGCCCTTCAGCGCAAAAACATTGGGACCGATGAACCGGGAAACCGGAACGATACTGCACGCGGCCCCGGCCTGCGTGAACCATGGGGTGTATTTTTCATGATTGTTTGCGCGGATCATAGTAAGACCTCTGCGTAAAGCTAAGCCCCCAAAGTTGAAACATCTTCGGGTGTTTGCGAACAATCAGCCACGTGCCGCCCGTCAGCATCGGGAAGCTGAGTATTGCCAGCATGCGGAATCCAACGAGGAAAACCGTGATCGTTAGAAACACGATGACCATCCAGGCCGTCAGGTCCAGCCCCAATTTGGCCCGTGGCTTATTCAACGCCGGGTTAATGGATAACGGTTCTCCTCGCTTGATGGCGTGCATGGGAGTTAGGGCATCGACTGACCGGTCAGTGAACTAATCCAGCCAGCGCCCCAACCGAGCACGGCCGCTCCGAACAGCGCGCCGAAGAGCCCGGGGATGGCCTCGTTGAAGCGGCCGCCCATCATGCGGATTCCGGCAAAGATGAGGCTACCGAAGGCGATGATTGCCCCGGCGAAAATGGCGAACGTTTTGAAGCTCCCCATGAGCGTGTTAGCCCCGGAGAAATCAATCGTTCCCTGAGCGTGGGCGGCGGCAGCAAAGGCCAGAGTCATCAAGAGCGGCGCAAGATTGCGTCCGAATGATGCAAACCTTAGTTTCATATTTCCCAGTACCTTCGTACTGCGAGTTTGTACAGCGGGGAATGTGTGCACGTCCTCTCCTTCGCAATTAGCTGCAAGTTGTTGATAATACATTGAGCCGTCCGCTTGCTATCCTCATTCTCAATTGTGACCGGCAGGGTCGTGGGCGACTCGTTACGCAATGTCGTAAGTCATGGAGTGCATTGGATAAATCCAACGCGGAGCCCAGCGCACGCGATGATGTTCTCGCTGGTATAGCGGCGTAATGGGGTTGTAATTAACCTCCTATATGGTTGATTGTTCATTGACTTCTACGTCAATATTGGGCAATCGTAATGCGAGTGGGGCGCTTGTGTCAAGCGACTTTTTGGGTTGGAAGTTGGATTTTAATTCCGGTAGAATGCCGAGTGGACATCGGAAGTATCACCATGACGTTGGTTCCTGGATGGTAGCTCTGAAGATTCAACGGGATAGTCACGACATCAAGGCGTTGTCACTGATCAGTGAAAAGGTTGCTGGTGATGTACGACGTCTGGCAGAAGAGTTCAACCTGTCCATCATTGAAGTGCTCGACCAGGCGGTCGGTCTGTTAGAACGCTCCGGCTTGGAGAAGCAACGGACCGCCGTCCGCACGTATTGGGAAGCTCTCCCGCCTGAAGAGAGAAAGGCGCGAGCATCACGAGCGTCAAGGGCTCGGTGGGATGCTGAAAGAGCCAAGAAAGGCCAGAGTTGAGAGTAGCCTGAAGGCCTTCTTAACGCAGGAAGCGGCGGTTTTCCGACTTCCCCGTCGTGATTTGAATAGCGACAGAAGCGCCTAAGAGCTCCCCGGGCGGGACTTCCCTGCCCCGTTGCGCTACCTGGAACATTTCATGCCAAAGATGTTCTGCGTATACCTTTTGAAGGCCGCCAGGCCAGCGAGGTGCGCTTGAAACGTATCCAGGCGCCCTTCCTGCTCTTGAGGATCAGCTGAACCAAATCCCTGCCCGAGGGATCGGATGCTTTATCCTTGAGCATTCCCAGGTCACCGCAGATCTCGGTTTCCCTGGTCTTGCCGTGGATGTCACCGTGGAAATGGTTGGCGATAGGCAGATGGGCTTGGCGCTGTATTGAGGGGGTGGTCTCATCGAGATGGCAGAATTCATCCCCGACTGCTGGATTACGGCATGCAACACGCTAAACTCAATCCACGCCGGCCTGCTGCCGGATGGCCCCTTAGGATACCACTGCGAAATAACGCGCGGATACGATCCGCGTGTTTTGGTGATGCGCGAGGGCAAGCAACCCGATCTTGTCACCCATCACCAGATAATCGGCCTTGCCCACCTCGGAAATGGCCAGTAGAAAATCGTCCGTGGGATCGGGAGATCGCTGCACGCGCGGAAGCGCGCACACGTCTTCGGCAAGCCCTTTCAATTCGTTCACGAGACGACCGGCCTTCTAGGGTTTGTTGCGCTCCGCAATCGCAGGCTTGTGCAGCGTGGCACGCAGTTCGTCGAGCTGCTCGGCACAGATCAGGAGCGTGAAACTGCCCTCCTGCCAGGCGCGATAGATCGTAGCCAGGTATCCCTGTTGGAGCAAAAGGGCGGAGACCAGAATGTTGGTGTCGAGCACTACGCGCATCAGGCTTTGTCGGCCTTCTTTTTGGCGCGGCTTTCGTCGCGAACTTCGCGCACCGCGTCGTCAATGGTGCTCTGCAGCTCGTCGGGGTCGGTCTCGGCGTTGCGCGCGTTGATGTCCTGGACGGTCCGATGAAACACACGCCAACGAACAGCCTCTTCGATGAATTTCGACAGGTCGCCCTTCTTTGCGCCCTGGGAGCCTAGATAGGTGCGCAGTAAGAGGTTGGTCTCCTTTGAGACCTTGATGTTCCAGCGGACGGCTTCTGCCTTCATATGGCACCAATACGACTAAGTGGATAGACGCTTATACATCAATCGCACCTGAAAACGGCTTTAGCGGGCACGGTTTCCGTCCCCGCGCAGGGGGCTAGGAGCCCGATGTCAAGTAGCGCCGCAACGCTGCTTGAACATTAGGCAAGTGCTTGGCCGCGACGTTCCAGACTTCCTCGATGTCGACCCCGACGTAGCCATGGATTAGTACGTCGCGCATGCCACAAATGCGACGCCAATCCAGTTCCGGAAGCGTAGCCCGCAAGACGGGGCTCACCCGCTTGGCGGCTTCGCCGATTACTTCGAGATTGCGGATCACGGCGTCCTGTTGTTGTTCCGAAGCCAAGAACGCTTCCTGGCCGCCGGCGATGTAGCTGGCAACCCTCTCGCAGCGCTCCAGCATGTGGTGCAGATAAAGCCGCTCGTCTTTCATAGCGGCACTGCCTCGGCGAGGATGCGATCACGAACATACCAGTGCAGCGACCGTTCCGTGCCGACCTCGACAGGAGCGCCCAGCAGATCCTGCAGGTCCAGCACTAGGCCGGTGTGGTCCAGCAGCGATCTGCCCGGCTCCCACTCCACCAGCAAATCGACGTCGCTTTCCTGCGTGGCCTCGCCTCGGGCAACGGATCCGAAGACCCGCACGTTCGCAGCACCGTACCGCCTGGCAAGGTCGAGGACCGCGTCGCGTTTTTCCTCTCGGAGCGTGCGCAATGTGACCATGCCTGGTATCCTGTGGCCTTTCTCTTATCGTACAGCCGGGAGGCAACCTTCGCCGGGCTCTTCCAGTTGTTGATCCGAGGAATTGAGCGATCAACATTGAATCGACTTGAGGTCCCATACAAGCGACTCAAGACGGAGGCGGAGCGTCGCGAGGTTCGGTTCAAGAAACCTTGGTCTTGGTTGAGGTTCGATACAAGAGCCACGGGATCCTCCGTCATCGGAAAACCCTGAAAAGAAACGAGATCGTCGAGGCATGGTGTCCATGCTTGAAAATCGCTTCGACGACGTTCAGTCGTCGAGCAGGACGCTGAGGCCCCATACAAGAAACAGACGGGCTGAAACCCGGCATTTCTCTATCATTCTCGCTCTAAGCATATGAATCAATAGGAGGTTTGCCATTCTTGGCTTCCGCGGTGTCAATTCGACGCCTGAGGGTTGAGGTCCCATACAAGAGATCGTGAGGGCCAGTACAAGGACTCGCGAGGTCGGGTACAAGGAAGTAAGAGGTCGGGTACGAGGAAGGTTGAGGCTCAATACAAGGAGGTTTCCTACAAAGTGCTTGTAATCAATATGTTGCAAATGTACTCCGCCAGCTAGAGCCTTTCAGATGTGGTTCAGATTGTTTTAGGACAGCATTCATGAAGAACCCCAACCCCTTGTACGGGACCTCACTGCTTTCGCCTGGAACTAGGGCGCCGCATGATGCTGACGGAACTACCCGTCAGCGATAGCATAAGAGAACCAGCATGGAAGAGAAGAAGGAGTTGGAACCTAGGGAACGCGCAAAGGCTCAATCGTTCCTCCGACTCGAGCGGAACCTGAATACGATCGGATTCTTCTCGGCCTCCAAACCTGGAGAGAAGCGAAGCACGCAGAGCCGCATGATCGAAACCAAGCGGCAGATCGATGGAAAGACGTATGTCTCCAAGACTACTATCTTCCCTAATCAGGAATACGGTCTGCCGAACACGTCCGATCAGGATAAGTACTTTGCATTGATGCACTTGGTCAATCGGATCAAGTTACGGGACGGAGTGGTGAAGAACCCGATCGGGTTCTCGACAATGGAACTGATCGAGATCCTCGGAATATCGGTCGCTGGCTCCGCGTACGAGGAAATCAGGAGCTGGCTGAAGCGGCTTGTCCTCACGGGGATTGTGAGCGAAGGCGCGATCTACCTGCCTCATCGGAAAAAGTACGCGAGCGACACCTTCCACGCCTTCAGCCGCGTGATCACCGCCGGCGAAGAGCTTGAGGATGGTGGAATTGCTGACAGGCATTACGTGTTTCTAGGCGACTGGCTGCTCGAAAGCTTTAACCGGAACTATGTACTTCCCATCGAAATGGAAGGCTACAGGAAGCTCCGCAGCCCTCTAGCAAAGACCCTGGTTCCTCATTTGCAGCTCTGGTTGTACGGCTCCAGGGCCCAACGGCGTTTCGAGAAGCGGTACTCCGACCTGTGCGCGATCTGCGGCATCGAAATCTGCCGATATCTGTCAGAGATCCACAGACAACTGAGGACTGCGATGGGGGAATTGCAGCTCGGAGGTTACATCGCTAGCTGGAAGGTGGTCGACACGGCAGACGGGAAGGACTTCAAGGTCGTGATTAAGCACGGCGAGAAATTCTTTACCGACCAGGCTCTCCTCAGTGGAAAAGAGGAGCCTGCAAAAGCGATTGTGGAGGAATTGCCCCCAGTGTTCCAAGCCATGGTTGATCGGGGAGTTACCCCTTCAGCCGCTCGGAAGCTCGTCAGGGGCCTCCCGGACGACCAGATCAAGATCGCTATGGACCAACTTGAATACTGCGATCAGGTAGTTCAGGGAAGCCGGGGGAAAATCAAGAACCCTCCTGGATTCTACGTCACCTTTCTCCGGAACAACGACCCAGTCCCCGAGGACTTTGTCAGTTCCAGTAAGGCCGCGTTCATGCGAATGGAGGAAGAGGCGCGAGGCAAAGAGATGGCCAAGCAGTGGCTTATCCAGCAAGAATACGAGGACTACGTCAGGACCGAAGTGGAGTTGCTGGTCGCCCGGATATCCGAACGAGAGCGCGAGGAGCACCTGGAGATCATTCGCCGCGATGTTCGCAAAGCATATCCATTCATGACGCCGAAGGCCATCCAAGAGGCGGCCGAACTTCGACTCCGACGGAACCTCAGGGAATCGTCGCCGCTACTCACCCTGGACGAGTTCATTCACAATCGGAACCCTCAGCTCGGCTTCTCGTTTTAGGTGGCTCCGGGCTCGCAAACCTGCGGCGCCGACGGGGATGGCGACGGCGTAGTACCCTGCCCCGCCATTGCGGGCCATAACGCTCGATTACCACCGACTTGGGTGGGCTACCTGGCCTTATCAAGACATAACCACTTACGAATCTGCTGGATAGGGGCAGTTTCATGAGTATTCACGTTAGCAGTCACAGGTAGTAGCTTTGGCTTGATTTCAGAAAAAACACCAAAAACCTGTTTACTCACGGCCACAACTCGGATATGCTTTTCGCCAGGAGGTTCCCGCCAGCAATGGACCACAAGGCTGTGTGGCTGAACTAACGATGGCACTACCACGGGTGGAGCACTTTACGATCGGGTCGGTTTCCGACCTTTATGGGGTGACAAGGAAGACGCTCTACGAGTGGATTGCAAAGGGTCTCATCCCGGAACCGGTAGTGCGCCCTGGCTCTAGGTATCGGTCCTGGCATCCTAACCAGCTGCCGCTGATAGCGCAACTCGCGAAGAGTGGCGTGAAGGGGAGACGTAAGCCGAATGTTCAAGCTGACAATCGCTAACCAAAAGGGGGGCGTTGGGAAGACAACCACAACGTTAACCCTGGCCAGGGATCTGGCTGACCGCGGGAAGAAGGTCTTGATCGTCGATACGGACCCGCAAGGGAACATTTCATCCTCCTTGCGTATCCAAGGGCCCAGATCCCTGTACAGCATCGTGGTTGAGAAGCTTGCCGTGTCGCAAGTAGTCGTGAAAGTCGGCGAGAACATTGACGCTATCCTCTCGACCAACAAGACGTCAAAGCTCGAAGCAGTAATCGCCGGCGAGACGGCCAAGGAACTTTTGTTCTTCTCCCTGCTCGAGACCGTTGAGCACGATTACGACGTGGTTCTTTTCGACGTGGCGCCGTCCATCAGTAATTTGCAGAGTTGCTCGATAGCGTTTTCGAGGAATGTGCTGATCCCGGTCGGAATGGACAGCCTAAGCATCGAAGGTGCAATCGCTTCGCTCGGGACAATAAGCGTCCTCAACCAGTTCTTGCGGCTGGGTTGCCGATGCGTTGGGTTGCTGCCAACGATGATTGACAACCGGCTTTCGATTACACAACGGGTTCTGAGGAGCCTTGAGCGATTGGCGGATGAGAACAATATTCCCTTGCTTCCTGGTATCCGAACGGATCAGGCAGTGAACAAGTCGTTGGAGGCCTCCGTTTTTCTTCAGGATTACGAACCACAGAGTAAGGCGCTACAGGACTACCGGGTTGTCAGCGAGACGCTGCTAAAGGCATTGGATGGCCAGTCGTAGACAGCGGTTCAAACCGCCCGACATCATCGACTTCAAGTGGCGTGATCGGCAGACCGAAGAGACGATCCGCGACATGTTCGCGGACTCGATCGAACGGATTCGCCTTGAAGACGCCGCTTCCCTGCCCCGGACGAGTGCGGCGGTGAAATCCGACCGAAGTATCACTGTAGAACCTATAGGTCATTCCACTATAGAACGGACGTCAGGTTCTACAGTGATACCTGAGCTAAGTGACGCTATAGATTCCGACGCAGGCAACGGGGGAAGAGCTGCTCAAAGTTCCACAGTGATACATGGAACACATACCACAGTGGTAGAGGCTCCAAGTACCACTGATGGGCAGGGCCTTCCTGCCGCAGTTGAGCCTACTCTAGGTACCACTGTAGTATGGAGTCCCAATACCACTGTAGACCCAAGGCAGCAGACTGCTGATAATACGTTAGTTAGCTCGCCAGATACTACTGTGGAACGAAGCCGCGAATTCCCACCGGAAGTTGCACCACATACCACAGTAGTACTTAAGTCAAGTTGCACAGTGGAACATGGAGTCCGACCTCTCGAAAACGCCCCAGTAGCCCCATCCAGTAGCGCTCTGCATTCCAGCCCTAGTACTACAGTGGAGCTTGGCAGCCACCCCGTCGGCGACACTGCGGTCGTGCTTCGCGGCAAGGCTTTGGATACAAGCTATCGTTCCACAGTGGAACCTGCGTCAAACACGATGACAGGGTCTCCATCAGCTTCCGCGGCGGAACCGAACCAGCATCCCGCTGCCGACACGCCGACCGTACTTCGAAATTCCACTGCGGAACGAATTGATCCTTCATTCGCAGAGCCAACTTCAGATACCACAGTGGTACCTGAAGCGGATTCTACGGTGGAACTCGATGATACTCCTCCTCTGCCAGCGTCCATGATCTGGGTGTCGGAAAGCGGCGATTTCATCCCTCCATCAAGGATCCGACAGCTCCGGAACAATAAGGTGCAATTGGCCCTGAATCCGCAAGAACTGAAGATGTTCCAGTACCTGTGGGGATTCCCAAGGGAGTGGGGCGGGGAAGAGTATCGGGAAAGGCAGGTCGGCTACACCGAACTCATCAGGCAACTGGACCTCTCAAAGAGGAGTGTCCGCCTCATCGTCCACAGATTGATCGAGAAATTCTTCATCACATTGCAGTCGCCGCCGACCTATGAGCGGCAAGCGGCCGTGTATCGGGTCTACTGCTACCAATCCGTCTACAAGGCGCTGGAGAGGGCAGGGAAGCTCTACTACGCTCACAGTGGTCAGGGTACGGTCTTCGTGAAGCCCTACTCCAATGCATCGAGACCAGTTCATGCCCAGGCAGCCGGTACCACAGTGGAATTGCGTCTTGCTACCACTGTGGACCGTGCTCCAAGTACCACAGTCCAACCTAGTACAGCTTCCCCTGTCGAATCTGAGGGCAGTACTACAGTGGAAGCGCGAGCATGTTCTACGGTAGCATCCGGACAAAGTGCCACAGTGGATCTTAGGCCGCACTTAAGAGAGAGCTTAAGAGAGAGTGCTCCAGGAGGGTCGCCGTCGTCCTCCGAGATAGTGGAGGCCGTCGTAACGGCAGTCCTAAACACGCTGACGATCGACGACGGCCTGGCCAGAACAGCACTCTCCAAACTCCAGGAACCACTCAAGATCCACCAGGCAGTGTATTTCGCCCGCCTGGCCGCGACCAAAGTGGTCACCCAGAAGAACGCTCTCAATCCGCAAGGCCTCTGGGTAGCGCAATTCGTCAACTACGCTTCCGGAACCACGATGAAGCTCTATGAGGATCAAGTAAGGCTTGAGAGAGAGCAATACCGAAGCCTTGGCATGACAGAAGAGACTTGGATGGCCGTTCTGGCTAACCCAGCTGTTCCTGCAGACCAAAAGGAGCTTGCAAGGCGAATCCTAGATATCTGACGCCAACTTCGACTGCGGATCTTCCACGGCCGCCTCGAAGTTTCGCCAGCCACTGGCCATGGCCTGGGAAAACTTTTAAAAAGCTTAGCAGCGAGATCCTCGGCTCCGAAAAAGACACGCGGAGTTCGCCGGGTTGCAGTTCGATGCCGCCCGGGAGGTCGCGCAGCAGCCGACTCCTGACGTCGGCGGCGGGGACGCGGATGCCTGCGGCGTTGCGGCGGATGGTTTCGAGTAACTGGTCAATGCGCTCCACGCGGCGGATCTCGCACTGCGCCTCAGCCGATTGAACAAACGCTTCAATCCATTGGATGAGCGCATCGCGACGGACGAGCAGCAGGCCGGTCAATCCGAGCGTATCGAGGTTGCGGAGGATGCGATAGGCCTCCGAGCGGCTGACGGCAAACACCTTTTCTATCGTCTGGGGATCGACGTAGTCGAGCGGGAGCGCGCGGAGCCGGGGCAGGATCGGGTCGTTGGCTACCAAACAGCGGTCGCCTTGCTTCTCGATCGAGGCGAACCAGGATTCGGAGAGTGGAGTTGAGGCGAATGCTCAAGTTCGACCGACTCTCCGAGGGAAGAGACGACGAGGTCGTGAAGGAGGCGGTGCTGGACATTGGCGGCGGCCGCAATTCGCGACTGGTAAGCCGGTGGAGCAGAGAAGTCGCTCAGCCCGAATCCTTAATCCTTGAGACTTCAAGGTCTTCACGATAGCGCGGGGATCAAGTAAAGCGGCTCGCCGTCGCCAGCTTGCTCCAGTCCGATCTCGCCGGCTTTTGTCATTTCGAGCATGGCGAGAAATAGGGGCACTTGGTTTGCCGGCTTCTTCAGTTGGGAAAAGACCGCATTTGCTGGCAGGGGCTGCGGGGTCTGGTGCGTCTTCAGGCATTGGCGGAGCCACTCGATCATGCGCTGCATCTGCGCCTCGCGGCCGGGCAGCGGCAGATCGGGCAGTGAGCGGGCCACCTGCAGGGCGTCGTCGACCATTTCGCAAATCTCAAGGCGGCTGATCCGGCCCGGATCGGTTTCTGCATCCTCCGCCGCTGGATACTCGGGTTGGATCAACTCCTTGGATCGCGGATTGGAGTAGGTCTCGTTCTCCACGAGCAACTGTTCCCCAAGATAGCCCGCGACCGCCGTAACTGCCTCATAGCTGAGGAGTTCTTCGACTAATGGGGTTCTCGGATCGGTGCCGGGGGACGATGCCGGAGGGGTGTCGGGGTTGCCGTCGGACTGCTCCTTCCAATCGAGTTCCTGCTGGTGTTGCAGGATCTGGGCGGACTTGATGTGGATCAGCGTGGCGGCGACTCGGAGCCATTCGGCGCTCAGATTCAGGTCCAGTTGGTCGGCGGTTCGCAAGTAGTCGAGGTATTGGCGCGTGAGGTGCGCGATGGGCAGGTCGCGAATGGACAACTGATCGCGGCGGACAATTTCGAGCAGGAGATCCAGCGGCCCGTCGTAGTGGGGCGGGGAAGGGACGGGGTCGCTCATGGCTCGTCGTCGGCCTCCTGCCAGCCTTCGACGAACGCTTTCAAGCGTTGGGCGTCATTTTTGCCGATGGCCGCCAGCGCCGCCATTTGAGACCAGAAGTCTTCATAGCCGTGGAAATTGAGCTGGAGTTTGCCGGGAGCGATCAGCTCAAAGGCAGTGGGCAGGTCGGCGAGTTTGTACTTGCGCACGCGGGGATCGACCGCGAAGCTCTCCCGGGCTGCCGCTTCGAGCGCCTTGCGTTCGGCCACCTGTTGATACAGGCGTTGCTGGCGTTCGACCTCGGCTTGATATTCGCGGCCGGCGAGGATTGCGCTCAGGCGTTCGATGAGCGCGAGGCGGTCGAGCAGCCAGCTTCCGCCGGCGCGCTGGGCTTTCCAGTCGCGCATCATGGTCTGGGCCTGGCGCTCCCCGACTTCGAACAGATCCTGGATGCAGCTGCGGTCGACGACGGCTTCCGAGCGGGCCTCAAGCGCGGCGAGGATTTGCGGCAGACGTTTGTTCCAGGTGGGTTTGGCGGGAATTGCGGATTACCTCGGTTGCTCTATGATACTGCGGGATCCCGCAGTTTAGCTCAAAGAAGATGAGGCGAGAGGCAAGAAATAGCGCGTGATAATGCGCCTTATCCGGCGCTATAATGATCTGGGTGCCAAATCCCGACGATTCCCCCTCCGTCGCCCTGGTCCCGGCCTCCAGCCGGGCGGTGGCCGTGCTGCGGCCCACGGGCCAGCACAAATTGCCCGCCGCGCTGGCGGCTGCGCCCTTCGGGCCGGTCATCGAGCTCGTCCTGGACGGACTGGCCTCGCCGCACAGCCGGCGCAGCTACGCGCTCGCGCTCGCGCGCTTCCTCGACTGGTTCGAGGCGGCGGGACGGCCGGGTCTGAGCAAGGCCACGGTGCAACGCTATCGCACCCACCTTGATGGCCAGTCTCTGGCCGCCTCCTCGCTCAACGTCCACATGAGCGCGATCCGCAAGCTCGCCTACGAGGCGGCCGACAACGGCCTGATCGCGCCGGAGCTCGCCGCGGGCATCGGGCGGGTGCGCGGCGCCAAGCGCCAGGGCATCCGGGCCGGCAACTGGCTCACGCCGGCCGAAGCCACAGCGTTGCTCAATGCGCCGGATCGTAGCTCAGCGATCGGCTGCCGCGACCGGGCGCTGCTCGGCTTCCTGCTGGGCTGCGGGCTGCGGCGCGCCGAGCTGGTCTCGCTCGATGTCGGCCACATTCAACTGCGCGATGCGCGCTGGGTCATTCCGGACCTGGCGGGCAAAGGCCAGCGTCTGCGGACCGTGCCGGTGCCGGCCTGGGTCAAGCTGCTGCTCGACGCTTGGCTCGAGCGCGCTCGGATCGAGGCCGGTCCGATCTTCCGTCCCGTGAACAAGGGCGGCCAGGTGCTCGCGAGCCGGATCAGCGAGGATACCGTATGGAAGGTGGTCCGGCGCTACGGCGCCGGGATCGGCCAGCCGGAGCTCGCCCCGCACGATGCCCGGCGCACCTGCGCCAAGCTCTGCCGCGCCGCCGGCGGCGAACTCGAGCAGATCCAGCTGCTGCTCGGCCATGCCTCGGTGCTGACCACCGAGCGCTACCTCGGCACACGCCAGAACCTCGCGCAGGCCGTCAACGATCATCTGCCGCTCGAGCCGGATTGAGTGGAGCTGGAGGTCCTCATCCGAACGGATGCACCTCCTCTGAAGCGCCAGTGTCCCGATTTTGCGCAGATGCGCGAATTGGCCATTTTTGCCCACCCCCCCGAAAAGGCCTAATTGCTAAAGTGCTCGCGACAAGTCTCAATGGAATGACAGAGTTAACTAAAACGGCGAGAGCACACTTCGATCAGATTCGCCCGGCTATTGCGATTTGGCCAGATATTAAGAATCAATGGCTTGCAGACAGGGGATCACGCCACTCGACGCTGACAATACCTTTTCGGGGGGTTGGGCAAAATAGCTAAGAGCCTCTGGCCCAGCCGGTCGATATGCACCAACATGCAAGCCTCGCTCGCCTCCACGCTAGTCACCGTGTGGGCTTTCAAGCGCAACTGCTTTCTGATAAAAGTCTCAATGAGCACTTCGGATCGGTCCTTTCGTGTTCCTTGGTCGGAAA
>Ga0302319_10018142_pt1 | contig 12852 bp, 8 predicted proteins | sample Bog_T0_2_FD_203319 | JGI IMG/M metagenome (GOLD analysis project Ga0302319, IMG submission 203319) | Peat permafrost microbial communities from Stordalen Mire near Abisko, Sweden - Bog_T0_2 | ecosystem: Environmental > Terrestrial > Soil > Wetlands > Peat | place: Sweden: Abisko, Stordalen Mire...
GGTGATGATGCTCACCTTGTTAGCGGTTGCTACTCCGCTCGTCTGCTACGGCTTGGCGCGCTGGAAAGATAACGATAGCTTCCTCACCGTCGCCAATCGCGCCGTGTTTCTCAGCATTCTTCTTCAGGTCATGACATTAGCGATGTTTCTGGTTCGCGCGCGCGATAGCCGTTACCCATCGCTCGACGCGGACGGATTATTCCCGACCACCCTCGCCGCCAGTCCTTTTATTCTGTCGGGTTTAGTAGGCGGCGTCTTCATCTCTCTCCTTTATCTGCTGTTGGTGTGGCGCCGCAACGATCTTGAGCGCTTACTGCCCACGTCCGACGATCTTGACCGCATCACTTACAAGACGATTTGCCTGGCTTTCCCTCTGCTCACTCTTATGATCGCCGCTGGAGCCTATTGGGCCAACCAGACTTGGGGCTCTTACTGGAGTTGGGATCCGAAAGAAACCTGGGCCGCAATCACCTGGCTCGTCTACGCGCTTTATCTCCACATGCGCATTACCCGAGGATGGCGTGGCCGCAGAGCCGCGTACTTCGCGATCGCCGGCTTCGCGGTCGTCATGTTCACCTTTTTCGGAGTGACGTATCTGCTCCCCGGATTGCACGCATACGCTTAGTACTCGGCCGGCATCTGAAGAATCGTCGAGTTCGGTGCTTGAATGGGCGCGGTTTTCAGGCCGCGCCGTAAGTCAAGGGAAGTAAATTGTGGTTTGAGTCCACTGCAAGCCACGGAGGCGGTAAATTGAATTCCGTTCGCGTGAATTGGCAGATTAAAGCGCTCTTGCCGGTCGTCTTTGTGTTGCTGGCAGGGCTGCTCCTGTTCATCGTCGCGACGGTATCGTTTCGCGATCCGGAACGCCACGCCGTCCTCATCGTCGCCGGAGTGGGCGCGATCGTCATCTGCGGAGTATCGATCGGCGCGCTGGCCTACTTCATCCAACGGCCGATGGTTGAACTTCAGGAGAAGATTGCCCAGGTCAGCGAAGGGAATCTCGACGTATCCGTCAGCTTCTCCGGCCGCAACGACGAAATCGGAGACCTCGGCCGCAATTTCAATCACATGATGCAGCAGTTGCGTGAAAGCCGCGCCGAAATCGAATCTCTGCACCGTACGCAGATGTCGCGCGCCGAACACCTCGCAACCCTTGGAGAACTCGCCGCCGGCCTCGCCCACGAGATTCGCAACCCGCTCGCCGGAATTGCCGGGGTGATCGAGATTATTGGACGCGATCTGCCTGCCACCAGTCCCGCCAAAGCCGTCGTAAAAGACGCACGCCAGGAGATCACGCAGATCAACCGCATCCTCACGGACTTGCTGGAGACGGCGCGTCCGCATCCGCCGCAAATCTGTCTGAGCAATCTCAATACGACTGTGGAGCACGCTGTCATGCTGGCGCGGCAGCAGGTGCTCTCCAAGCCGATCAAGATCGAATTGCAACAGGCAGCCGATCTGCCGGACGTCGAGCACGACAGCGATCAGATTCATCAGGTGCTTCTCAATCTGCTTCTCAACGCCGTGCAATCGATCGAAGGATCGGGCGCGGTGCGCGTCGAGCTCGGCTCGCGTGACGATTGCGCGAGCGTCGTCGTCAGCGACACGGGACGCGGAATTCCTCCGCAAAACCTCGCGAACATCTTTCGGCCGTTCTACACCACGAAGGGCAACGGAACCGGTCTCGGACTTTCCCTCGCTCGTCGCATCGTAGAAGAACATCATGGCCGCATCGAAGTCGCCAGCAGGGTGGGGAAGGGAAGTAAGTTCGAGGTGATCCTGCCGCTGCGGATTCCCCACAACGAGGCCGTCGTCTCCTAGGGAAACTCTTGTTTCCAGGATCTCGCTTCTCAGCGAAAGAAGAGTCGGTACCTGCCGACAATCGCCACCTGATCACTCGGAACTGCTTTCTGCTCGCCGTTTCGTGTAAATTAGTCTCCGGTGCCTTCCCAAAAAATCATGATCGTCGACGACGAGCGCCTGGTGCGCTGGTCCCTGCGCCAGAAGTGCGAAGAGTGGGGATATCAGGTCGTCGAAGCCGACGCCGGAGAGCCCGGTCTTAAGCTAGCCCAGCGCGAATCCCCGGACCTCGTCTTGCTCGACGTGCGTATGCCCGATCTCACCGGCATCGAAGTTCTCGATCAACTCAAGAAGAATGGCGACGCCCGAGCGGTCATCATGATCACCGCCGACCCTCAGCTGGACGACGTCAAAGCGGCGCTCAAGCTCGGGGCCTACGACTTCATCGGCAAGCCAGTCGACTTCGACGAGTTGCACATCACCATCAAGAACGCCCTCGAAGCGACCAGCCTTCGCACCGAGGTGCAGCAACTGCGTGGCGAAGTGCGCCGCGTTGGCGGGTATCACGACGTGGTCAGCGTCTCGGCCAAGATGACCGAGCTGATGAACTTCGTCCGCAAAGTGGCAGCCAGCGAGGCCACAACCATTCTGATTCAGGGCGAAAGCGGAACCGGCAAAGACCTTATCGCCAAGGCGATTCACTACGAGAGCACTCGGCAGGAGAAGCCGTTCGTCGCGATCAATTGTTCAGCGATTCCCGAAACACTGATGGAAGCCGAACTCTTCGGCCACGAAAAGGGCGCGTTCACCGACGCTAAGCAGATGAAGAAAGGCCTCTTCGAGGCGGCGGATGGTGGGACCTTGTTTTTGGATGAGATCGGCGAGCTCTCTCCCCTGTTGCAGGCGAAGCTGCTGCGGGTGCTGGAAGATCAGGTGATTCGCCGCGTTGGAGGCATACGCGACATGCAGGTTGATGTCCGTGTGATCGCAGCCTCCAATCGCGATCTCGAAAAAGCCGTGCGCGACGGCCAGTTTCGCCAGGACCTTTATTATCGCCTCGCAATTATCGCGATTTTCATTCCTCCGCTGCGCGACCACAAAGAAGATATTTTGCCGCTCGTCGATTTCTTCATCGACCGTTACAATCGGCGGTTTAAAAAGTCGATTCGTGGGATCACCGAGGAAACGCGCCGCTTAATTTTCAGTCATAACTGGCCGGGCAATATCCGCGAACTGAAAAACACGATTGAACGCGGCATGATTCTTGAGGACGAGCCGTATCTGCGTCCCGTTTATCTGCCGTTTTCTGTGGGAGAATCCGGTGGCCGCACGGTTTTCGAGCGCACCTCGCCAGCCGACGGCGGACAAACGCTGCCCAACGGCCGCACGCTTCCGCGGCTTTATATTCCAGAGGGCGGAACGTCGCTGGAAGAGGTCGAGCACTCGATGGTCGAACTCGCCATGCGCCAAGCCAACGGAAACCAGACGCATGCTGCGAAACTTCTGGATATCAGCCGCGACGCCCTGCGCTACAAACTGAAGAAATTCGGCCTGATTCGCGGGGACGACGAAGCCTCGCAAACCTCGACCCTCGAAGAGCAATAAATCCCGGCATCGTTGTGCAGTCCGCCGTTGAACAAACTGGAGCAAATGAATCGATTGCGGAAGGCCTCTCAGCAAACTCGCTGTCCTTTAATTGTTCTAATGGTTACCGCGCGGGTCGTCATGATCGCATCGTTTGTGGTTGGCGCTTCCGCGATCCTCTCCGCTTCGGACTCAGAACCGTGCCATGCAAGTGGCAGCCACGAGATTTCGATCACATGCGATTACACTGCCGATAGTTCGAAGGACAAGCCCGCAGCCGGTGAACCGCGAATTGCTCTGAATCATGCGGCGTTTTCGTTTAAGACCAAGCACGACAATTGGATGAGCATTGCTCTTACGTTTACGAATCTGGATAGCGCCAAGCCGTCGGAAGCGCGGCCGGTTTATCTGGCGATCGATGACGATTCCGGAAAGAATTACATCCGGCGCGTTCTGCCCCACGTGGATTTCCGTACGTTGGCACCTGGGCAAAAGAGCGATTTCTCGGAACACCTTCTGATTCCCGCGCTTCATTCTGGGCATTACCGGATCGAACTCTGGATTCCCAGTTCTAATTCGGCTTTGAAATTCGACGTCTCTCGCAATCTTCTGATTGAGAGCGTCGGCGTGGCGGATCGCAAGACGGGACTCAATCGCGTGGCGTCGTTCTCCGTTATCCATTAACGGCCACCAGTTCGTTGACAGTTGAACGCCCGAAACGGCCCGCTGGGCCGGGCGAGTCAGCTCTTTCCCTTTGCATTTGTCACGGTAATGTCACCAAACTTTCGTTGGGATCCTCGCCGATCGACATGCTATGCTTGTTAGCCAAGGTTGGTTTCCACCCTACCCTTCAGGAGCGGCATATCCATGTATCAAGTGAGAGCGAATCGACACCACAGCCTTGTCCGCCTAACGCAGAGAACTCGTGTGCTCACGCAGTGGCTGAACCTCTCCTGCCTGCTGGCTGGCTTACTCCTGATGGCGGCGCTTCCGTCGTTCGCTCAGACCAGCGTTCTGACGCAGCACAATGACGTTGGCAGAACCGGGCAGAACACGAGCGAGACGATTCTCACCACATCGAATGTGAATAGCTCTCAGTTTGGACGGCTGTTCACGCTTCCGGTGAAGGGGCAGATCTATGCTCAGCCGCTGTATGTTCCGAATGTCACGATCAACGGGGCTGCGCACAATGTTCTGATCGTGGTCACAGAACGCGAGTTTGTCTACGCCTTTGACGCGGATCAGCAAGGCGCGGCGCTGTGGCAAGCGAGCATGGTGGATACGGCTCACGGCGCGGCCAAGAATGAACACGCGCTGCTCAGTTCCAAGACAACCGGATGCACCGACATGCAGCCGTACATCGGCATTACCAGCACCCCGGTGATCGATCCGAACTCGGGTACGATTTACGTGGAGGCGAAGTCGCAAAAGGGATCCAACTTTTTTCATCGCCTCCATGCTCTGGACCTCGCGACCGGCAACGAAAAAGCGCCGGGTCCCGTGGTGATCACGGCTACGGTCAGCGGAACCGGAGATGGATCGCAGGGTGGGCAACTGACTTTCGATGACTTGCGTCAACTCAGCCGTCCCGGCCTGCTCCTGCTGAACGGGTCGATTTACGTAGCCTACGCTTCACACTGCGACTCCGGTCCTTATCATGGATGGATGTTCGCCTACGACGCTGCGACTTTTACGCAACAGAGCGTTTTTGTGACAACCCCAAATGGCGGACTGGGCGGCTTCTGGATGTCAGGATCGGGCGTGGCGGCCGACGCCGGAAGCAGCATCTACATTTCCAGCGGCAACGGCAGTTTCGATACGCAGCATGTTCCGGCGACGGAACTGGGCGACACGATCATGAAGCTGGGCACTACGAATGGCGACCTTTCGCTTCTTGACTACTTCACTCCTTCGGATCAGGCTTGCCTCTCGAACGAAGATGCCGACCTTGGTTCGGGAGGCGTTCTCGTTCTTCCCGATCAGCCGGGAACGTATCCGCATATTCTGGTGGCTTCGGGAAAAGAAGGCGCGATTTATGTCGTAAACCGTGACCAGATGACTGCCGGAAATCAGCATTATGAGGGTAGAAATAGCTGCCAGACGGACGATCCGCAGATATTGGAAGAGTCCGCTTCCGGCGCCATTGGCGGAACCTGGAGCATGCCAGCGTACTGGAACAGCACTCTATACTTCTGGGGCGCGGGAGACCGTCTGAAATCGATTCCGGTGGTTAACGGTCTTCCTGATTTCACGCATATCACGGCCAACTCGACCACGATCCAATTTCCCGGCGCGACTCCGTCCATTTCTTCGAATGGCAATACGGTTGGCAGCGCGATTCTGTGGGCGATTGATTCCTCCAACTATGGTTCGCCAGGACCGGGTCCAGGACCGGCCGTTCTGCACGCCTTCGATGCGACGAACATTTCGAAGGAGTTGTGGAACAGCACGCAAGCCAAGCATAATCGTGATCGCGCGGGCAACGCCGTGAAATTTTCCGTTCCGACGGTGGTGAACGGGAAGGTCTACGTCGGCACCTCGACCGTTGTGGATGTCTACGGATTGCTGGCGCCGGTCGGCGCGACTCGCTGATTCGGGAAGTTTATTTGTTGAAAGGTTCGCGCCGCGAGATAGTTCGAGTTTCAATTGTTTCCGATTAAGGTATTAGTTTGCGGGGGCCCGCCACCCCGTTTTGAAAACCGATCAGTCATCGCAGCGGTGATCTGCTGCGTCCTCCCAGGAACAAAAACAGACAACGGTGAACGCTGCGCCATTAGAGGTGGGCGCGCTGAATCACGCGTCAAGTCATGACTGTCTCGGCGGTGAATCAACTGTGATCGAAACCCAACGCTCGAGCGCGGAATAGAGGAAGCGTCTGGAATCGACGTTTCTATCGCGCAACAATTCTTACCAACAATCGGAATTTTGATTCAACTGTGCGTGATTCAGAACGAATCCGTGTCCAAAAATTAGTCATTGTCCAAAAGTCAAACACATTGGGCGAAGCGAAGGGTGTGGCCCTAAGGTTCCACACCTAATGCCCCAAATCATTGACACGCGGACAGGGTAGAGTGGCTTTGTGAGATATCGCGCGACCGAACTAGCGACGGTGGACGCTGCACGCAAGCACATCGTCCGCGGGCACAGTGTGATCAGTGGGACGGCGCGACTCATATTTGTATTGGCGATTTCAATTTTGATTTTTGTGGGCGTTGCCTCCTATCGCAGCGAAGTCGCTTCCAGTGAAAGCATCCACTGGGTGCGGCACTCGCATGAGGTGCTGGAGAGGTTGCAGAGTTTGCTCTCCGACATGAGGGGGATGGAATCGAGCACTCGCGGATTTGCCTTAACGGGCAAGGAAGCCTATCTCGCCTCCTACCGTGACGATTCGCGGAGCGCGGTGCAAGACGAGGCAACGGTGCGCAGGTTGACGGTGGATAACGCGGTGCAACAGCGCGAGCTCCCCGGTCTGGAAGATCAGATGGCGCAGACGACAAAGCTCGCCGACGCAGTGATTCTTCTGCGGCGAAGGGGAGGGCTGGAGGCCGCAGCGGAGGCGGTTGATGTGGACTCGGACCAACTCAGCATGATCGGAGTCCAGGACATCATTCACAGGATGCGGGACGAAGATTCGCGCTTGTTGGCGGAGCGAAACTCGGACGCGAAAACACACCTGGAGCGAACCAAGAGGATTTTGATTTCCTGCACCGGACTGGGCCTGTTAATGGCCATCGCCGTCGGTTGGAGCGTGCAGCGCGATAGTTCGGGACGAGAGCTGACTCGGGCTCTGTGGGACAGCGAAGAAAAATATCGACTGCTGCTGGATGGGGTTCAAGACTACTGCATTTTTATGATGGACCCGCACGGTCAGATCCTCAGTTGGAATGCTGGCGCCGAACGGATCAAGGGGTACAGCGCAGCTGAGATTATCGGTCAGAACTTCTCCTGTTTCTTTCCCGCGGCCGACGTCAGACGGGGCCGTCCCGCGGAGGTTCTACGAATGACGGCAGCAAGCGGCCGGCACGAAGAACAAGGCATGCGTGTGCGGAAAGACGGTTCGCGATTCTTGGCAAGTATCACTTTCACCGCATTGCGCGATCCCGCCGGGAATCTGCGAGGATTTTCCGAGTTCAGCCACGATCTCAGCGAGAGCAAAGAGTCGGAGGCGCGGTATCGAGGGCTGCTGGAAGCGGCTCCAGACGCGATGGTGGTGGTGAACCAGGCGGGGGAGATTGTCCTGCTGAATGTGCAAGCGGAGAAACAATTCGGATATAGCCGGGATGAACTGGTTGGGCAGCTGGTGAAGAACATCATTCCGGAGGGTTTTGCGGAACGGATCATCGCGGACGGGACGCGAAGCGCGGCGGAGGCGTTGGCGCAGCAGATCGGGACGGGGATCGAACTGATCGGGCAACGCCGGGACGGGAGCGAGTTTCCGATTGAGATCATGTTGAGTCCGCTGGGCAGCGTCGAGGGGATTCTGGTGACGGCGGCGATTCGCGACATCAGCGTGCGGAAGAATGCGGAAACGCATCTGGCGCAGATGGAGGCGCGGTATCGAGGGCTGCTGGAAGCGGCTCCGGATGCGATGGTGGTGGTGAACCAGGCGGGGGAGATTGTCCTGCTGAACGTGCAGGCGGAGAAACAATTCGGATATAGCCGGGATGAACTGGTTGGGCAGCGGGTGAAGAACATCATTCCGGAGGGTTTCGCGGAACGGATTATCGCGGACGGGACGCGAAGCGCGGCGGAGGCGTTGGCGCAGCAGATCGGGACAGGGATCGAACTGATCGGGCAGCGCCGGGACGGGAGCGAGTTTCCGATTGAGATCATGTTGAGTCCGCTGGGCAGCGTCGAGGGGATTTTGGTGACGGCGGCGATTCGCGACATCAGCGTGCGGAAGAATGCGGAAACGCATCTGGCGCAGATGGAGGCGCGGTATCGAGGGCTGCTGGAAGCGGCTCCGGATGCGATGGTGATCGCGGACGCAGACGGACGCGTCATTCTGATCAATGCGGAGACCGAGCGCTTGTTCGGTTACACCCGCGACGAACTGGTGGGAAAACCGGTGGAGCTCCTGGTGCCGGGTCAATCTCGAGAAAAACACCCGCAACTGCGTCAGGGATACACTGCGCATCCCCACACGCGAGTTATGGACGGGGACGCCGACTTGCGCGGGTTGCGGAAAGACGGGAGCGAGTTTCCGGCCGAAATCGCTTTGAGTCCGCTCGAAACCGCAGACGGAGTTCTGGTGACGGCGGCGATCCGTGACATCAGCGTGCGCAAGAAGTCGGAAGAGCAGCTGGTTAAGACCGTGGCGGAACTGAAGCGTTCCAACGAGGAGCTGCAACAGTTCGCTTATGTCGCCTCGCACGACCTTCAGGAACCGCTACGGATGGTGTCGAGTTACACACAGCTTCTGAGTAAGCGTTATAGCGGGCAACTGGATTCCGACGCGGACGAGTTCATCGCGTTTGCGGTCGATGGGTGCAACCGCATGCAGGGGCTGATCCAGGACTTACTGGCGTATTCTCGCGCGGGTGAGGGCGGTAAGGCGCTGCTCGAGGTTTCTGGTGAAGAGGCAATGCAGGCAGCGCTCACCAATTTGCGGGTATCGATCGAACAGAGCGGTGCGATTGTGACGCACGGCCCGCTGCCCGACATCACAACCAACGCGATGCAGTTGACTCAGGTATTTCAAAATCTCGTGGGGAACGCAGTCAAATACCGCGGGGCTGCTGTTCCGAGAATACACATTGGCGCCGAGCAGAGCGGTGACGAGGAATGGATCTTTTCGGTGCGCGATAACGGGCTGGGAATCGACCCGCGGTACTTTGAAAAAATCTTCGTACTCTTCCAGCGGCTGCATGGACGAAATGAGTTCGCGGGTACCGGGATCGGATTGGCGATTTGCAAAAAAATTGTGGATCGGCTGGGCGGCAGAATTTGGGTCGAGTCGCAAACGGGAAAGGGCTCAACCTTTTATTTTGCCCTGCCGGTAATGGAAGGAAAATTATGAATTCGAATACAGCGAATACCGAGTCTATCGAAGTTCTTTTAGTGGAAGATAGCCCCGGCGATGTCCGGCTCACGCGGGAAGCGATCAAAGACGCCAAGGTTCATGTCAAGCTGCATGTGGTGTCGGATGGAGCGCAGGCAATGGCTTTTCTGGCGCGAGACGGGGAGTACGCCGGCGTGCCTCGTCCGGATCTGATCCTGCTCGACCTGAACCTGCCCAAGAAAGATGGGCGCGAGGTTCTGGACGAGATCAAGAAGAGTCCCACTCTGAAGAGTATTCCTGTGGTGATCCTGACTACCTCTTCGTCCGAGGTGGATGTCATGCGGAGTTACATGCTGCATGCGAATTGCTACATCACCAAGCCGGTGGGCCTGGAAGGGTTCCTCAAAGTCGTAAAAAGCATCGACGATTTCTGGCTTTCGGTTGTGAAATTGCCGCGCGAAACGGTCTCATGAAAGAAAAAGCGCTTCGAGTCCTCGTGGTCGAGGATAACGCCGGAGATGTGCGCTTGCTTCGCGAGATGTTCCGCAACGAGAAAGCGGACAGCTTCGAATTGACGCACCTGCTCCGTATGAGCGATGCCGAGGTGCACCTTGCCAAAGGCGGAGTGGACATCGTTCTGCTCGACATGGGATTGCCGGATGGGCACGGGCTCGAGACCGTGCGACGGGCACGCGCCGCGGCTCCGGGAGTTCCGGTGATCGTCCTCACCGGTCTGGACGACGAAGCACTGGCCGCTTCCGCCATGACAGAGGGAGCGCAGGATTACCTGATCAAAGGCCAAATTGAAAATCGTGCGCTGCCACGCGCTCTCCGCCATGCCATCGAGCGCTACCGCATGCAGGCGGATGCCGATCTGGTGCGGACGCAACAGATTCAATTTAAAGATGAGTTTCTCTCCCACGTGTCGCACGAACTGCGTTCGCCGCTCGCCGCGATTTATCAGTTTTCAACCATCCTCCTGGACAACCTTGTGGGCGAGTTGAACCCTGAACAACACGAGTCTCTGGAAATCGTGCTGAGGAATGTAAAGCAGCTGCAGGCGATGATTGATGACTTGCTTGAGGTGACTCGCGTACAAGCCGGCAAGATGGTGATTGAGCCGCAATGCGCTTCTGTTTCCGATGCCGTCGCGTACGCGATTGACACCCTGCAGCGGGTGGCCACTGGCAAAGGAGTGACTGTGAGTTCGGATATGGGCGGGTTGCTCGCTTCGGCATCCGCCGACCCTCTGCGGCTGCGGCAGATCCTTGTCATCTTGATGGATAACGCGATCAAATTCACCCCGGCAAAGGGAACGGTAAAGGTTCGCGCCAGCATCTTCGAAAGCACTCCGAGCCACTTGTTGATCGAAGTGATCGACTCGGGATGCGGAATCACCCCGGAGATGACCGGGAGAATTTTTGAGCGGCTATTCCAGGCGTCGGAGACGGATGCCTCGGGCCGAAAAGGTTTGGGGCTGGGGCTGTACATCTGCAAGGAATTGGTCACACGGCAAGGAGGCCAGATCTGGGCCAAGAGCACACTGGGCGAGGGGACCATCATCTCCGTTACGCTGCCCATCTTTTCGTTGTCTCACCTGATCGGCCCGGTCCTGCAAATGAAAAGGGCCGCGGATAGCCCGCTCACCCTGGTGGTGACCGAGATCGGATCCAACACCGGTTGGCTTTCCGACGAGGTACGCGCGGAACAGTCACATGAAGTGCGCGACATTCTACAAAGGTGTTTGCACTGCGATCGAGATGTGCTCTTGCCGCGGATGGCCCCCGCAGGTGCGGTAGAACTGTTCTTCATCGTGGCGGATACGGATGAGTTTGGGGGCGAGGCGATTATGAAACGGATTCGGGAAAGGCTGGACACCTCGGAAACGATCCGGCAGGCAGGCCTGACGTGCTCGGCCTCGCAACGGTCACTGGGCATGATTCCGGGAAGAGCGCCGGAACCGCCGGAAGCGCTGTTCGAAATGGTGACCGGCAAAATTCAGCGTGTTGTAAACGAGGAAATCTCGTTAAGGATGGTACAAAATGGATAACAAAAAGATTCTTATTGTGGACGACGATCCAGATGTGCGTAAAGGAATGCACATGCGTCTGGCGGCGAATCACTACGACACTTTCTTTGCCGCGGACGCGGTGACGACTCTGATCGAGGCCCGGAAACATAAACCGGACTTGATCATTCTCGATCTCGGGCTGCCGGCGGGGGACGGCTTCGTCGTCATGGAACGGCTCAAAACGATTCCATCGCTGGGGGTCATTCCAGTGATCGTCGTTTCGGCGCGGGATGCACGCGCAAACCAGCCGCTCGCTCTTAAAGCGGGAGCGAAAGCATTTCTGCAAAAACCAGTGGATAATGCCGAACTGCTGGCGGTGATCCGCCAAGCGCTCGGAGAACCGGCTGCACCGAAGAAAGCCGTAGTGTACGACATGGGGACTGTCTAGGAGGCAGCGGACAGCCGAAGCGGCGGCTCTGCTCATCAGTTCGGTGCTAACGAAGCGCCTCGCGCACGCTACCCCGGCGTGGTAAGCCGCTATGCAGATTTGGTGCCGGCAATCGCCTGTTCGGCGGGTTGCAGATGGAAGAGACGCTGCAAGGCAGTCGTCATTTGTTCCTGCTGCACTTTTTCTGGAAGCTCCTTGAGTTCACGGGCCAAAGATCCTGCGATTCTCTGCGTCATTCTGGACAAGACGGCATTCAACATCTCATCCTGGTCTTTGGAAAATGGTCCGCTCTCTTGTTTAAAGGAATCCAGCTCTTGCCGGCAAATTTCGTCGAGACGCGAGCGCAGGGCGACGATGGTAGGAACCACGCGCTCCGCCATCAGTTTGTGACGGAAGCCTTGCGCCTCGGCGTGTAGTATTTTTTGTGCTTCGATGGCTGCGGCCGCGCGTTCGACCGCGTTGTGATCGGCCACGACCTCCAGATCGTCCAGATCGTAAAGATAGATGCCTTTGACCTCCCGCACGGCGGGATCGATGTCGCGCGGCATCGCGATGTCGACGATCACCAGTGGACGCGTTTCTAGGCGGTTTTCGGGGAGGGTGTCTTCGCGCTGGTCTTCGACTGCTACCGAGTCGTCCGCCACAAAGCGAGGTTCCTGGTTCATCCTGCGTTCGCGAGTGCGGCGTTCGCGCATCATGATTTCGGCTTCTTCTCGCATCAGAATCGTGTGTGGACAAGAGGTCGAGCTGATGATGATGTCGGCCTCGGCCATATGTTTCCAGCGGTCGTCGAAGGCAACGGCTTCGCCTCCGAGTTTCGCCGCTAGATCGGCCGCATGGTCGAGGGTGCGGTTGATGACCGTCACTTGCACGGAACCCTTCCCGTGGTTCATCAGTCCGCGGGCGGAAAGTTCGCTCATCTTGCCCGCACCGAGCAGCAGAACCTTCTTGCCTTCGAGCGAGCGTAAGGTCTTGCGCGCCAGTTCGACGGCGGCATACGGAATCGAA